>Ga0224737_10167_pt1 | contig 10677 bp, 4 predicted proteins | sample LIM_B_Water_Pos_FD_161632 | JGI IMG/M metagenome (GOLD analysis project Ga0224737, IMG submission 161632) | Enriched cells from gastrointestinal tract of the lab mouse from Pacific Northwest National Laboratory (PNNL), Richland, Washington... | ecosystem: Host-associated > Mammals > Digestive... | reverse complement strand
GCAGAAAACCTTGTGACTGGGGATAACGGCTCTGTAACGCTGAAAAATCTGCATCTTGGCACATACCGGGTAAAAGAAATGCAGGCTCCGAAGAATTTCTATAACAAAGGGGAAACAAAGGATGTGGCGATTGCCTATGCAGGGCAGATGGCGGAGGTGGCATTTTCCGACGCTACATTCTTAAATGACAGGCAGAAGGCGGATGTGCGTGTGGTAAAGAAGGACAAAGACACAGAAAACGGCCTTGCAGGGGGAATTTTCGGGCTGTATGCTTCAGAAAATATTTCCAATGCAGACGGAAATGTTGTTGTATCAAAAGGCGCACTGATAGACAAAACAACAACGGACAGTGATGGAAACGCTGCATTTTCCGCAGACCTTCCGATTGGGTTTGGGTATGAGATAAAAGAGATTCAGGCTCCGGAGGGTTATCTGAGGAATACGGAAGATGTGTATTCTTTCCGGTTTGGTTACACCAATGACCGGGAGGCGAAAGTGACATTTTCCCGTACCTTTGCTAATGAGCGTGTCAATGCCACGATCCGCCTGCAGAAGAAGGATATAGAAACCAACAAAAATATCCCGCAGGGGGACGCAACGCTGGAACATGCCGTTTACGGCTTATATGCAAGGAATGATATTCTCCATCCAGACAAAAAAACAGGCGTCCTTTACAAAGCCGGGGAACAGGTGGGAACGCTGACTACGGATAAAGAGGGCAGGGCAGAGATTACAGATTTATACCTTGGGGAGTATTTTGTGAAAGAGATCACGCCGCCCACGGGTTATCTGGCGGATGAAACGGAGTATGATTTAGTGTGTAACTACGAGGGAGATCTGGTGGCCACGGTAGAACGTGACTGCACTTCCCCGGAGCAGGTGAAGAAACAGCCGTTCCAGATCATCAAAGCGGCGGACAATGGGAAAACCGATGCAGATTTATTGTCCGGCGCAGGGTTTACCGCATGGTTAGTATCTTCACTGGACACAAAGGAAAATGGCGGATATGATTTTGATTCCGCTGAACCTGTGGCAATCGGGGAGAACGGGGCAACGGAAATCTTCACCGATGAAAGGGGTTACGCCTGCAGCATCCCGCTCCCATTTGGGACGTACATTGTGAGAGAAACAACCACGCCGCATAATTACACGCCGGTCAGGGACTTCCTTGTGCATGTAACGGAGCATAGGCCGAACATGCCGCAGGTATGGCGGGTGCTTCTGGATGGTGAATTTGAAGCGAAGCTGAAAATCGTAAAGCAGGACGATGAAACAAAGAAGGCTGTGCTAGCGGAAAATACAGAGTTCAAGGTATATGACCTGGACAATGAAAAATATGTGGAGCAGGTGACGACTTACCCGACGGTGGTAACACATAAATCCTATTTTACGGACAGTGAAGGTTATCTGATTTTGCCGCAAAACTTGAAAATCGGGCATTACCGCATTGAGGAAGTCAATGCCCCGTTTGGTTATACACTAAATGAGAATTATTATGAAGTGTCCGTGGATTCCGATACGCTGTACCAGATGGACGATGTGTCGGGGGACGTGATTATTGATGTTGTCTATGAGAACCATCCGGTCAAGGGAGAACTGCATATCGTGAAAAAAGGCGAAGTGCTGAACCGGTACGATGATAAAGATTTCCAATATGAAACAGAGAACCTGGAGGGCGCAGAGTTCAAAGTCTATGCGACGGAGGATATTTATACCGCAGATTTTCAAAAAGATGAAAACGGGAACCGTATCTTAGAATATGCTTCCGGCACATTGGTGGAAACACTGGTGACGGATAAAGACGGGAAAGCGTCGATTGAAAACCTTCCTCTTGGCACGTACCGGGCAGAGGAAACAAAAGCCCCGGAAGGGTTTGTGCTGAATGGAGAGGCGCAGACCATTACCTTTGTTTACGCAGACCAGAATACGCCAATCATTGAGCAGACAGCCACATTTGAAAATGACCGCCAGAAGGTGGAGATCGCAGTAGTGAAAAAAGATGCAGAGAATGGCGCAACAGTAGAAGGAGCAGTCTTTGGGCTGTATGCCAAAGCTGACATTCTGGCACATGGGGAAGTGATTGTAAAAGCGGATACGTTGCTTGGGGAGGCCATGACCGGAGAAGATGGACGGGCAGTCTTTGATCTGGATCTGCCTTTCGGGGAATATTACATCTGTGAAGAACAGGCTCCTGCAGGCTATGTATCTTCGGATGAAACCATCGAAGTATCTGCAGCATACCAGGGGCAGGATGTAGAAGTGGCAGAATACGTTTCTGAATTTGAGAATGAGCCGACTGCCGTTTCCATCAAAAAGACAGACCTTGCAACAGGCGTGGAACTGGAAGGGGCAACGCTGACTGTCCTTGATAAAGATGGGAATACCGTAGATACATGGAAATCCGTCAAAGGGGAGGAACATATCATTAAGCGGCTGGCCGCAGGGGAAACTTATACGCTCCGGGAGGAATTAGCGCCTTATGGATATTTAAAGGCGGAGGAAATCACGTTTACCGTGGAAGATACGGCTGAAATCCAAAAGGTAGAGATGAAGGACGATGTGCCGACAGGCACGCTCCTGATTAACAAAGAAGGGGAGTTTTTAGAGGACGTATCGCTGCTGGACAGCATTGGCGGCTGGATCACGCATCTGTTTGAGTATGTCACAGGCTCACTGAAAGACGTTTCCTTTGAAGTGTATGCTTTAGAGGATATAAAGGCGGCAGACGGGGAGAGTGATGATTACTATAAAAAGGATGAACTGGTGGACACGATTATTACGGATGATACCGGGATCGCAAAACTGGAAAACCTGCCTCTTGGGAAATATTATGTGAAGGAGAAGGAAACGGCAGAGGGTTATGTACTGGACGGCGAAATCCGGGAGATTGGCCTGACTTACCGTGACCAGGAAACAGCGGTTGTCACCTTCTCTACGGACTGGCAGAATAACCGCCAGAAAGCGGAAGTGAATGTAATAAAAACCGAGAAGGATTCTGACCGTGCGGTGGAAGGGACGGTATTTGCCCTTTGTGCGAAAGAGGACATCACCGATAAAGACGGCGAAGTGATCATGGAAGCAGATACGGTAATTGAGGAAAAAGCCACGGACAAAGACGGCAAGCTGTCATTTGCGGCTGACCTTCCGATTGGGTTCCCTTATTATGTGAAAGAAACCGCCCCGGCTCCTGGATTTACCAGTGAGGGCGAAACACAGGAATTTGACTTCACCTATGAAGATGCGGAACAGGAAAGCATTTCCTATGAATTTGCCTTTGAAAACGTGCCTACGGTATTTGAGTTTACCAAAACATCCCTTACAGATGGAAAAGAGGTAGAGGGCGCGAAGTTGCAGGTGGAGGATGAGGACGGCAATCTTGTGGATGAATGGGTTTCCGGCAAGGAACCGCATATCATCAAGGAATTAGTAGTTGGTAAGAAATATACCATGACCGAGACACAGCCTGCAGACGGATATGTGACTGCCGAGAGCATTGAGTTTACCGTGGAGAATACGGGCGAAGTGCAGAAAGTGGAGATGAAAGATGATGTAACGAAAGTGGAGATTTCCAAGACGGACATAGCAGGGAAGGAACTACCGGGGGCAAAACTTACCATCCTGGATCAAAACGGGAAGGTGGCAGAAAGCTGGACATCTGAGGATAAGCCGCATTATATGGAAATGCTGCCAATCGGGAAATACACGCTGCATGAGGAAAGCGCCCCGGATGGCTATCTTGTGGCAGAAGATGTGGAGTTTGAAGTCAAGGATACCGGGGAAATCCAGAAAGTGTCGATGGAAGATGATGTGACAAAGGTGGAGATTTCCAAAACGGACATAGCCGGGAAGGAACTACCGGGAGCGAAACTTAGCATCCTGGATAAAGATGGGAAGGCGGTGGAGAGCTGGACTTCCGAGAATAAGCCGCATTATATAGAAATGCTGCCAATCGGAGAATATACGCTCCATGAGGAAAGTGCGCCGGACGGTTATCTTGTGGCGGAAGATGTGAAGTTTGAGGTCAAGGATACCAAAGAGATCCAGAAGGTTGTGATGAAGGATGAAGCGAAGCCGGACGAGCCGGAGCAGCCGAAGGAAACGCCGAAACCGGAAACACCGTCTGCCGGGACACCGAAAACCGGGGATGACAGGCCGTTCTGGTTATGGCTTGCCCTGGCCGGGATTGCAGTCTGCGGGATTGCAAGCTCTGTAATCATATTCCGCAGAAAAAGGAAGGAGGACTGACAGCGTTTGGAGCAATCCAGGCAACCGGTTATTGTAACAATATAATAAATCAATCAGGCATGAGCGTTTACGGAAAGAATCTGTAAGCGTTTTTTTCATGCCTGTATATGGGGGACTGTCCATTATGGATTTTAAATGGGAATGTATCCATACAGAAATTTATGTGTGGCAGTTCCCTATATGGAAAGGGGTGAAGCGGAATGAAAGGAATCATTGCCGCCGCAGGCGTATTTGTGGCGGTTACGCTGTACTCATGTATCCGGGCAGGGGCGCAGGAGGACAGGCAGATGGAGGAAATGAGGCAGAGAGGGGAATGGGATGCAGGCAGGAAGGGCAGACAGCCAGAACCGGGCGAGGGATAACAGGAGATATGCGGCAGACAGGCCGGGTGACTGTAAGCACTGTTATTTCTGGAAAGGGAAGCGGAAAGGCTGCAGTCAGGAGGAATGTTATTACCTTCTCCCGGAGGAAGAATCGGTATCAGCGGATGTTTCCGGAAATCCTCTGCCGAAGGAATTTAGCAAAACTGGCGGTGACGGCTGCCAAGGATGTCCGTATGGCAGGCATTCCCCCTGCATCGGTTACTGCCTGAAGAAAATTTTGCGGGAGATGAGGGAGAAAAAACAATCCGCAGGAAAGGAGGGGGAACGCCTTGCAGGACGAGGTAAATGAGAAAACCGTATCGCTGTGCGTAAACGGCGGCAAGATTACCGCACGGATTCTGAAAGCCGCCATGCTGAAAGCGCTGGCAAAGATGGAGCAGGAGAAGCGGAACGGGAAGCAGAAAAAGATGGAGAAAAAGGCAGTGCAGAAGGCGGAAAAGGGACCCACTAAAAGCCACGGGAAGCAGAGCATGGAGAAGCTGATGAAGCAGGGGTGCCAGCTTTCCAATATTGAAGTGACGGACGGCAATATCAAGTCCTTTGAAAAATGCGCCCGGAAGTACAGCATTGATTTCAGCCTGAAAAAAGACACGTCCATCTCCCCACCCCGTTATTTTGTATTCTTTAAGGCAAAGGATGTGGATGTCATGACGGCGGCGTTTAAGGAATATACCGGGAAGTCGCTGAGCAAAAGTAAGAAGCCATCCGTCCGCAGGAAGCTGGAACTGGCGAAGGAGCGGGTTGCAAAGCACAGGGAGCGGGAAAAGACGAAACAGAAGGAACGGGGGCCGGAGCATTGAGTGGGAAACCAAAAAAGAAAATCGTTGCAGAGAAAAAATCCGTGCCATTGCCCAGAAAACTGAAAAGTATGATCTGTGAGAAAATGCCTCCCGTAGATGTGAAGCGTCTGGCAATGCTGAATATCCCTTATGTGATAGTGTTTTATCTGGTGGATAAATTAGCGTGGCTGTACCGCCACTGCATAGGGGATTCCCTGATAGAAAAGGCGATGGCGCTGTTTTTAAATTTCCAACTGGCGTTTGAGAATCCGCTTCCGAGCATTCATGGGGTTGACTTACTGGCCGGAGTAGTTGGGGCAATCGCAGTAAAGCTCATAGTATATCTGAAAGGCAAAAATGCAAAGAAATATCGGCAGGGGGTGGAGTACGGATCTGCAAGGTGGGGAACGCCGAAAGACATCGCCCCGTACATAGATCCGGTATTCGAGAATAACATCCTTTTAACGCAGACGGAACGCCTTACCATGAACAGTAGGCCGAAGCAGCCAAAATATGCCAGGAACAAGAATGTGATCATCATCGGCGGGAGCGGAAGCGGCAAAACACGGTTCTATGTGAAGCCGCAGCTCATGCAGATGACGCCGAATGTCAGCTACTGTGTCACTGATCCAAAAGGTACTATACTGGTCGAATGCGGGGAGATGTTAAGGCGTGGCACACCGAAGATGAAAGACGGGAAAGAGGTACGGGATAAAAACGGGAAGGTGGTCTATGACCCGTATAAGATCAAGGTTTTAAATACCATCAATTTTAAAAAGAGTATGCACTATAATCCATTCCGTTATATACGTTCGGAAAAAGATATTTTGAAGCTGGTGAATACTATCATCGCAAACACGAAAGGGGAAGGGGAAAAATCTTCGGAAGATTTCTGGACGAAGGCAGAGCGGCTTTTGTACTGTGCATTGATTGGCTACATCTATTATGAAGCACCGGAGGAAGAGCAGAACTTCTCTACGCTGCTGGAATTTATCAATGCTTCGGAGACAAGGGAGGATGACGAGGAATTTAAAAACGCTGTGGATGAATTGTTTGAGGAACTGGAACAGGAGAAGCCGGAACACTTTGCAGTACGGCAATATAAGAAATTCAAGCTTGCGGCGGGCAAAACCTCAAAATCCATCTTGATTAGCTGCGGCGCAAGGTTAGCGCCATTTGACAGTGCAGCGACACGTTGTCGCATATAAACTCTGCGTGGGATTTTCCTGCAAAGAGGTAAAAGTGACGGAAAGGCTATAGCCTTTCTAACTGATATTCCGAGAAGTGGAATGACGGGGTAACGCCCTGAAACGCTTCCCTTGATACTGCGTTGGAAGAAACGGGACGTATTTCCCGCGACTGACACAGCACGCTGAAGTCGGCTGTCTGCACCCGCGACTGTCCCCTTTGGGGGATAAAGCAAAGCCGAGCCAGAGGTGGCCGGGGGTGTTAGGCCGGAGGTCTATAAAGTACCTATGTCCAGAATGCGGCTGACTACCGCTGACAAAAGCCCGAATGTACAGGTCTATAACGGGATATGGCAGAAATGCCATAGCCGTGGAAACGGCGTATGTGGGGTAAAGTAAGATTTGTCGATATGAAATTCCCTATGGTGTTACAGGCACCATCAGGCATACAGGCCTAAAGGGCAGGGTTAAGGGTATTATGCAAAGATAGGAATATCGGAACGTGGAAAGCCCCGGATGTGGAGTGGATACGCATGATGAAGCAATGGGCGGGAAAATCGTGCCGCCTTTTATGGGAGGTGCGGTATAACCGTTCTTAATCCGGGAGGAAAGAGCAGCCATGCTACCTGTGAAGCCGTGAACAAAGTAAGCGGTGGAGGGACGGGCTGTAGTCAGGAACAGAAACAAAACCATATTCAATAAACACGCATAGGTTCGAGTAGGACTAAGAAAGGCGAAAATCCAAACGAAAGTGGGGATAAGTAACCGACTATGGCAACAGGAAAGGCAAAGAAGAAAGATAAGTTAAGGCACGCCGAGTATTATGACTTCCAGGCAATTCAAGATAAGCTGTATGCCGACAGCAATAAAGGCAAAGTTTTCAAACATCTGGTTGGAATCATTGCATTACCCGAAAACATACGGCTGGCATACCGCAACATCAAGAAGAACCACGGGAGTACGACGCCCGGCACAGATGGAAAAACAATCACAGAATTATCAGCACTCTCTGATGAACAGCTTATATGCGCCGTACAGCGCAAATTAAACTGGTATGTCCCACAAAGCGTCCGGCGGGTAGAAATTCCGAAAGGAAATGACCCAATGAAGAAGCGCCCGCTCGGAATACCGACGATTATGGACAGGCTGATACAACAGTGCGTATTGCAGGTCATGGAGCCGATATGTGAGGCGAAATTCCACGACCACAGTTATGGATTCCGCCCTAACCGGAACCAACAGCACGCAATCGCCCAGGTTCACAAAAATATGCAGAGAAGCAATCTCCACTATGTCGTAGACATAGATGTTAAGGGGTTCTTTGACAACGTGAACCACGGAAAACTGCTGAAACAGCTCTGGACAATGGGAATCCAAGACAAGAAGCTGCTTAGTATTATATCAGCTATGCTAAAAGCGGAGGTGGCCGGGATAGGATTCCCGGAGGTGGGTACGCCGCAGGGAGGTATTATCTCTCCCCTGCTATCCAATGTAGTTCTAAACGAATTGGATTGGTGGCTTGCCAGCCAATGGGAAGAAATACCAACGGAGTTCCCTTACAAGGAATCGGTCAATTACAACGGAAGCGTGAGCAAGAGCCATAAATTTGCCGCACTGCGGAGGACAAGGCTGAAAGAAGTCACCTGCGTCCGATACGCTGATGATTTTAAGATATTCACGAACAGCTATCAAAATGCGGTGAAGTTATTCCACGCAACCAAAAGCTGGCTCCATGAAAGGCTTTCTCTTGAAATCAGTCCTGAAAAATCAAAGGTGATTAACCTGAAAGAGCAGTATTCAGAGTTTCTTGGTTTCAAGTTAAAGGTTATCCCCCGTGGGAAACGGAGCAACGGACGCGCCAAATATGTAGTAGAGAGCCATATCAGAGAGAAATCTATTGCGAAAATAAAACCAAACTTAAAACGGCTGATTTACGACATTGAGTTCCCGTCACAAGGCAAACGTACTGAATATCAGGCGATTTGCCGCTACAACGTTTATGTAATGGGAATCCATGACTACTATCAATTAGCCACAAAGGTCTGCGATGACCTTACGCCATTCGCCTTATCTGTCCACAAGAGCCTGCGGGCAAGACTGAAAGAACGGGTTAAAACTGCAAAACAGGTCAGAAAAAGGAAGATTCCGTGTGAAGTTCCGAAAGTTATCAGGGAACGGTATGGGAAAAGCAAACAGCTCCGATATGTAGCCGGACACGCAGTTGTCCCGATTGGCTACATACGGCACAAGCCCCCAAAGTCCATGAACCGCAAAATCAATTCCTATACGCCCGAGGGCAGAGCCGAAATCCATAAGAATCTGGACAGAATCGACATGACGGTTCTTCATTACTTAATGAGGAACCCGGTTCTGTACCGTACTATCGAATACAACGATAACAGGCTTTCACTGTATTCGGCCCAAATGGGAAAATGCGCCGTATCTGGCAAAGTGCTTTCTATTGGCGATATTCATTGCCATCACAAAGTGCCACGGTATTTAGGCGGCAAGGACAATTATCAAAATCTGGTGTTGGTATGTGAAGATGTACACCATCTGATTCATGCTACAAACCCTGATATTATCAGAAAGTATATGGAAATCCTAGGCCTTGACCAAAAGCAGAAAGAAAAACTCAATAAGTTAAGAAGCCTTGTCCACGTTGGGAGTTATTGAGATGAAATAAATTCTGTTCCTGATGGCAAGCCGGGTGAGCTGAAAGGTTCATGCCCGGTTTAGGGCGGGGGAAAATCCGGAGATAACATCAAAGGATTACCTATCGCTATTTGCGGAACTGCGGGAGCTGACTTCTTATGATGAAATGGAACTGGATATGATTGGGGATCAGCGCACGGCAATGTTCATCATTATCTCTGATACGGACGACACCTTTAATTTCCTTGTGGCAATCATGTATACCCAGCTATTTAATTTATTGTGTGACCGGGCGGATGATGTGCATGGGGGCAGGCTTCCCTACCATGTAAGGCTGTTGCTGGATGAGTTCAGCAATATCGGACAGATCCCGAAGTTTGACAAGCTGATTGCAACAATTCGAAGCTGGGAAATATCAGCGTCTATTATTTTACAGTCGCAGAGCCAGTTGAAAACCATCTATAAAGATGCAGCCGAAACAATTTTAGGTAATTGCGACACCATGCTGTTCCTGGGCGGCAAGGAAGGCTCCACCTTAAAGGAGATTTCTGAAAATTTAGGGAAGGAGACGATAGACCTTTACAACACGTCAGATACCCGTGGGCAGAGCCGTTCTTATGGCCTGAACTACCAGAAAACTGGAAAGGAATTAATGAGCCGGGATGAGCTTGCTGTCATGGATGGGAATAAGTGCATCCTGCAGCTTCGCGGGGTGCGCCCATTCCTGAGTGACAAGTTTGATATTACCAGGCATAAGCGGTACAAACAGTTATCGGATTATAACAAGAAGAACGCCTTTGATGTGGAGGCGTACATGAAACACCAGTTAAAAATCAGGATGAAGGAGGAATTTGATCTATATGAAGTAGACGGAAGTGAGGAAACTGCAGAGGGAATGCCGGAGCCAGCGGACGGGGAGCGGCAGGAGGAATAGACAGGGGATCTATTCTTTTTGCTATATGTCAGGCCGGGACTTTGCGACAAGATGTCGCAAAGTGGGCCCATACAGAACTATTTGTTTGAAACTTGGCAGGAGGAAACTTTACGACACGATGTCGCAAAGTCCAGAAAGGGGGATAATGATTTATATTTTTAAGGCAGTGCAACAGGAATATATCCTGCCGCCAATCCGGGCAGAGCCTGTGATGGACAGAAAACAGCCCATCGCACAAAGAAAATCAAACAAAAATAAAAAGAAAGGATAAACCAAATTGGAAAGGGCGAGCCGTCAGTGGATACTGGCGGTTTTTTGTTTGTGCAGGATAAAGAATATATCCATTTCCGGTTTTGGTTTCAGGACAAAATATGGCATTTTTTACATCAGCAATCGGAATCTTAAAAACATTGGTCGTGGCTATCGGGGCCGGGCTTGCAGTATGGGGCGTGATTAACCTTCTGGAAGGTTATGGAAACGACAACCCTGGCGCA
>Ga0224737_10166_pt1 | contig 10695 bp, 5 predicted proteins | sample LIM_B_Water_Pos_FD_161632 | JGI IMG/M metagenome (GOLD analysis project Ga0224737, IMG submission 161632) | Enriched cells from gastrointestinal tract of the lab mouse from Pacific Northwest National Laboratory (PNNL), Richland, Washington... | ecosystem: Host-associated > Mammals > Digestive... | reverse complement strand
GCGGTCCGCTCCATGGGGCGCTGGGGCTTGGGTTGTGCAGCGTGTTAGGCTTTAATTTTTATGACAGATGGCTGGACTCCCGCGGGGTAGTGATCCTTTCCGGCCTTTTTCGCATGGGACAGGATAAGCTGACGCTTGTGTGTACCATTGCCGTTGTCCTGGCTTCCGTTCCGGCGGTGTGGGCGGTGTTGTTCTTTTTTGTCTCCCAGGCCGCGGAAGAGCTGAGAGCCAGGGAGGAGAGCGAGCCTTCCCCGTGGGCGAATTTCCGAAACATTCCCATGAAAAAGGCATTTGGCATTCTGACTGTGATTTATCTGTTGGGCATCAGTGCCATTCTGCGCGCGAATTTCAATTATATCGACGATATGGGACGGGTGGCAAACGGCTCCCGAAGCTGGATCAACTATAGCAGGTTTCTGACAGAGGCACTGTCAAATTTTGTCCATATGGATCGCTATCTGACGGATGTTTCCCCGCTGCCCCAGCTGATTGCGGTGCTTTTTCTTGCGGCAGCCGGGATTCTGCTGCTGTATGTGGTTTATGAGAGAACCTGTTTTTCCCTGTGGGAGCTGATCGCAGTGATTCCGCTGGGGCTGAATCCTTATTTTCTGGAGTGCATTTCCTATAAATATGACGCGCCGTATATGGCGTTATCCATTCTGGGGGCAATCCTGCCGTTTCTGTATAAAAAGAAGAACGGCGCCGTCTGGATTTGTGCGTCCGCCATCGGTACGACGATAGTCTGCACTACCTATCAGGCGGCTGCGGGAATCTATCCCATGATCGTGATCCTGCTGATGTTCAAAATGTGGTGCAGGAAGGAATCCGCAAAAAAGGCAGGCATCTTTTGTCTTCAGTCGGCGGCGGGCTTTTGCCTGGGGCTGGCCTTTTTCAAACTGATTCTGATGAATCCGGTGGAGGCAACGTACGGTTCAGGCGCTCTGGCGAGTACAAAGATCGGGGATCTGCTGCAGATCATATACTATAATCTGAGGCATTATTACACATTGATCGGGGAGGATTTCAAGCGGTTCTGGATACTGCTCGTCCTTGTGCTGGCCGTCGGTTTTCTGTGGACGGTGGTGCGCTTCTCCGGACGAAACAGGATCCTTTCTGCAGTCCTGGCGGTGATAAGCCTTTTCCTGATGGGAATCATCTGCTTTGGCGCTTATCCTGCACTGGGAAAGACTCTTTTTGCCCCCAGGGCCATGTACGGTTTTGGAGTATTGATTACGCTGCTGGGAGTCTGTGCGGTGGAGGGCTGCGGTGGTACTGTGTTCCGTGCTCCGTCGTTTTTGCTGAGTCTGGCCTTCTTTGTGTTTGCGCTCACCTATGGCAATGCATTGTACAGCCAGAAGGAGTATACGGATTTTCGAATTCGGATGGTCATTGAGGATATGAATGATATGGAGGTGTTTCTGTCCGAAGAACCGGTGGTGGTTCAGGTCTCGGGGATGATCGGGTATTCGCCTGTAATCCGGAACATGCCCCAGAATTACAGTATCCTGAACCGTTTGATCCCCATCACCTTCCAGGGAGGCTGGTGGTGGGGACAGGCGGGCTTTTACCAGTATTACGATCTGAAAAATGTGACAAGGGATCCCTCGGTGGACCTGACGGCATATGATCTGCCTGTGCTGGAGGAGCATATGTTTCATGTCATCCGGGGAAAGGATAACTATATCCTGATTGAACTGAAGTAGGCAGAGGATGCAGCCGAAAATCCCCTGCTGTTCAGAAATCGGCGGAGAGATCATACATGGTCAGATACTCCTTTGTGCTGGCACACATTTCCCCAAAAAGGCTGCGGGCATCGGCAAGGCTGCAGGTTGTCAGCGGGTCGTTGGCAAATACGGAGAAGATGGCGTTCAGATCCCTGGCTGCGATCCCTTCCGAAGGTGATAAGAACCAGAAAGGCCATACCGGATATCAGCAGAATCGCTTTTGCCATCAGTGTCTTTTTCACAGGATTATTTCCTCCGTCTTTCATCCGTTTTTTTCCGTCTGTTCAAAAAAAACCTTCAAAGATTTCTCTCTGAAGGTTTTCCAGCAGGGCTACAAGGATTCGAACCTTGAAATGACGGAGTCAGAGTCCGTTGCCTTACCGTTTGGCGATAGCCCTATTTCTGTTACCTGATACAATATACACTATTTATTCCCAAATTGCAATACCTAAATTCATTTTTTTGCAATTTTTCAAAAAAACAGAGAGCATTCCTATCAGGCAACATTTGATATCAGCCCTACACCGTGCCTCTGACGGCAAAATGGCTGATTTCTTTCTCCAACACGTCGCTTACTTCCCGGCACACATCCACCGCCGCCTGTACCTCATGCATTTTCTCCACAAAGTCCGCCGCATTCTGAGCGGAAACATCCATTGCCGAGGCCCCTTCGCCCATGGAATTGGCAATATAACCCACAGAGTCAAAAATATTTCCCATACTCTCATTTAAGCCGTTGGAGCTGTTTGCAAAATTCTGCAGGATCGAATAGAACTGCTCCATATTATTTACATATTCATCCATGGCTTCCACAAACTGGTCATAATCCTTCAGCACACTGCTGTTGATGTACTCCAATACTTCCGATGTATTTTCCGACAGATCCCGAACCGCGTTAATGACCTCTTGATTAATGTGCTGAATGTTCTTTACCGTTTTCTGGCTGTTTTCGGCAAGAGAGTTAATTTCTCCGGCCACCACGGCAAATCCCCGCCCGGCCTCACCGGCTCTGGCCGCCTCAATTGACGCATTCAGAGATAACAGTGTGGTCTGGCTGGCAATATCAAGAATGGTTTCCGACAAAGCATTAATTCTCGACACCTTCTCGCTGTCCTGAATAGAGCGGTTCAGCAGCTGCGTAATCTCGCCCACCTTGTTTGCCGTAAGCTCTTTCACTTCCACAATATGATTTTTCATCTGCTTTGCAGTGTCGGAAATTTTGACGGCCTTTTCGGAGCCCTGATTTGCTTCCTTCCAGAGAACATCCACCTGCGCCTTCACATCTCCCACCGTATTCTGAATGCTGTCAGAGGTATTGGAAACCACTTCCATGTTTGCCGCAAGCTCTTCCAGCGCTGCGGAAGACTCCGTAATACTCTCATTTGCATTTCTGACCATTCTGTCTATCCGGTCATTTGATCCGGCCAGCTTGCCGGTTCCATCCGATACCTTATTTATGATATTCTGCAGCGTATCAAGAAAATCATTCATTCCCGTGATCAATATGGAAAGCTCGCTCTTGGTACAGACAGTAAGCCGTTCATTCAGATCGCCTCTGTTCTCGTCAATGGCCTTTATCATCTGCCGCAGCTCCAGAGAGGATTTCTTGATCGGCCGGATGGTCTTATACTGGAAAAGCACATGATTTATTCCGATATTCAGCATAATGATGATCGCGCCTATCACACTTGTGGTGATTGTACGGCCGTATTTGTCCTGCTGTGTCTGTCGTATCGTCGCAATAGACTGCTCAAAACTTGCATTTGCCAGTTCCAGATTGCTGTCAAACTTCTCGTCTTCCGCCTCCAGGGCGTCAATTTCCGCAATGACCTCCTCCGTACTTTTTCCTTCCGAAGAAATCAAAACCGCCTTCGCATTCTCGGTATACGCCGTAAGCCCGGCCTTCATCTCCGAAATATTTACGCTTCGTTTTCCCTCCAGATAGATCTGCAGCTGATCAATATCCGTGATAAGCTGGTTGTAACGTTTATCAATATTTTCCAGCAGATGTTCTCTCTCCTCCACATCGTTGGTGGCCAGGTACGCATAAATATACCTCTGGATCTTCTCATAATCCTTTTTCATGTCGCCCCTGAGCACCATGGCAGAAAGATAGGTATCGCTGATTCTGGTGGATTCTTCTATGGTGCTTTGAAAATTGCGGATGCTTACTCCAAAGTAAATTCCAAAGACCACAAGTAAAACCAGATTCATCAATACCAACTGCGTTGTTATCCTGGCCCAAAATGATACCTCTGTTTTTCTGTCTCCCATTTTTAATCCCTCCGAACTTATACTCCCGGATCTGCCTCCCCTTTCTCTCCTTCCGTTTTTTACTTTTCGGATCCTTCCGTTTTTCCCATCTGCGTGCCCCCACACCAAAAAACAAGAAGAAATCACCTGGCAAATCCTTTCACATAATAACGCAACTTTTGTACACTTTCAAGTTCTTTTTGTGCCCTTTCCTGAACGCGAAAAGGGAGCCCCACGACTCCCCTTTCAACTCGCCGGATATTACCGCAGTTGGATAACCTGGCCCGGCTTGATCACATTTTTATTTTTTATCTGAGGGTTTGCCTTCATCAGCTCTCCCAGACTGATTCCGTTTCCGGCGGCAATCCGGGAAAGAGTATCTCCCGGCTTCACGGTGTAGCTGTTTCGGCCCGTCGGCATGCCGGCAACTTCAGCTGCCTTCTCGGATACCACAGCAATATATCTGCCGCCGCGGCTCATTCCGAACATTGCCCCTCCCTCGGCCGTAACCGTGAAGGAAGACACCAGCTTCATGGCGTCTGAGGCTTCGTCATAAACATACAAAAACGCCCTCTTCCCTGCGTTCTCTTTTCCCAGATTCAGGTGAACGCCCACCGGCACGGCATACGTCTCATTCTCCTGCGTGCCAAACTCCACACTGGCCTCCGCACCCTGCAGCACCGTCTGCTCGGCAGCAGCCGGAATATCCACCGACGAAAGCATCGTAACCTTCCATCCGCCGTCCTGCTTCTTCACGTCCTGTCCGGCAATACTGAAGCTGATTCCCTTTCCGGTGTGCAGCATCAGCGTCACATCCTTTCCCTTCAGCCCGTTCATCACGGATGCGGGAACCTCAAATTCGTCTCCTGCATGAACCTCTGCATTCTGTACGCCTTCTCCCATGGCAGCCTCGTCAACCTTGCCGCCCACCGCGTTCCAGTCCACGTTCACCACCACATTAGCCGCGGGAACATTGCTGCCTGACTGCCCCCCCTGACTGCCGGGCTGGGTCGTACCTCCTCCCGGATTGCTGTCGGGCTGGTTTGTGCTTCCACCCTGATTATCGCCGCCGGGCTGCTGGTCGCTTCCGCCCGGATTATCGCCGCCGGGCTGCTGGTCGCTTCCGCCCGGATTATCGCCGCCGGGCTGCTGGTCGCTTCCACCCGGATTTTCGCCGCCGGGCTGCTGGTCGCTTCCGCCCGGATTATCGCCGTCCTGGCTTCCGCCATTCACACTGGACTCGTCAAAGAAATTCACCGTGTAGGAGACAGGAGATGCCAATCCTTCAATGGTCACCCGGAAGCTGTCTCCCGCCTTGTAATCCTCAATGCCGTCAGGACGGAAAACGATACAACCCGTCTGGCCGCATATGTCACTAATATTATTGTTAACAGCAAACGCCCCGTCCGCGGAATCCGCCCCGAAGGTCCAGGTTCTGCTGTCCGCAACCCTTGTCAGCGTGACCTTCACGGTGCTTTCATCCACATCGCTTCCCATGGAGACAGACCAGGGATAGCGCTTATCAAAATAAGCCACCGGCATGTTCTGCGCCGGCCAGGCGACCCCGTACTCCTGCCCGCTGCCGGTATAGTCTATGGCATACATGGCATTATAGGTTCCGTTTTCTCCGGACACCGCCCCGAAGCCGGTTGCGCCCATCTGGGGATTCAGCACCCAGCGGCGGTGCCCCACCCTGGCTATGTTGTAGTCGTCCCAATCCGCCATCCAGGCGTGCAGGATGGTTCCGTTGAGGCTGCGGTTCTGCCAGCTGGCAGAGGCAATGTTTGATTTGCTCGCACCCCTATATCCAAGGTCATACAGCTCCTTGGCCATGTCCGCGGGCTGCGCCGGCTCATGGCTCAGATCCTTGTTTACATAGTTTACCAGTGCCGCCGCCTGTGTCAATCCGTTATACTCATCAGACAAAGTCACGTTGTCCTGCAGCCCCGCAATATACCTGATCTGATTCAGCATTGCCAGCGCCTTGTTCAGGGTATCCTGAGACAGACTGCCCGCCGCATAGGGAGCAGTGGTCACAGGAGTCTCCCCATAGGTCATACCATCCGGCTGGCTGAAGGTATCCGAAGTGTTCAGTCCGTCCTTCTTCATCCGATCCAGAATCTCCTGCTGAGTGTGATATGCCACACCCAGCCCCACCGCCTGCTGAGAGTCCTCCGCAGCGATGACCGTGGCGGCCGGCAGCCCTGCCGACTGCGCCACCACCAGCGCTGCCGCAAGCAAAAGCGCCGCCAAGATTTTTTTACGCATAGTTCTTCCTCCTTTTGTCCGCTTCAGCGGATATTCTGTTATCGGGCCACAGGCCCAAAATAACATCGATTTCTGTTGCAGCATAAGTATACGGCAGAATGGCAGAAACTGTAAACTCCTACTTTTTATCTCCAGTATACCTCATAATCATAACTGTCGGCAAATTGAAACATCTCCTGGATTTCCTGCTCCAAGGTCTCAGGCAGCACTCTTTTTTCCCCGTTTTTGACACACTCAAAAATATATCGGTTAATTTCGGGGCGGTGATGTGCCTCATCCCGATAATACTCCAATTCCGTAATAATCTCTTTTTCGTTCTGAAAATAGTGTACTTTCACGTTACGACAGGAAAGAAACTGTTCTATTGCATATTTGTATATCTGCAACGTACCCCACAAATTTCCCTCCAGCTTTTTACGTTCCCAATACAACATACTGTACGGCGGAAAATAGATAATAAATTCCGTATCCGGATTATCCCGAATAAAGGGCAAAATATTATCCAGATTCTCCTGACAGACGGCAACCATCTGCTGCAGCTCTTCCTCGGTCCAGGCATTGGGCTCCTCCTCCAGGAGAATCCTTCGAGTCTCCCTGCATTGTTCCAACGTTATGGATGTGCCGAACAGTGCACTGTCCTCCCATGTGTAGGCAGTATCTATATTATCCTCGACTCCTTCTATCGCATCCAATGCCCTCTCCCAGCCTCTTGCGATCACGTCTCTGTTATAGATATACGCATAATCGTTCCAAATCTTACTGTCGCAAAGATACTCCGGCCTTTCCACATAGGCGGTCCAGGACGGGCACGTCAACTGATAGTCGTTTATATCCATAATAATATGATTTACAGGAGTTTTCCTGGTAAAAATCTGTGACAAAATCATTTTCAGGTCATCGCTTCTGCTTCCCGAATAGGACAACTTTATCGTATGCCACCCCATTTCTTCATCAAACCAGGAGGTATGAAAATTTTCCGTCATGGATGTACCTACAATGACATCCTCATAGTTCAGAGTTCTGGCAGCTCCGGCGGTCTGATAGACCGCATTGTCCAAAATCACCGGCATTCCGAACCAGGGGCAATGATACTGATAAAAAGGATCTGTTATCAAAACAGGCAAGGCGGCTCCCAACACACCGATTGCCAAAATCGCCAAAAACCTGAAAAACTCTTTTTTATGATCCGTTTGCATTTGTAACATCCCTTCCCGTCATCCTGCAGCAAAAGCTAAAAATTAAAATAAATAAATTCCGATACCTGTGACAACTGTACCAGTGACGCCGCAAACAAAGCACTCAGAAAAATGTAATAGCCCGTCTTCCGGATTTTCCTGCCCACTATATCATGACTGGAAGGAAATTTGACGCATACCAGAATCCAGAAGGCAAACCAGCCTGTCATAACCGACTGGCAAATGATCTGTATCGCACTGCCGCTCATTATCCTTTCCAATGTGAGCTTCCACATACTTTTTTCGCAAAAGAACCTTACCATCTCCCCGTGAATCCCGGCGGCTCCACCGACGATTACCTGCTTGAATAAATACCACGGCTGTCTGAAAAACTCTGCACGGAAAAATACCCAGGCAACACTTACAAAAATAAAAGTACATGCCCTGAGCACTCCCCGGGGAAGACGATCTATTTGCTTTTGCCCCAACCGATATACCACCATGGCCGCTCCATGCAGCAATCCCCAGAGCACATATGTCCAAGCCGCCCCATGCCACAGCCCGCTCAAAGCAAAAACCAGAATCACATTTACGCAGGTTCTCACGGTTCCTTTCCTGTTTCCTCCCAGGGGAATATAAATATAGGTTGTCAGAAACGCTGTGAGCGTTATATGCCAGCGCTTCCAGAATTCCGCAATACTGGCAGCCTTATACGGAGAATCAAAATTCACCGGAATATCAATATTAAAAAGTTTTCCCAACCCCAATGCCATATCACAATATCCGCTGAAATCAAAGTAAATCTGCAGCGTAAATGCCAAAATGGTTAAAATGGCACTAAAAGAGCTCAATTCCTTCAGGTTGTCATAACCTGCATTACAGATACCGGCAAAAGAGTCTGCCACCAATACCTTTTTGGAAAAACCAATGATAAAATACTCCATTCCGGATAATAGATTCTCAAAACGGATCCTTCGTTTTTCAAGCTCCCCAAACTGCGGTATCATCTCCTGATGACGAACAATAGGGCCCGCAACCAGCTGCGGAAAAAAGGACACAAAAAGGCAATATTCCGAAAATGAATATTTCCCCGCCCTGCCATAATAACTGTCAACTATAAAGGAAAGCTGCTGAAATGTATAAAAGCTGATTCCCAGGGGCAACACGATATTCCGCAGCGCAATCCCTGCATGCAGGAACCGATTCAGGTTCTCCAGCGTAAAATCAAGATATTTAAAATAAAAAAGCAGTCCCAGATTGATCAGCAACCCGAAAACAAACAATAGCCTTTTAACCGCCTGCCCGCTGTTTTCACGTCTCAAGGCCACATGTACTCCGAAATTTGCCAAAATGCTGAACATCAGCAAAAAGCATAATCTGTAATCCGCGTAGCCATAAAACACAAAAGAAGCAATAATCAGCATAAACCGGGCCACTTTGAACAAACGTACCTGATTCAGTCCAAAGTAGCCAATCCATACTACAGGCAAGAAAATCAAAAATATGTAAGAATTAAAAAGCATCTCCGTCTCCTGTGATTTTTACAATCACATCACACCTCAAAGGTCAGCTCTCCGTAGGAGGGCACCGGCCATACCTTCTTATCAACAAGCATCTCCAACGCGTCTATGGGCGAGCGAAGCTCCTCCATGGCCGCCTTCACCGCGTCCTTGTAAAAGAATGCCTGGGCTTTTGCCTCCGTCATGGCGGTTGCCTCCGCAGTCAGCTTTTCCAGCTTTTTCAGGGCTGCTCTGGCCTCCTTCAGCTTCTCGTTTACCTCTCCCAGAAGCTCCGACTGTACAAAAGGCTCCGCACCGGCCTCCCTCACCGCGATAACCGTGTCCGCAAGCAGCCGCGTATAGCCCACCACCGCTGGAATGTACTTCTTACTGGCCATATTAATCATGGTCAGGGCCTCGATATTGATGGTCTTTGCATAGGTCTCGTAAATAATCTCTTCCCGGGATCCCAGCTCTGCCCGGGTAAAGATACGGAATTTCTCAAAAAGCCGGATCGCCTTGTCGGTGGTGAGAGCGGACGCCGCCTCCACCATGGAGCTGATATTGGGCAGGCCCCTTCTGGCCGCCTCCGCAACCCACTCCTCCGCATAGCCGTCCCCGTTGAAAATGATCCGCTGATGCCTGGTCATATATTCCTTGATCAGGTCATGTACCGCAATCTCAAGCCTCTCTTCCTCTTTCGCCTTCTCCAGCACATCCGCCGCCTCGCAGAAGGCCTCCGCCACAATGGCGTTCAACGTGGTGTTGGGGCTGCCGATGGAATCCGAGGAACCCACCATGCGGAACTCGAATTTATTTCCGGTAAAGGCAAAGGGCGATGTCCTGTTGCGGTCCGTGGCATCCTTCTCAAAGTCGGGCAGGGTGGAAACACCGGTCTCCAGCTTTCCGCCCGCGATCAGATGCGCAGCCTCCCCTGTCTCCACCAGCTGCTTTACCACATCCTCCAGCTGTTCCCCCAGAAAGATGGAGATAATGGCAGGCGGCGCTTCGCTGGCCCCCAGCCTGTGATCGTTCCCTACATCGGAGGCGCTCTGACGAAGCAGATCCGCATGGGTATCCACCGCTTTCATCACACAGGCCAGCACCAGAAGGAACTGAATGTTCTCATTGGGCGTATCCCCGGGATCCAGCAGATTCACGCCGTTGTCCGTACCCAGAGACCAGTTGTTATGTTTGCCCGAACCGCTCACTCCCGCAAAGGGCTTCTCGTGAAGCAGACAGGTCAGTCCATGACGGCCCGCAACCTTTTTCATGGTCTCCATCACCAGCTGATTATGGTCAACCGCAATATTGGCAGTCTCGTACACGGGCGCCAGCTCGTGCTGCGCGGGAGCCGCCTCATTGTGCTGTGTCTTGGCCGTCACGCCCAGCTTCCACAGCTCAATGTTCAGATCCTTCATATAAGAGCCGATCCTCTCCCGGATCGCACCGAAATAATGATCCTCCAGCTCCTGTCCCTTGGGCGCAGGCGCTCCGAAAAGCGTTCTTCCGGCAAAAATCAGGTCCTCCCGCTGCAGATACTTCTCCCGGTCCACCAGAAAATACTCCTGCTCCGCCCCTACGCTTGCCACCACTCTGGCGGCCGTCTCATTGCCAAACAGCCGCACGATGCGCAGCGCCTGCTCGCTGATTGCCTCCATGGAACGCAGCAGGGGCGTCTTCTTATCCAGCGCCTCCCCCGTATAGGAACAGAAGGCCGTGGGAATGCAGAGAATAACACCGGTGGCATCCTCCTTCAAAAACACAGGCGAAGTG
>Ga0224737_10165_pt1 | contig 10706 bp, 11 predicted proteins | sample LIM_B_Water_Pos_FD_161632 | JGI IMG/M metagenome (GOLD analysis project Ga0224737, IMG submission 161632) | Enriched cells from gastrointestinal tract of the lab mouse from Pacific Northwest National Laboratory (PNNL), Richland, Washington... | ecosystem: Host-associated > Mammals > Digestive... | reverse complement strand
AATGTGTGATCTCTTATTCCGACACGGAAAAGGGTACAAAGGAAGGAACGGCCACGGAAATTCCGGTGGAAAAGGAGGCAGAGCTGCGAGCTCTGACGGGAGATGAGGCGGCGGACAGGCTTCTGGAGGAGATCGAGCTTCTGGACGGAGCAAGCGCGGAATTTGACCTGGAGCAGGTGCGGGCGACCCCGGTGTGTTTTGGATCCGCGCTGACCAATTTCGGCGTGGAGATCTTTTTGCAGCATTTTCTGAACATGACTACCACGCCCTTGCCCAGGAGGGCGGACATCGGGCTGATCGACCCGGTGGAAAACGAGTTTTCCGCTTTTGTCTTCAAGATCCAGGCAAATATGAACAAGGCGCACCGGGACAGGATCGCCTTCATGCGTATTTGTTCCGGAAAGTTTGACGCCAGCATGGAGGTGCGCCATGTGCAGGGCAACAGGGTCATGCGGCTCTCCCAGCCTCAGCAGATCATGGCGGACGAGAGAAAGATACTCAGCGAGGCCTATGCGGGAGACATCATCGGCGTCTTTGACCCGGGCATCTTTTCCATCGGTGATACGCTGTGTATGCCCAAGGAGAAATTTCAGTATGAGGGAATCCCCACTTTTGCGCCGGAGCATTTTGCGAGAGTGCGGCAGCTGGATACCATGAAGAGAAAGCAGTTTGTAAAGGGAATCGAGCAGATCGCCCAGGAGGGCGCTATCCAGATCTTCCAGGAATTCAACACCGGACTGGAAGAGATTATTGTGGGCGTGGTGGGCGTCCTGCAGTTCGACGTGCTCAAATACAGGCTGGAAAACGAGTATAATGTGGAGATCCGGCTGGAGAACCTGCCTTATGAGCATATTCGCTGGATCGAGAATAAGGACGAGGTGGATATCACCAGGCTCACCGGCACCTCGGACATGAAGAAGGTGAAGGATATGAAGGGAAATCCGCTGCTTTTGTTTGTCAATTCCTGGAGCGTAGGTATGACGCTGGATCGAAACAAAGGGCTTGTGCTGTCGGAGTTTTCCAGAAATTAGAACCGGAGTTAATGGATGAGAAAAAGAGTATTGTATGAGGTGGGGGCGCTGCTTCTGCTGTGCCTTGCACTGAGCGGCTGTTCCGGGGCGGAACTGCTGGAGCAGGTGCCACGGGATCTGGTGATGACGAACCGGGAGGCCGAAGCCAATGAGAGAGAACCCGGAGGGCAGGAGGACAGCGGTGGGCCAAAGGAGGATTCCGGGGCCGGGACACCCTCTGAGACCCGGGCACCGGATCCGGAGCAGAGCTTTCTTTGTGAGGGAGCCTTTGAATATGCGAGACAGAGCCTGGACCAGCCCGGGCAGCAGTGGTATGACGATATGAAACGGATCCTGGGGGGATTTGGCACCGGGGAGCGGCTCAGCGCCCAGGGACTGCAGGCAGGGTACAACGAAGCGGATATAGACAGGATTTTTCAGTGTGTGTTAAACGATCATCCGGAGCTGTTTTATGTGGAGGGGTATTCCTACACAAAGTACACCCGGGGGGATCACACCACGGCCATCGAGTTTTCGGGAACCTACAATGTGGATCAGGAGACGGCCCGAACCCGGGCGGAACAGATCGAGACGGCGGTGAGCGACATACTTTCCGGCATTGATGCGAATGCGGATCAGTATACCCGGGTAAAATATGTCTATGATACCATTATCAGCACCACGGATTACAGGCTGGACGCACCGGATAACAAGAATATTTATTCCGTTTTTGTGAATCATCTTTCCGTGTGCCAGGGGTATGCCAAGGCCACACAGTATCTGCTGGGCAAAGGTGTCGTTTGCATCCCTGTCCATTTTATTGATAAAGGTAAAAATGGGAATCCCCCGCATGCCGCACACCTTAAACAGTTTTCTGGTCTGTGCCTCCACGCCCTTGGACGCGTCGATCACCATGACGGCGGAATCCGCTGCCATCAGCGTCCGGTAGGTATCCTCCGAAAAGTCCTGATGGCCCGGTGTATCCAGAATATTGATGCAGCAGCCGCCATACTCAAACTGCAGCACGGAGGAGGTCACGGAAATTCCCCTCTCCTTCTCTATCTCCATCCAGTCGGAGACGGCATGTCTCGCCGTGGCTTTCCCCTTCACGCTTCCCGCCAGATTGATGGCGCCGCCGTAGAGCAGAAATTTCTCCGTCAGCGTGGTCTTTCCCGCATCCGGGTGGGAAATAATCGCAAAGGTTCTCCTGCGGCTGATCTCTTCCGAATAGTTACTCATGCTTTCAAAACCTCCTGTAAAAGCCCTTCTCCTTCAAACGCGGGCACAATACCAAAGTATTGTAACACAGCTGCCCCTGTCTCTGCAAAGGTTTTCCTCGTCCCCAGGTTCACGGGACGCACATTCTGTCCGTACAGAAGCAGCGGGACGTACTCCCTGGTGTGATCCGTGGTCGCCGTATAGGACGGGTCGCAGCCGTGATCCGCCGTAATCATCAGGATATCCTCTCCGCGCAGCTTTCCCAGGATCTGGGGAAGTCTCTGGTCAAACCGGGTCAGCGCTGCGGCGTAGCCGTCCACATCCCTTCTGTGCCCGTAAAGCATGTCGTAGTCCACAAGGTTCACAAAGCAAAGCCCCTCAAAGTCCTTATCCAGATACTCCAGCGTCCTCTCCATGCCCTCCTCGTTCCCTCCGGTGTACACTGACTCCGTGATGCCCTTTCCCGCAAAAATATCCCGGATCTTGCCCACGGCGATCACGCTCTTTCCCGCCTCCTGCAGCTGATCCAGCATGGTGACGGAGGGCGGCAGGATGGAAAAGTCATGTCTGCGGGGAGAGCGGGTATACTGTCCGCCGCAGGGCCCCGTAAACGGCCTGGCAATCACACGCCCCACACCGTGCTTTCCCTGCAGAATCTCCCGTGCAATGCGGCAGTACTCGTACAACTGTTCCACAGGAACAATCTCCTCGTGGGCAGCGATCTGGAATACGCTGTCGGCGGAGGTATACACGATCAGATCCCCTGTCTTTCTGTGGGCATCCCCATACTCCTGAATTACAGCCGTGCCCGAATAGGGAAGGTTGCAGAGCACCCCTCTTCCCGTCTTCTCCCGGAAGGGTTCCAGCACCTCCTCCGGAAAACCATGGGGATAGGTGGGCAGCGGCTGGGGGGAATACACCCCGGCAATCTCCCAGTGACCGATGGTGGTATCCTTCCCCCGGGAGCGCTCCGCCATCCGCGCAATCGCCGCACTGTGGCTGCCCTTCTTTTCCCCCACCGTGACCCCTTCTATGTCAAACAGTCCCAGCTCCCTCAGATTCGGCAGGCTGAAACACGGGCTTGAGGACACGGCTCTTAAGGTGTTCACATTCACATCACCATAAGCAGCCGCATCCTCCATCTCTCCGATTCCAAAGCTATCCAATACAATCAGAAATACTCTTTTCATAATTTACATCCTTTCGTACACCAGCTTTTACAAAAAAGTATATCATATTTTATATGTAAGTTATACTGTTTTTTTGCAAACAGCGCGTCTTTTCACTGGGCAACCGTGCTGATAATGATGTTCTGGGGCTCAATCTCCGTCTTGCGGGTCACGATATCCTCGATCTGCGCACGCATGGCTTCGTCCAGGGAAGCAGCGTTCACCACCACGTCCACCGCATTTCCGTTGATGCTGACCACAACGTCCGTAAAGCCCTTGGCCTCCAGCAGAATCTCTGCGGCCGCTTCCTTCTCCGCAATGGCCGTCATCTGAACCATGCTGTTCACGGCCTCCTGCTTCTGCTCGTCGGACAGTGCCGTGCTGTTGATGATCTCCAGAAGGGTTTCCTTGTTCTTTGCCCTGGTCTGCTCCTTCAGAAGCTTTGCCTCTGAGAGGATTGCCATTCCTGTGGACGATGTGAACACTGCCTCCCCGGGAATCTCTCCCTCATCGGGTGTCTCTGTCTGCTCCGAAACGGGATTATTCTGGGATACCTGCAGATCCGAGTCCAGATAGTTATCCACCGGCGTATCCTCCAGATCCGAATCCATGCTGTCGATGTCCGTCACCCCCGGCTGCAGAAGATCCTCCTCCGACAGATCCAGAAGATCCTGCGTCGTGTAATTTTCCGTGACGATACCGTCGGATCCCGTGGGACTTGCGTCGCCGGTCTTTACATTGCTGTCGTCCACCTTCACATACTCGTCCTCCAGACTGCTTCCCGCAAACTGCAGATACCCTGCGATGGCAATCATGATTGCAAGAGCGGTTATCATAAGCTGATTTTTTTTGATTAGGTTTTTCACGTCTTTTCCTTTCTTTCCGTTTTACTGTTTTATTGTATGAGCCCGGAAACGGATATATGAGTACAATTATTCCTTCATTCTCACCACCTTTACCTTGTGGGCCTCCACGCCGAACAGCGCCTGGACGATCTCCGTCACTGTCCTGTTCACTTTCCCGGTTCCGGCTCCCTCCGCCACCACAAGCACGCCCTCAATCTCCGGCGCAAAGGATTTGACTACATAGGGAATGCTCACGCCGCCCTCCGTGCTGTATACCACACGTTCCTCCTGCTGACTGGTGTTCACCGACCGGTTTCCTCCCTGGGAATCCGTCTCCTCGGTGCTGGAACGGCTGTCGGAGTTTTCCTTCTCCACCACCAGCTCCCCGGAGGATTTCAGGGTAATCATCACCTGTACCCTGCCCACGGTATCAATCTCCGACAAGGCTTCCGTCAGTCGCTTCTCCAGCTCCGCTGCATATGAAGTACCGCTGTCCCATTCCGTCCGCCCTTCCTCTTTCTGCCCGGTTGTGCCGGCGGAGTACCCGGCCGGGGCTGTATCTGAATCCTGCTGTGTCCTCTCCCCCTCCTTCCCGCCGTCCCCCGTGGGAAGCGCAATGACAAACAGCAGAATACCCGCCAGTACCAGGATAATCAGATTATCCCGCTTCAGATATTTTTCCAGCCCCTTCTTTTTCAGCCATTCTCTCAGCCCCTTGCCCATCCCTCTCACTTCGCCTTTCCCTCTTCTATTGACACGGAAATTTCAGGGACGGAAACCTCCGGAATCTTTACTGTCCCTGCCGCCTCCGCCTGTACTCCCTCCGCATCCTGTCCCCCTGTATCCTTCTGTCCTGTGCCCTCCTCTTCTGTCCCGTTCCATCCCGCGCTTTTCTCTTCTCGTCCCTCTTCCGCTTCGCTTCCCTCTTGCTGCTCGTCCACCCTCCTTCGGATCTCCTCCAGGGTCATATTCTCCAGCAGCTTATCCGCCTCCGCCGCCTCCCGCGTCACGGCCTGCATCTCCTGTTCCAGCTGCGTCCGGAACTGTTCCAGCTTTCTCGCCGTCTCCTCCATCCCTCCGCCCAGCAGAAAGCTGCCGATTGGAAGAAACAGCTGGATCAGGATCATCACGCTGACCAGAAGCTTCAAGTACTTTTCATAAGCCTCATTTGGCCTGAAATGCACAATCGCCTGGGCGCAAATCATAAACATACCCACCCTACAGATCGCCTGAAACAAAGGATTCCGCATACTTTCCTCCTCTTTTTTTTATGATGAGACCGTTACCACCGCCACACAGATCAGAAACAGTAAAATAGCGGTTCCGGTAATCCGCAACAACAGAAGCCCCGCATCTCCCGTCCGGTTGGCACAGGTGGTAATCCTTCTGTCGCTTATCACGCCCATAAAAGCGGCGGAGCACTTCAATACGCCGGCGATCACGCCGATCTTGAAAAGCGGCGCGGCACAGAGCACCAGTATGAGAATCAAAAGCACCACGCCGATACTGTTTTTGATCACAAGGGCAGAACCTAGCACCAGCTCCACCGCCCCGTCCGCCACGCTCCCCACCCCGGGTATGACGGACACCAGCTTCTGCAGAGTGGATTTGCGCACCGAGTCCACCACCGGCGTGATTAGTGCCTGGAATACACTGATTCCGGTTATGACACCCACCGCTCCCTTCAGCACCCAGCCAATCCCCTTTTCCAAAAGATCTATCAGCAGCGTCAGCTTCTCCTCCTCCCAGATCCCGTTCACCACAGAAAGCATGGCCACACTGTAAACCAGCGGAATGATCCCCTGTGCCAGAATACATTCCACACCGTAGATAACCAGCAGCATAAGCTGGCACGCCACCATGGCCGTGGCGGCGCCGCCGGAAACTCCAACCGAAAGAAGATAGGCGGGAGACAGCAGCCGGATGAAAAGCGTAATGTTTTCCAGCGTATTCAACGCCGTATCCGCCGCCTGGGAAAAGCACTGCAGCAGAATTGCCGTAAACAGCAGATACATAAAATAAAAGCTTAAATCTGCCACCTGATGCATGTCAAAGATCTCCGCAAAACGCGTGACCAGGGAGGAAACGATCCCCAATACCAGCAGCCAGAGAAATACATTTTTCAGCCCCGCCGCCTGACTGAGAAAATCATTGACCACCCCCGAAAAAAGGCCTGCCAGAGCCCCCAGGACATCTCCCTCCATCACCTGGCCCAAAAGCCGTTCCGTGGAAATCCCCGTATCCGGAAAAAGCTGCCTCACTCCCGCCTCCAGGCGGTCCAATCCGAAATCCTGCCAGATCGTACTCAGATCCACGTTATACCCCCCCGCGCCGCGGCGGCGCCTACAGAAAGCTCTGTATTTGTTCGATCACCGCAAACAGAATGGGCAGTCCCGCAAACATTACCGACAGCTTGCCCAATATTTCTATCTGCCCTGCCACCGTCTGATACCCGGCATCCTTGCAGATACCGGCGCTGAACTCACAGATATAAGTGATCCCTATGACCTTCAGCAAAATGGCAAGATAACTCTCCATTCCTCCCAGATAGCTCCGCAGCTTTCCGAACTGCGCGGTCACGGCCTCCACCTGACGCAGCGCATGGCCGAAGACCAGGATTCCGATGGCCAGTCCGATATAAACGCCATATTCCGGCTTCTGTCCCTTAAACTGGACTGCAAGCAACACGCCCGCCACACCCAGAAACGCCACTCTTACAAGATCCTGCATGACAACCTCCTGAAACTCTGCCGCCTTATCCCTCACAGCGAAAACAATGTCTGAATGGTCTCAAACAGTTCATATATGTACGGCACGATCCACGACAGCACAAGAAGCAGGCCGGCCAGACTGATCAGGAAGGCGTGCTCCTCCCGCCCGCTGTGTTTCAGCACCTGGCTGAGTATCGTAACAAGAATTCCAACTGCCGCTATCTTAAATATCAGACTTACTCCCATGCTTATACCCCTGTACGCGCACCGCGCGCACCAACCCATCTTTTACTTTTCGTTTCTCAGCACAATACAAGAAGAATCAGCAGGCCTCCCAGTGCTCCCAGCCCCACCGCCATCCGGCACCGTTCCACATTTCCGCGCTCCAAGCTGTCCGTCCTGGTCTCAATCCGTACCCTGCTCTGCTCTATCATCCTCAACTGCATCTGTCCGTCCGTAAATCCGTTTCCCGGAACAAAGCGGAAAAAATCCTCCTGATCCTCCTCCGTCAGGGGCAGACTGTCCAGCGCCTCACCCACACACTCCCGGAAAACCGCGCCAAAACGCTCCCCCGTGTTCTGTCCCATCCTGTCCGCCACCTGCCGAAAGGCCTCCCTGCAAGGCGACGGCAGCCTTCCCGCCACACGTCCGCAGCACTCCGGCAGAGTTTCCCTTCCGTAACGTACCTCGCTGCCCAGAAGCTCCAGAATTGTCCGCAAAAGTCCCAGCGCCCGGATCCTGCCCAGAAGCTGTTCCCTGTACCACAGCCCCAGCCCGAGACAGCCCGTCAGAATCATGCAGGCCCCGGCCGCCCTAAGCATCCGCGTCCCAGCCTTCCTGTATTTTCTTTACCACACAGCTGCCGTTTTCCTTACCAAGGACGATAATCATCTGAAACAATTGCCTCCAAAGCCCTTCCGGCACGTCAAAGCGCTTTATGATATCCTCCGGCCCCTCCCCGTGGGCAGTAGCCATAATATTGCTGCCGCAGGCCGCCGCGCTGCGCAGCGCCTCAAACTCCTCTCTGCTCCCCAGCTCATCTATGGCAATGACCTCCGGAGACATGGATCTGAGAAGCATCATCATCCCCAGACTCTTGGGACAGGCATCCAACACATCCGTCCGCAGCCCCACATCATTTTGGGGAAGCCCGCAGCAGGAACCGGCAATCTCGGAGCGCTCATCCACCACTCCCACAGTCCTGCCTCTTCCGTACACATTCCCGTCGGAAACCTGCCGGATCAGATCCCGCAGCAGCGTTGTCTTTCCGCAGCCCGGCGGGGATAAGATCAACACGTTTTTCGGCACTCCTCTCCGGTATACATCGGGAAGAACCTTGTCCGCCGCCCCTCTTATCTGATGAGATATCCGAATATTCAGAAACCGCACATTTTTTATGGTGCGGATACATCCTTCCCTCTCCATTACGACTTGTCCTGCAACCCCTACCCGGTGTCCGCCGTTTACGGTAAGGAATCCCTGCCTCAGCTCCTCCTCAAAGGCGTAGGGAGAGTAGCTGCAGATGTGCTCCAGAAGCTCCTCCAGCTCCGTCCCCGTGACAATCCGCCCCCTGGCAGGGCTGTCCGTAAAATTACCCTCTTTATCCAGAAAGGTCTCTCTGCTCCCCAGGTACACCACTGCCGGCTGTCCCACCCGCAGACGAATTTCTCTCAGCCTTGCCTGACAAGACGCTGTCTTTTCCCAGAATGCTCTTCTCTCAAACGGGAACAGCTGCAGAATCGAATTATCCAAAATCACACCTCCCGTCACACTTTGTCCTTCTCTCTCCAATATATGAAAAACCTGCCGGGATATTCCTGTTTTTCGGTTTTCCCGTTTGTATGGAAAAAAGAACAGATTTTTTTTTAAAAGCTATAGACAAACAAAAACAGGAATGGTATCCTGTAAGCGTAGAAAACAATAACAATTCCTATTATCAAAACGGAGGTATTTTTATATGAGCAATGCAAGCAGCGCACAGGTAGACAATCTTGTAAATCTTCTTGACGGTTATGCCACAAAAGGCGGGCATCATTTGAATGTCAATGTATTAAACCGTGACACTCTACTGGATGCACAGAAGCATCCCGAAAATTATCCCCAGCTCACCATCCGTGTCAGCGGATATGCCGTAAACTTTATCAAGCTGACTCCGGAACAGCAGGCTGACGTGATCAGCCGTACCTTCCACGAAGGGATCTAAACTTTGCTTTTACCGCACAATCTCCATAAAAAGGGCGTCGCCGGCAAATAACTGCCGGGCGACGCCCTTCTCTTTTTCTATTTTTCGGTATTTAATAGGTGAGAATGCTGTGGAACAGATTATAATAGCCGCCGCCCAGACGCTGTACCTGAAGCTGAATCACAAAATGATCCACATCCAGTTCCTTCAGCGCCTCCTCCACATAGCCCTTTTCATGGCTGCCGGTACTGTAAGCCCGCTCCACAGAAGGCCAGAGCGACTCCGGTATCACGTTCGTAAACAAAATATCACCCGTCCCCGCCTGCTTCAGCTGTTTCTCACAGTCCTCATAGTATTCCTCCAGCGTATCCAGGACATCCTCCTCCCTGATTCCTGCTTTCTCCAGGTTTTCCCTGCGCTTTTCCTCCTCGCTGATTTCCGGCTCTTCCTCCTCAGGTTCTTCACTCTCCTGCCATTCCATCGGCTTCTGGGGATTGGGGTTAATATGGTCGTCCACGATACTGCCCGTTCCCTCCGTCGTCCCGTCCCCCTCCGCGGGGCTCTCCACACACGCCGGCAGCCAGACCGAAAGGTCTGTCCTGGCATGCGTCGCCGCGAACGCTTCGTCCGATTTGTTATAATAGTCATAGGTTGCAGGCTCCGTGTCGTCCCAGGTCACATCCACATTCCGGAAGGTGCTGCCCAGTTTCACGATATTCCAGGCATGATCTCCCCCTGCATACCCGGTGCAGAAATAGCAGGGAATCCCGAGCTGCTGCAGCAGATACTGAAATGCCTTGGAATATCCCGCACAGACACTTTTCCCCCGTACCAGCGCACTGTATGCACTTTGATTCATCCCCGCCGACATATCGTAATCCGCAATCTGCAGCAGTGCATCATGGACATACTTTTCTTTCTCATACGGATCGGACAACTCCCTGGCTCCGGACAGGATCTTCTCCGCACTGGCCAAAAAGCTGCTCTGAGCCGCCTCCAGATTATCCGCGGCCTCATTGTATTCCAACGAGATCTCCACACAGATACCTGTCTTCAGATACTTACAGGAAAACTCCGCATCCAGCCAGAACAACTCCGGATGATCGTTGTACACCGCCTCCACCACGTTTTTCGCCTGCCCGGCTGTGATCGCCACAACAGGTGTGAAGGAAGTGTTCAGGTGCAGTGTGTTGGCATAAACCTGACTGTAAACCTGCTTCAGGGTTTCGTCCAACATGGCATAATAGGGATAGTACTCTTCAGAAAAACTGTTTCCGGCTCCCGTTTCCCCGGGTGCAAGAATACTTCCCAGATTGTCCGCTTCCTCCTGGGAAATCTCTTCTTCCTGCCCCGTGACAGGCCGATTGCCCACCAGACCGCCCACACTCTCCGGCACGTCCTGGGGCATATTTTCCGGCGCCTGATAGCCGCCGTTTCCCTCCCCGGGCCGCACGCCGGGCGGCGCTTCCTCACCCCCTTGCCCGCCCGGTTCCTCCTTCTGTCGGCAATTCTTCCCCCGGGAAACGGCAGGCAGGGATGGACAGCGGTCTGCTTCTGGGGATTTTTGCGCT
>Ga0224737_10164_pt1 | contig 10730 bp, 12 predicted proteins | sample LIM_B_Water_Pos_FD_161632 | JGI IMG/M metagenome (GOLD analysis project Ga0224737, IMG submission 161632) | Enriched cells from gastrointestinal tract of the lab mouse from Pacific Northwest National Laboratory (PNNL), Richland, Washington... | ecosystem: Host-associated > Mammals > Digestive... | reverse complement strand
AAGCAAACGAAGCAAACAAGCGGAACAGGGCGGATGAAATTCTTGCAAAAAAGACCGAGGGGGAAGAAGGAAATTTCGATGGCGTGAATGTTGAAAAAATAGAAACAAACTATGGTACGTCATGGAGGGTATCGTATGATAATTCGTTCCAGACGGTTTTAATCAATGATATGGAAAAGATTGCCGCTGTGTCTGGAATTTCCGAATATAATATTACAACTGCCGTCACAGCAGTGAATCCTGTGGATTTTTACGGGCAATCAGAATGCCGGCAGCCCCAACCGATATTACAACTAACAACGCTACGCCGAACCAATCGTACAGCATGAGTTCTGGTGTAACGGCGACGGAAACACCTGTAACTGTTTCCTCTGAATCCACCGCATTCTTTGCAACTTTTCCTTCCTCTAGGACAGACTGCTCTGTTGCCTTTTGCACCTGCTGCTGCACAAGATAATCCGCTGTAATATCAGAAGCGGCGGGCGCAGCCGCAAAAGAGAGAAATAGGGCGGCGGCAGCGATCATGGATGCTTCCAATAATATCTGCCCGAATATTTTTATCTTCGGTGTGCCAAGGGCTAATAGAATCCCAATTTCCTGCACCCGCCCTTTCATCCAAAAAACGAATACTAAAAATAGGATGATCAGGCTGGCTCCTGCAACTACAATAACTAATATCTGGCTGACATTTTCCAAATCATTGAAATTTGGGGACATCTTATTAATATTACCGTTGTTGTCAATCAAATCATAGCGTTCCCAACCAATATCCACTTTCTGTATCTCTTTTTTTATTTCATCGTATTGGTTTACGTCTGCCACTTTGAAATATGCTTTTTCGTACAATGCACCTGATGTGCTTCCTTCTGCTTTTTCTGGAAATCCTAAATCTGTAAATATAATATTTTCAGAACGGTAAGTATCTCCAGCCATAACAGGCATCATTTTCTGCTGAACCCTGTAAATCCCAACAATTTCCGCCCCAAAGACGGTTCCATTCTCTACATTACGGCGGTCATTGAATTGTATCCTGTTTCCAACCGACAGATTGTTTTTTTCGGCAAGTTCTTCTGAAATCACGCATACGTCAACATCTCCCTCCGTTATCATTCTCCCATCCTTAATTGTTACATTCCCTGACAGGACATTGGCATCCAATGCCATATCCTTATTGCCGATTAAGCTGACACAAAGCAAATCAGAACTCTGGTCTACATCATCATCCTCAATTCTGGAAAAATCCACGGGATTTACTGCCGTGACGGCGGTTGTCAGATTATATTCTGAAATGCCAGAAACAGCGGCAATCTTTTCCATATCGCCTATTAAAAGCGTCTGGAACGAATTGTCATAAGATACACTCCATGATGTCCCATACTCTGTTTTTATTTTTTTAACATTTACGCCATCAAAATTTCCTTCTTCCCCACTCGGTTTTTTTGCAAGAATTTCATCTGCCCTGTCCCTCTTGTTCTCTTCGTTTGCTTCTATCAGAAATCCAGCGCCTACCGCCTGCTTTGTCTTATTCTGGGTGGCGATGCTTGCGTTTCGGCTAGCCATGCCCGAAAGAAAAAACAGACTGATAATCAATACTACAAAAAACAGCAGTATGCTTTTGATTGGTTTGCGTATGACCGAACGCCACGCCATTTGAAAACTGTTCATTGTCTATCCCTCCATTTTTGATAAAGTTTCTTTGGGATTTGTCCTTAATATTGGAAGCAGGGAAATTATGACTGCCGCCAATACTAGCAGGATTCCTAAACCTGCCAGAACGACGATATCTTTAAACTGCAATAAGACCTCTAAAGAAATGTCTGTTGTCCCAGAATCTGTAAGGAAACCTTGTAAAATGCCAGCCATAAAATTTCCCAGACCACAGGAGCCTAAGACAGCCAGTGCAAAGACCAAAAATGATTCCAGAAATACCTGTAAAAAAATACAGGCTTTTGATTTCCCGATACTGATAAAAATGGCAGTTTCCCTCTGCCTTGTCCGCATCCACATACAAAGCAGCAAAGATATGATAGCTGTTCCGGCCGTAAGTGTCAGGATAAGCATAAGCTTTGCAACTCTTGTAATCTGTTCCAACGGCAGAGCCATTTGTTGATATAAGGTATCCGACGTCGTAGAATCTGCTTTATCGGATAAATATTTGTTCAATTTTTCCTCTAATAAACTTAATTGTTCTGGATTTTTGCAATAAACGGCAACTTTGGCATAACCGTCCATTCCAAATAAATCCGAGTAAGAACTGTTATCTATGAATATCTGGTTTTCAATACGGTTTACAGAATCCATCCCTTCTGGCTGTTTGCTTTCACTTCCAGATAAAAAGATACCGACAATCTCCAGGGAAGCCCGCTTCCCATTGGCACTTCCCAATTCTATCAAGTCGCCTAATTTTAATTGGTTGGCATCCGCCAGATAAGAGTTGATAACAATTCCTTTTATGTCTTCTGAAATATATTTGCCAGAAATAAGACGGTACACGCCTTCCGAAAATCCGCTGTCATTTTCCAGATTGTCATAGGACAGGAGCGATGCCCTCTGGTTAGATTCTTCTGTGGAATCACTGCCTGTAATTAATTGGAAATTTACAGGGAATGCAGCGTTTCTAGACAAGCAGTTTACATCGGAAACTTCTGCCAAACCCTTTATCCATTCCACGTCGTCTAACGTAATCTTGTTTTCTTCTTTCAAAATACCCATGACAACTTTTGCCTTTGTTTTTTCACCGATTGCCGCTTTTGAATCAGCCGTTGCACGGAGAATCATGTTTGTGCTTAATATCATGCTGCTCACAATGAGCAGCACAAAAAACAGCAGGATTGTCTTTGTTTTTTTCCGCTTCAAATACCGAAACGCAAGCTGATAAAATGCCATGTCTATTCCTCCCTCCTCCTATTCATATTGGGTAATTATTACTTTTGTAGCCGTAAAATTTTTTGTATCATCAAAATTCCCATAAAGCAGCAAGGATGTTTTTTTCTTTATCTCCGCTTTGGCAGCTTCACTGACTGTGGCTTTTCCAGTCGCTATGCTCATAACTGCTCTTTGGAATATGCAGTTATCTCCATATTTAATATTGATTTTTTCCGCTTCATCTTCGAATCCATCCGCCGCTTCTTCAGCAATTTTAGCTTTTCCATCATTACTTGATGTTGTGGGGGTGATTGTGCATCCATTGTCCGAAAATTCTGTCACGCTTCCCTGCAAATCAGATGCAATAATTAGTTCGTCTCCATCCATGCTTCCGACAGCATTTGAATCGTTCCCATCGGGAGTATTGTTTGAATCGTTTTCATCGGAAGCATCCTTTTGGCCAGGGTTTGTTATGTCATTTTCAATATAGGCATCTTTGGTTTCTCTTTCTCTGTTTGTGCCTGTGTCATTCGACGTGCCACAACCTGCCAAAGCAAAAATACTTGCCCCAACTATTAGCATCCGCATTATTTTTTTGTTCTTCATAATTCTTTTCCGCCTTTCTTTTTGATATTTTTGTATTTTAGCATCATGGTTTTTATATGCCCCGCAAAGATGCAAGGCGTTCAAGTTATCAAGCTGCAAAGCCATTGTATAGAAAAACTCTGCTAAAAATCCTGTAAAATTTCAAAAAATATAAAGGACTTTTTAGAGGATTTTTATAGAATTTCATATTATACTGATATTAAGCAGATTATATAGTCCCATCAAAAAATATTTGGAAAGGATTTGAACAATGAAAATACTTCTTCTAGAAGATGACTTGGAGCTTTGCAGCTCGATACAATCACAATTAACGAAAAACGGTTATATGGTTGATGCTTGCAATGATGGGGAAACCGCCATGCTGTATGCCTTACATACAGATTATTCCTATGATTTAGCTATTGTGGACAGGATGCTCCCTTTTATTGATGGGCTGACGATTATTAAAGCTATGCGGAAAAAAGGCATCCAGATTCCTGTTATCATCATTACAGGAATGACCGCCCTTAATGAAAAGATAGAGGGATTGGATGGAGGGGCTGACGATTATTTAGTCAAGCCGTTCCATATTCAAGAACTGCTTGCGCGCGTTAGGGCTTTAACAAGGCGTCCAAGTGAAATAAAAGCAGAAGATACGCTCCAATATGCCGACTTGTGTTTTAACAAATCAAACCGTGAACTGACTTGCAGCCCCAAAACTATTTTTTTAACAGCAAAAGAGTCTGAATTGTTATATGTCTTTATGAAAAGCCCAGAAACGCTTTTTTCAAGGGAACAGCTTATACTAAAAATATGGGGTACGTCATCGGAAGTTGAACAAGGGAATGTTGATAATTATATTTCTTTCCTGAGGAAACGGTTAAGGGAATTAAAGAGTACCTGTGAAATAAAAACCGTATATGGAGCTGGATATTCTCTAACCCATAAACAGAAATAAAATTTTATGACATATAAACCGTAAAGGATTGGAGAACACAAATGCTGAAACCACTGTCGAAAAAACTGAATACCCTTTTTATCACAACAATTATGCTAATTATTACATCAATTATGATAATTCTCTGCAACAATTACATCCACATGGAGCAGTCAAGCGAGATTATTTTGTTCCAGAGAATGGTTACGCAGATGATGTACCAGCTTGAAGATAACAGCCAGAATTTTGAATCCATTGCGGATTCCTACCATGAGTATAAATACCCGATATTTTGCTATATCCAAGATACTTCTGGAAAGATGGTATATCGAACAGATTCTGACTTTCCTACTGATGCAGACGCTCTTTTAGAGCGTTTTCGCACACAGGCAGGCAAAGAGGATACTTTCATAATAACAAATGATAACAAGCCGGCTACAGACCAAAGCGGTGTTTTTATGTTTAACGGAACGAAAAATGACGATTATTTAGGGATACTTGCAACGATTGTAACGCCAAATGACACAGCTTATCATCTGTCACTGATTTACAGGCAGCAGTCCTTATTTGATATTTTAACAAAACAGGCTTTCCTTTATATTTCCTTATGGTGTCTTTCCCTTATTACTGTAACAGCAATGAGCTATTTGCTCATAAAGAAAGCATTAAAACCAACAGAGGTAATGTTGAAAAGCCAAAAAGATTTTATCGCTTCCGCTTCGCATGAATTAAAATCACCCCTCGCTGTTATTCTGGCAAACGCAGAGAAGCTGGAACAATTACAAATAGATGATACAGAATTTAGAAAATCGGTTAAAATATTAGACAAGGAATGCATGAGAATGTCAAAACTGGTAAGGGATCTGCTGCTTCTGGCTTCTTCTGATGCGAAATCATGGACGATATGCAAAAATACCATTGATATAGACACATTATTAATCTCATTATATGAAACTTATGAACCAATCTGCATCAGCAAAAAAATCTGCCTGCGCTTGGAAATCAGTGAAACCAGTTATCCTAAATTTTGTGCGGATGAAGAACGGCTTTTCCAGATACTGGCAATTTATATGGAGAATGCCCTCCACCATTCCGCAGGTAATAAACAAATTGAAATTAAAACAGCAGTAACGGCAAAACATATCACATTTTTCGTAATAGACCACGGAAAAGGTATTCCCGAAGATGATAAGCCGTATATTTTTAACCGGTTCTATTGCGCCGACAAATCAAGGACAGATAAATCACATTTTGGATTAGGGCTTAGTATAGCAGACGAACTTGCAAAAATGATGAATAGTAAAGCAGGCTGTAAAGATACGGATGGGGGAGGGGCTACATTTTTTGTCACACTTCCTTTGAAATAGCCTGATTGATAAAAAACTTAGAAAAATCTAATGAAACGATTTATACGGTAAAAGAGCCAGAGATTGATCTCTGGTTTTTCTTTTACCTATTCTGCTGTCAATAGGCAGGGCATCCTGTCACTATCCCCGTCTGCCAGTTCCCAAAAACGGAACGCTTCTGGCACTGTATTCCTGTCTATCCTCATGTCGTTAAAATACCCTTTGACGCCATTAATCTCCATTCTCGTTTTTTTCATGCTCTCCATGACAGAAATATAAATTTACCTCCCTATTCCGATTGTGATTTGATGATTTTTAAGGGAAACATCAGCTGTTATATTTGTTTATTAAAATCTCCGCTAACCCTTGAAAACACTAAGTTTATCGCAGGTGAACTTTCCCTTAAAGTTTCCCTTGTGTTATATCTTCTCACAGGGCATTACGAACCCTGATAAGGGAAAAAATAAGGGAAACAGAATCACATAAGACATTATAATACAAAACATACGGGAATTGTGAACTGATTGAAATGCTTTCAAAAAAACAATGAAAAGAGGACAGATAAAAAATGAATATCATTTATGCCACATACAATATCCACCATAACAGTATTGACATATATGCCTATGCAGGCTACTTTTTACGGATAGACTGCCACAAAGCAGAAGAAGATTTGAAAACTACTCCCTGCTCTGAATGTGCCTTAAATGCTTTGGCAATAGATGAACCGCTTGAATACGCAAGATTGTATCTTGAAGGAAATATGCAGATGTGGGTGGATGCGGAAGACAGTCTTGAACTGTGGTAATTTTAATTCCCCCGAATTCGGGGGAATTAAATCACTTCAAAATCTTTGTAGTCTGTTCTTCCAAAATTAACATCTGATGTATTGCAATTTTATTGAGTTTTATTAAGCGTTCTTTCTGGTTCAGCCCATCTTCAATCAGGACTGCATTGATGTTTTCCATATTTGACAGGCATATCAATTCATTTATATTCGCATAATCCCTGATATTGCCTTTTTTATCCGGGTTCTTATACCGCCATTGTTTAGCTGTCATACCAAATAATGCCATATTCATCACATCAGCTTCAGATGCGTAAATAATAGAGGTTTGCTGCGGCGTAAGTTCCGGCGGAATAAGATTAACCTTAATGGAATCTGTATGTATCCGGTAGTTAATTTTTGCCAATTCCCTCTTAGCACTCCATCCAAGTAAAGCCTGTTCTTCTTTCTTTAGCCGCTCAAATTCCTTGATAAGGTATAATTTGAATTGCGGAGATACCCAGCTTGCAAACTCAAACGCAATATCTTTATATGCGCATGTACCGCCATACCGTCCCGCTTTTGCCACAATCCCCTTTGAATTTGTACGGGATACCCATTGCTTAACCGACATAATAAAACGGTTTAACCCCGCCTCCAACATGATTTCTTCATAGGCGGCAATATTGAAGTCCACATTATACATTTCTTCCCATATGCCAAGAAATTCTATTGTGTTCTTATTTCGTAACCATTTTTCTATCAGGGCAGGTCCGTTATCAATTTTCCTTACCATATCAGTTAATGAGATGTAATCATCCTCTTCAATTTGTAAGACCTGTATTTCTGTTCCGTCAACATTTAGTTTCCCCATAAGCAATTCCTTCCGTTTTATAAATAACCTTGTTTCTTTGCCTTTTCCATCAAATGGGGTTGAATATTGGGATATGTCAATCTTTCTGGCAATCCGTCCATCATGGCGATTTTTTCAATTTCGCTATGTAACTCTGATTCAAAACATTTTACATCGGCAAAGAATAGCATTCCAAAAGATTCGCTGCCATCAAAATTATCTGGCGCTGTAACAGAATATACACAGACGGGCTCTATATCAAATTCCAAAGCCCCTGTTTCCTCATATAAATCTCCATTCCGCCGCCTTTGGCTGGCGGCACAAATAGTAATGAAAGTGGTTCACACTTTCAAGTTTTCGTGTTATAATAGATCCGATTTTATAAGGCATTCCCGGCATCAATGTCAGATGCCCCCACCCATTTGTTGTTGATGTGCAGGTGCGCCTCTTTTATCAAGGTGGGAATACTCTTATTCAGGTTCACAGTGTGAGCCTTGTTTTTGTGTCTATTTCACGTTTTTGGCTTAATTTACTTTCTTTCACACTATTCTCTTCTTGCCGTGTCCATAATATTTTCCCCCTGCTCCCGATGACCTCCAGGAATTTCCCATGTGTTCCTGTCCTTGTGTTTGCAAAAGACATATTTATTTTTGGCTTTAGTTATTATCACAGCAAATTTTAGCAGTTCATCGTCCATATTGTCATAAAATTTTACCTCTGTCATTTTGCCATTTCTCCATCTGTATTCTTAATTTATTCCAATCTGTTACCATTATAATTTTTTATCTTCTGTATACGGCAAATCAAAGAATTTTACCCCATCTATTTCTGAAATACCCACATATATTTTATCCGTATACCGTCCATATGTGCAAAAGTGCTCCATGACATATTTTGCTGTAAACGGCATTAACCATTTGCATATGCCTTCATTAGAAGCCAGATTATCATCTACATGTTCTTTTAGATTGGCAAAAAATAATAATTCTGCCTGATTTCCCCCTCCTGTTCGTTGCTTTTTGCGTTCCGGTAGCCTTCATCGGAGAAGAATAAATTCCACAAATTTTCTGTACGGAGAATTCATGGCAAATTCCAAATGGGGGATTTTCTTTGGCGGATGCTGTTTCAGCCGCCCGCAGCTTTTTGCCGCAGCTCCTCACGTTTGGGATAAAGCACATAATTGAATAAATAGTTATCGTCGTCCAGCAAGCGTTCATCCCACACATCCTCATCATTCCAGGAACCCATGTAAACCACATGGCCATTTTTTATCAGGCAGTGCAGCCCCTCATCCTCCTGCCAGTCACAGCCGCCACTCAGATTCAGTACAGGGATTTCCGGCTCCCTGGGAACCTTGATGTCCAAGCTGCCAAACTCCATATAACGAAGAACCTCTAACGGCTCTTGTATGTTCTGTATACCTTCGTCCAATAGTTCCCCCTTGCTTGTGGATTCTAACTCATCCTGAAGGTAATACAGAGCGTATTGGCAGATTTCCCTTACCAGAGCTTCATCTACCTCCGACAACCACCGAACGGACTGGGCAACGTACTCCGCTGTAACACCCTCGTCACAAGCCACCTCAATCTGCTTGTGAAAATAAGGGAATTCTACATAGCCTGTCACCCTATCCAATTCATCTGTCCCGACATCTATTAAAATGTCCTCAAAGCGCAGTCCTGACATATGTAATTTCCTCCTTTGGAAAAATCTTGGTTTGCCGATGGTTCCATTATACCGCAATCACTTTCCAGAAGGAATAGCCTTTACAAAAAATTCATTTACCGTGAAATTGCCACGTCCACAGCATACGGTCAGTTTACGGCCATCCATCCGCCCTATTGGAACATAAGGAAGATTATCTTCCAAATTTTCCGTTACCTCCGTATATTCTTCTGGTTTGTTTATAACTTTTGATTTGTCTAACATTTATTATCTCTTTGATTCAAATGAAATTATTTTATTTTTCGGTATTCTCATTCCAAACACCTCCCACTCTTTCTGGCTATGTGCTTTGGAATCCCCTTTTTAGAAGCTGAGCCTGCATAAACGGCTTTACCTATTGGTTTCATCCCTGCAGCCTTAAAAAATTCGTCCATATTGCGTATATTAATTAGCATAGTCCCCATAATCCCACTGTCCGGAATATTGAATCTCCCCATTCTCCAGATACATCGTCCCTGTCCCATGGTAATCGCCATTCTTCCATTCACCTTCATAAAACACTTGTTCCGACATCGGATAATACTCTGTCCCCACCCCATGATACCTTCCTTTTTTTACGCCTCCTTCATATGCTAAGCAGCCCAACTCATAGATTTTAAATTCCCCATTCATTTCCCCTTTCTCATAAGTGCTTTTGGTTATCCCTGAGGTACGGCAGAAGTTCATCTACGTTCATCCCATCAATACCTCCTGCCCCTTTGTTCGACTTTACTTTCTTATATGCATTGTTCAGATTAGCCGGTTATAAAATCTTCTCCAACAGCCTGTCCGTCTGAAAGTCTGTGATGATGCGGTTGTTTTCAGCAATCCTCTGGCAGGCGGACACTTCTGCATACTCTTTCAATTCCGTCGATACCATTTGCAGATAGTCCTCAATATGAAGTTGTCTGTCCTTAAATTTGTCATTGGTTACATTCATTTACTCACATCTCCTAAAGTTCAGTCCTTTCCATCATGTTTGCAACTACGATGGTACTATGACCTCTGCTGACTTCTCGCCATTCGTTGTTACTCACGGATTTCATATTCTGTTTTCATCCGCTGACGAGACCTCCCTTGGTACCACACGTTTCTTTCTCTCCATATATCTGCCACATTTACCATACTTAATTCCGAGTAGTTATTGGACTTTGGTTTGTATGGCAACCTTATCCTTAACTATAGCCTGATGTGATTTCTGTCCGTCAGACCAGAGATTTGCCTCCACCTTCCTTCAGATTCCCCTCGCGTTAATCATAATCCTTGTTATGAATAGGACACCCTTGGTCTTGGCTGTATCCTTCCCACTGCCCGGGCGGATTAGGGACTTTCACCCATTAGAAACGTGCGCCGCAAGGCGTACCACAAAAATACAGCTATCGGTTTCCCAATAGCTGCATTGCAGTTTGCCGGCCCCTGCCAGCCTATCCATTCTTTTGTATATTTCAGCAAATATCCCAAATGCCCGCTGAATCTCTGGGACAGGCCTTATAAAGCCTTCCGGCCTCTAGCCCACAGGCCGCCTTTTTCCTGTGCCGCAGTTTGCACAAATTCTATTACATCATTTCATGGGTCCGCTGTCATACGTTTTCTTATAGCTACGCATGGTTTCCGGTCTGCCAGCACCACTTTGCAATCTTCTCAACCAATGCAGCATCCACTTTGCCATAGGGG
>Ga0224737_10163_pt1 | contig 10730 bp, 6 predicted proteins | sample LIM_B_Water_Pos_FD_161632 | JGI IMG/M metagenome (GOLD analysis project Ga0224737, IMG submission 161632) | Enriched cells from gastrointestinal tract of the lab mouse from Pacific Northwest National Laboratory (PNNL), Richland, Washington... | ecosystem: Host-associated > Mammals > Digestive... | reverse complement strand
AGTCCCGGAAGCTTATTATGATAAGGCGGAAGAGCAGATGGTAAACTGCGCACGCCAGTTCGTGGACAAAAATCCGGATATCGGCGCGATCATGCTGGAATGTACGGGCATGCAGCCCTTTGCGAGAGCCGTCCAAAGAGAAGTGGAACTGCCCGTCTTCAGCTGGGGGACACTGCTGGACTACGCATATTCTGTGGTAAACCATCGCGACTACTACGGACATGTATGATCGACCCTGACCGATACAGATGGATGCAGTCATTTTAAGAGCGATCTCGCTCACCCTTGTGATCGTCATGGGGATCGTCTTGCGCAGCACGAGCCTTGTGGATGAGAAAGCCGGGGCACACGTGAAGACCATCCTGCTGGATATCACGCTCCCGGCCGCTATCATCACAAATTTTTCAAAGGTCGAGGGTCTTGACGGCCCCATGGCAGCGCTCATCTTCTTAGGAATCGCCGCCAATATGGTCATGATCGCGGCGGGCGCCTTCTTGTCTCGGAGAAAACCCACCGCAGAGCGGGCATTCTATATGAATTGCCTCCCCGCCTATAATATAGGCACGTTCTGCCTGCCTTTTGTCCAGAGCTTCCTTGCGCCCTTGGGAAATGTGGCGGCCTGCCTGTTCGATGCCGGAAACAGCATCATGTGTACGGGCGGTACATATTCCATCAACGCAGAGTATCTGTCGGAGCATAAGAACGGGATCGATCCGCGAGCCATCGCAAAGCGTTTCTTTTCAAGCGTGCCGCTGATGACGTACATGGCCATGATCGCACTTTCTCTTGTACATATAAAGATCCCGCCGCTGGTCCTAGACTTGCTCTCCCCGGCGGCAGCGGCCAACACATTCCTTGCCATGCTGATGATCGGACTCTTGTTCCGCATCGAATTTAAGAGAGCATATCTGGCTTCCATTTTGAAGATCATCCTTGTGCGCCACGCCGCCGCCATATTGATGTCCCTCTTCTATTATTTCGCGCTCCCCTTCGATCTGGCGATCCGCCAGGCACTGGTCCTTGTCAGCTTTGGACCGATGAGCGTGATCGCGCCGGTATTCACCGGGCTGTGCGGCGGCGACGAGGGAAAAGCAAGTGCGGCCGATAGTATAACGATCGTCCTGAGCGTGGTGGAGATCACTTTATTATTGATCGTAATGGGTATTTATTGATGAAAAAACAGCATTTAAACCGTCCACGGCCTAAATGCTGTTTTTTTCATGTAACTTTTTATCCATGGCACAGAGCAGATGCACTCCCCGGAGCCCTTTCCTTTTATCCATGTATCTTCAAGTATCGTCTCCTTGCCGCCCGGAACCCCCCAAGCCGCACCAACCATCGATCTTTTCCAAAATATCCCGTTCTATCCCTTTTTGTTCCATAAAATCCATCAAACAACTCTTGATCTTGGGCTCCACAGCCGCTGCAGGCGCGGGAGAACTATACTCCGCAAGACACTGTGCGATACTATCCTCCAAGGCCGTCGGCTCCATGCTCCCCCTCGCACTGAGCCGAGGGATACATGGTTCTTCCCGGCAATATTCCAATGTATGCTCTTCAAGGAGATACTGGCCGCCATGTCCCACCTCGTCGATAAGCTCCATTGGTATAGCCTCCCCTCCCAGAGGGATCCCTTTTGCGATGCGTTTGGCATAGCGGATGATCTCAAAATCCACCATCATCTTCTCATAGGACATGCAAGCATAGCCATCCATTATACCGCATCCATGGATCATAAGATCCACTTTGCTCTCCATAGCCGCCAAGCATGTCATCATCGATTCATACCCTGCCTGTACATCTAATTTTTTCGCATCCGTGATACAACCGCCCCCGCGGCACGGAAGCCCATAATATCTGGACATCTCCGCGCTAAACCGATAGCACAGCGCCCCTTCCGGCGACCCGATCGCGGCAGCCGCATTTCTCATATCTGCAGTTTCACATTGTGTGGCATATAGAAGAGGGGTCCCCTCCCGGATCATCTGCGCGAACGCGATCGCAGATAAGACCTCCGCATTCGCCACCGCCAATGTTCCTGCCAATGTCATCGGAGATGTCGAACCCGCCATAGCTCCCGAAGTGACCGCGAATGGCTGCCCATATTCCGCAAAAACCTGCAGCGTATCCGTCATCCTGCCGTCCATCTGCAACGGAGTGTTGGTATTGACGATCGTCAAGATCCTCGGTTTTTTGACCAGTCCCTCAGTTCCCCCAAATGCAATAGACGCCATCTCCATCAGATCATACATCTGTTTTTTGTCTCCGGAACCCGTCATCAAACATTTATCTGATGTAAGATATACAGCGTAAAACATGAGCAGCGCAGATCTTTCCGAAGGAATATCATCCGGTTGCACGATAACACCGCCATTGATAGAAAGATCAGGATTGTTTTGGACGATCCGGCACATCGAGATATAGTCTTCCATCATCGCCTTTCTCTTCACGCCATCCGCATCCATGATCAGCGGCGCTCCATATCCCGGCGCAGGATTGACAATGCCTTTTCCGATCTGCACATCATGATCGGGATTTCTTGCATACCACGTAAAAGCAGAAGGTGCCTTCTTCACCCAATCCATCAACTGATCTTCTGTAAAATACGCAACCCCATCCTCGACCTTAATGCCATGCCCCCGCAGGATATCCTGCGCATCGGCAGAATGATATTTAACGCCTGTTTTTTCCGCGATCTCCATAGACGCCCTATGGATCTCGTTGATCACTTTATCCATCTATCTCTCCTTTTGTCCCATCTGTACTTTTTTCTTCTATCGGTATCACCTGTATATGATCCACCGTTTCTTTTTTCTCGTTTTTTCGAAGGTCTTTCGCCATCGACACACACAAGAGGATCATGACCAGCATAATAGCAACTGACGCGGCTACAGATGACAATTGCAGGCTGTTGATCTGCGTCCTGCCAACCAGGATCAATGTGATCGCTAAAACCGCGATAGCCACCGCCCACAATGCCCTGAGCGGTTTCGACGGATCATCAGGGTTTTCTTCTTCCCGCGTTGACATCTGCGCGCAAACATAGGAAAAAGAATCCACAGTCGTCGACAAAAACAAGAATATCAATAACACGAATAAGATTGACAAGATCTTGCCAAGCGGAAGACCCGACAGCATATCAAACACAACAGACTGCGTACCTTTCTCGTTCATCAAGGCGGCCAATCCCAATTTTTGGACCAGCTCCTGATAGATGGCTGTACCGCCAAACGTCCCGAACCACAGCCATGTAGCAACAGGAGCCGCGCACAGATGGACAACGACAACCTCCTTGATCGTACGCCCTCTGGAGATAGCCGCCACGAATAACCCCGTTGAAGGCGCCGAGGCGATCCACCATGCCCAGTAAAAAATGGTCCAGCTCTGCGGAAATCCGCTCTGCGCGACAGGATCCGTCCAAAGAGACATTGTAAAGAACTCTTTCATCATCTCGCCCAAGCCGCTGCTGGTCATATTTAATATGAAAGAAGTCGGCCCGAGCAAAAATACAGCGCCGCAAAGTATCATTCCCAACGGGATGTTGATATCACTGCATATCTTGATCCCCTTATCGATACCGCTGACCGCGCTGCAGGTAAACAACACAGCCCACGCCACCGCAATAACGATATAGGTAAGATTATTTTCCGGGATCCCAAAAATACGGTTCAGCCCGGATGCAAGCTGTAAGATGCCAAGCCCCGTCGCTGTCGTCACGCCTCCGATCACACCGTAAACCATGAATCCGTCCAAGATCCGAAAATATTTACTCTTCACCTTATTCCCAAATATCGGTTGGAGCGCCCTGCTAAAAAACGGCGGGATCCCTTTCCTAAAGATAAAATACCCCATCGTCACGCCGCAGATCATATAGATTGCCCACGGCGTCCATCCCCAATGGAAAAATGCCTGGGCCAACGCTCGCACCGCGGCTTCCGCACTCATCGGTTCAATGTTCCCCGGAGGCGTCTGCAGGAAAGTCAACGGTTCCGCCGCTCCCCAGAAAACAAGCCCCACCCCGTAGCCGCAGGCCACGATCATAGCAAACCATGAGAAAAACGAATACTTCGGCTGATCGTCATCCTTCCCCAGTTTAACATTCCTGTACGGCCCGGCGACCAGCCAGATACAAAACCCCAAAAACGCCAGGCCAGCCATCAGATAGAACCATCCGAACGCTCCCGTCAACGCCCCAAAGATCACATTTACAGCCTCCGCCATCCCCTCCGCATCGATCAATGCCCATGCGATAATCGAAACTAAGATCACCAGCGCCGGAACCGCAACCCACGGATCTGCCTTTGACATCCAAAATCTCCTTTTTTCCATTTCGTAACCCCCTCTCTGTCTCTAAGTTCTATATTACAGAACTTATTTGATAATAATTTGTTAATATAGAACTCTTGCTCGTATAGTCTGTATTATACAATATTACTCAGAAAAGTCAATGATAAATCCAAAAAAATCATTATTTTTTTATTTATCTTCTATATTTTTATATCATACACCCGATGGATCCAGCAAAATACATCCGCTATACTCCCAATAACGCAATATATATCTGAAAATATTAAGCATCGCTCTGTCTATTTGTAAGATTCCTTATTTATTATTTCAGAATTTTAATCATCTAAGTTCTGTATTATAGAACTTTTTGAAATTAATAAACGGCTGGCCCGCACACAGTATATACATCCGGATCGTATGGGTGGTCAAGACACACTCTAACACCCTTTTGGTATGAATAAAAATACGCAAACCGTCCATACTTTTGATGAAACGAACGTGCAAAAAGGAGTATGGATCATGGGCAAAAAAAAGGAAAAAGAGATCAAATTAGATGAACTGACGCCCCAGGAAAAACTGAAATACGAGATTGCCGAAGAACTGGGGCTTTTAGATCAAGTTCTGGAGAAAGGATGGAAAAGTCTGCCCGCTAAAGACACCGGGCGTATCGGCGGACTGATGACCAGACGCAAGAGGATGCTGGAACGCTCGCCGGATACATCCGATAAATAAAATATCCCACAGCAGCAGCCAGATATACACGCAGGCATACCCACTTGCCCCGCCGCTCTGCCGGGATAATATTCCAGAATAAACACTTGCGGAAAAAGCCCCCCCTTTGTATAATAAACCATAGAAGATAGGAGGAATTGCATGAACTACGGTAAGCAGTCAACACTCAAAAAACGCAAAGCCCTCACTTCCCGCTCTTCTATGGTAGGAACGCGGGCCAATGTGTCTTTTATCCGGATCTTATTTTTATCGCTCATCACTTTGTGTGTCATGGGGCTGTGCATGGGGATCGGCTCTTTCAAGGGCATCATCGACAACGCCCCGGAAGTCTCCGAAGTCAACATCACCCCTCTGGGAGCCGCCACATTCGTCTACGACGAGGAGGGCAACAAACTCCAGAAGCTGACCGCCCCCAACTCCAACCGTATGCCCGTGGCCATGGACCAGATCCCGGAGGACATGCAGCATGCGGTCGTGGCCATCGAGGACGAGCGGTTTTACGAACACAACGGCATCGACGTGCGCGGCATCCTGCGTGCGGCTGTCCGCGGGATCACCAGCATGGACTTCTCCGAGGGCGCCAGCACGATCACCCAGCAGCTTTTGAAAAACAATGTGTTTACCAACTGGACCAACGAGTCCAGCCAGATAGAGAAATTCAAGCGTAAATTCCAGGAACAGTACCTGGCCATCCAGGTGGAGAAAGAATTAGGCGACAAGAATGTGATCCTGGAAAATTACCTGAACACGATCAACTTAGGGGCTGGCGCTTACGGCGTACAGGCCGCGGCGCAGCGGTATTTCGGAAAGGATGTGTGGGATCTAAACCTCTCCGAGTGCGCCACCATCGCCGGTATCACCCAGAACCCCACATTGTACAATCCCATACTGAACCCCTCTGAAAACGCCGACCGGCGGGAGGATGTCTTAGAGCACATGCTGGAACAAGAGTACATCACCCAGGCGGAATTTGACGAGGCCATGGGCGACAACGTCTACGACCGCATCCAGAGCAACAACCTGATGGAGGAGTCTGAGGTCACCGTATACTCTTATTTTACGGATCATCTGACAGACGAAGTCATCAACGACCTGCAGACTTTAAAAGGCTATTCCGAGCGGGATGCCGAGAACAAACTTTACAGCGGGGGCCTGCGGATCTTCACCACACAGAACCCGCAGATCCAGAAGATCGTGGATGAGGAGTATCTCAATCCAGATAATTTTCCTGCGAATGTGGAGTACGCGTTGGATTACAGCCTGACCGTCCTCAATCCCCAGGGAGAGGAAGTCAATTACAGCAAAGAAATGATGACCATCTATTTCCAGGACAACGAAGACCCTTCCTTTGACCTGCTGTTCGACTCCCCGGAGGAGGGGCAGTCCTATGTGGACCGGTATCGGGAGACGATCTTAGCGGATGGGAGCACACAGGTGGCAGAGCGGGTGAATTTTATCCCGCAGCCCCAGTCTTCCCTGACGATCATCGACCAGAAGACCGGCCATGTGAAAGCGATCATGGGGGGCCGCGGTGAAAAATCAGCCAGCCTGACCTTAAACCGCGCCACCGACTCCACCCGGCAGCCGGGATCCACATTTAAGATCCCCTGTGTGTACGCGCCGGCCCTGGACGCGCTGAATAAGACCTTGGCCACCACCTACGTGGATGAGCCTTTCAAATACGACGACGGCGCGCCGGTCAAAAATGCCGACAACACGTTCCGCGGTCCGACCACGATCCGCAAAGCGATCCAGGACTCCGTCAACGTGGTGGCCGTCAAGTGCCTCACCGAAATAACGCCGCAGCTGGCCTATGAATACATCCGCAACTTCGGCTTCACCACCGTGATCGAGCGGGAAGTCCAAGAAAACGGGGATGTGTGGTCGGATCTGTACCAGTCCATGGCTCTGGGCGGTCTGACCCGCGGCGTGACGAACCTGGAACTGTGCGCGTCCTATGCGACGATCGCAAATTCGGGAAAATATATCAAGCCGACCTTTTACACCAAGATCACCGATACCGACGGAAATGTGATCATCGATAAGACCACAGCCTCCACCACGGTGACCCGGGAAGCTACCGCATGGCTTCTGACCAACGCCATGCAGGATGTTGTCAAATACGGTACTGCAACATCCGTCCAGCTATCCAACATGCCCGTAGCGGGAAAGACCGGGACCACCGAGTATTACGACAACCTGTGGTTCTCCGGTTTTACCCCCTACTACACCTGCACCGTGTGGTCCGGCTATGACAACAACGAAAAACTACCGGATGAATATATGTACCGGAATTACCATAAGATCTTGTGGAAGAGCATTATGTCGCGCATCCACGAAGACCTGGAATACAAAGAATTTACCATGCCTGACAGCGTGGAAAAAGCCACCGTCTGCTCGGCGACCGGCAAGATGCCCTCTGGAGGCTGCCCCACCGTCACGGAATATTTTGAGACGGCAACACTGCCCACCAGCTATTGCGACGGCAACCACGCCGGGGTCGTGACACCCACACCCACGGAGACACCCACGCCTTCCGCCACACCGACGGAATCCGCTACGCCCACACCGGAAGAGACCGGGGTCAGCGAAAACGAAGATGGCACTGCCGCTGATACCCCCGACCTGGGAAGCGATGACAGCGGGGATACGGACAGCAGTACGGAAGACGAAGGAGAAGGAGGCGATACGGGCGGCGAAGATACCGGCGGCGAAGGCACCGGCAGCGAAGATACATCCACAGATGAAAACGCCGACGCGCCCATATGACCTGGATGAGGGGCAGATATTTCTGTAAAATGGGGCGTACGGATGGCGTAAATGGATCTTCAAATACGCTCTAGATAAACAAAAACCCTGTCCTCGATCGGGAGTGACAGGGTTTTTGTTTGTCTTTACATATAGTGCTTTAGCATCTTTCACTACATTTTTGCTCATAAATTTCTTTTAAGTCATCAATGGCCATTTCTACATCAAAAGTATGGAAACTGAGCCAGCCTTTTTGAGGCCGCTGACTTCATCGTTCAGTTCCTCAGGATGTATATCTGATCCAGTTTTTTGTGCACATCCAGATAGCCGTCCTCGTATATCGCAGAGTTGACGCTTTAAATGAGAGCTCTTCGACACGTTCAGGATAAATAAGGATCTGTGGGCGAAATATCGATCTCAAACTTATATTTGTGCAGCTCGCATCCTTCATCATCCTGATCCGCGATCACGAGAAAATACTCCTGATCCCGGCTGTATCTGCCGCTCTTTAACGTGAACTTCTCCCGGATCAGACGGTCTTTCGCATCCGCAGACTTTATATCGGCCGTTATCGGGACCGGAAAGCTGATCTTCGCTCCGTCGGCATCTGTAAAAAATGCCTGGAGCCTGCGCGGCTTTACAATATCCGAGACCGGATCTATCTGCATAAAGTCAAGCTTTACCTCGATCCCTGTCACGCGCCGGTTAAAACTTGAAAGCTCCACATTCACAAGACCTGTGTCTTTTTTTCCTTTAAAAGTATTCACCTTGATGACCGGCACGACCATCTCCTGCAGCGATGAGCCCCCATGCACATAATTCTGCCCGCCTCCGGGCATTTTGATGATATCCGCGCCCATCGGCGTTGTCACATAGGTACGGTTTACCTTGCTGAGGTACGTCATGCATCGGCTGATCAGCGCGTCGCTTTGGATCGGCTCCTCGGACAAAAGGTAACGTTTATTCTGAAGCCCTGCCGGGATATTTTCCATCTTTATCTTATCGCTTTCGGGCAGTCTGTCCCTCTTATATATAAATCCATGGTCGGCTGTGACCAGATATCTTGTGTTGGAAATATACCCGGTCAGCCTTCTTATGAGTCTCTGTATCTCGTCGATGGCCTCCCGGCAGGCGTTAAACACTTCATTGTCCGACCTCTGCCCTTCCCCCCGCTGATCGATCTGATCCTGGTAAATATAGACCAGATCCTTATCCTGAAAAAGCTCTCTTATCTCCGTCTTTTTCGCCTGCAAGATCCTATCGGAGCTATAGCAGGCGGATCTTGGGACGACAGACTGCAGGATCTTCTGCCGGTCTTCCATGCTGTTTTTACAGCACCGATCATCCACAGAGATTTCCAAAGAACCGCTCACCTGGATCTCCTTATTGGGAAGGAGCGCGGCCATGCCCAGGGTGGTCTCCGACGGCAATACGCCCAACATATATCCGATCTTCGCGTCGCACTTTTCATCCAGAAGCAGCTCATCAAAAAACTCTCTTGCGCACTCATAACGCATGCCGTCAGAAATGATGACAATCACCCGCCCTCCTCTGGTCTCATTCATGAACGGTTTTACATAATGCTCAAAAAAATCTTCCTGCCGCACGCCCGGATAGGAATGATACGCCTCATCTGTAAGCAGCTGATTCCATTTATATGCAAGATCCGTCAGGTATTTATTGGTGTACATATTTTCAACCAGATCTTGTACCTTTTCAATCCTCACATCCATCCCCACCCGGTCCAGATAGTAATAAAATCTGCGGTAATACGTATCGATCCGATATGTGCCATCCACATAATCCTCCACCGCCTCTTCGATCGTGGACTGGTATCTATGCAGAGACACCTCTTTGAGTACGTGATAGGCCGCTGTGAGCATCTGATATGTCTCTTTATAGGCGGTGGAATAATGATATCCGGCCTTTGAGCGGATGTGGCAGATCTCAGGGATCGTCTTGCCGGAAATCTTTTCATCCAGCGTCTGATCCTCCAGTTTCGCCGCAATCCAGCTGATCATATTTTCGTCAAGATCCGCAAGCGCATCCGAGGACAGCACGTCCGCAAGAGGGATCTGAGCGATCAGCGCGGACGCATGCAGCTCATCTGCAGCCTGTTCGGCAGATCTGTCATAAAAAGCCTTCGACTCATCGTTGCTCATCAGATTTTTGATAAAGACCACCGCGTCATTTTTCCTTCCGGAGACGAGAGCTTTCCAAGGCGTTGGCGCATTTCCGTTCATCTGCGCGTCCATATAGGTGACGAGCATCGTCAGCAGGAATTTCCAGAGAGTCGGGGAAGGATCTCTATAACCAAACTGTTTCTCACAAGACCTCCAGAATGCCGAGGCGATCTTCAGATCCTCCATCCTTTCCATAATGCTGTTATCCCTCCATCCGGCAAGGATCGTCTTGCGCAGCATCTCTTCAAGATCTAACGTCTGGGCACCCGCAAGCGCACAGAGAATGCCGAGCTCTATGCTCTCATTGGTATATGTCTCGATCCCAAAAGCCTTAAATCTTTTCAGATCATCGCCTGACCAGAATTCCTTGTATCTCTTCACCTCATCCTGATATTTGGGCGGAATGTTCAGATCGCGCATCAGCTGCATGAGCTTATCCGAATAAAAATGCTCTGCATAATAAAAGATATCCGCTAAAAAATCCTCCTCGTCCTTGGGGCGCGGAAATGGCGCATAGACCAGATAATCTGTCGTGGGATCCTGATGTTCCAGCAATAGCTTTACGGCAAAATCATTGGTTCCGGTAAGTTTGAGTATCTTACTGTTTCCGGATAACTGCAGCTGATCGATCTCATCCTCGTATGACGCGTCGTCGTCGTACCAGAAGACGATCTTTCGGTCTGGGGCATTTAGGAGGGTGTTTAGTTGGTTTTGTATTTCTTGTAGATGCATCTGCTTTTTCTCCCTATCATATCGGTATATCTATCTTTCTATTTCCTC
>Ga0224737_10162_pt1 | contig 10764 bp, 10 predicted proteins | sample LIM_B_Water_Pos_FD_161632 | JGI IMG/M metagenome (GOLD analysis project Ga0224737, IMG submission 161632) | Enriched cells from gastrointestinal tract of the lab mouse from Pacific Northwest National Laboratory (PNNL), Richland, Washington... | ecosystem: Host-associated > Mammals > Digestive... | reverse complement strand
ATTTTTTTTAGAAAACTTGGGCTAATACCAAAGGTCAACGTCAATCCGTACGCGCCCATGCTGTCTGCTTCGCCTGTGTCGGTCGGGGGCACAAATGGGTTTTTTTCATACGCTTTGATGTTTTTACCTTGCGTCAAATTGGCCGCATAGGTTGTCCAGTCTTTGAACATCTGTTTGACATCATCAAGCTTATCGGTATGTAAATCCATCACCAAAAAATAAATATTACGCTGTGACGGCGTGGTAATGCCTGCTTGGTGTTCGCCATAAAAATCATATTTGACATCCGCAAAACTATTTTTGGTGGTATTGGCATCACTACCGGCATGTTTAGGATTTTCGTTTTTATCGCTATCTTTGGACTGGTTGCCATCCAAAGCTTGCAAGTTAGGTAAGTTTTCGCTTGGTTTTTGCTGACAAGCCGACACGGCTAAACCTGCGCCTGCCACACTGAGCGCACCAAATTGGCGTAAAAAACTGCGACGATTTGACGTTTTTAATCCAACCCCTGTTTCTTGCGCTTGCTTATCTAATCTACTATGTTTCATACTGCCTCTAACACCGTACTGACCTTTTTATTGCACCCTAAAACCGTCAAGTGAAGCAATTTTTTGCTTCACTTTTCACTTATTGCAATACAATGCCCATCTGCGCTAAGGGTTCGCCGAGTTTATTCACCGCTTCGGCTAGCGCCTTGGTATCTGCAGGGGTTAACTCTTTATAGGATTTATAGTCTTGTTGCCCGACTTGGTGTTTGGCAAGTAGTTGGTTGACTGCACCAAATTTTTGCTCAAGCTCCGTGACTAACGCTGGGTTTTTGGCTTGGATTTTTGGTTTTAAAATGGCAAATATTTTCTCTGCACCTTCAATATTGGCCTTAAAATCATACAAGTCTGTATGCGAGAAAATTTCTTCTTCACCGGTGATTTTGCTGGTTGAGACTTCATTGAGCAAATCTACGGAACCTTGCACCATTAAATCGCCTGTGACCTCTGCGGTCGGAATTTTGGCGTGCAATTCTTTGACATCTGCAATCAGTTGCTTGCCCAGTTGTTCGGTGCCTTTGGTGGTATTTTGTGTCCACAAGATTTTTTCAATCGCATGGAACCCTGTCCATACTTCATTGGGCTCAAGGTCGGCTTCACGGTTATCGATACGTGGGTCAAGGTCGCCAAAACTTTCAGCAATCGGCTCGGAGCGCTCAAAATACATGCGCGCTTTTGGGTATAACGCCTTCGCCTCTTCTAATTTACCCGCTTCGAGCAGTGCGACAAATTTTTGGGTATCGGTAAGCAAGCTATCAATTTGGGTTTGTACCCAAGCTTTGTATTCCGCCGTTTCTTTACTCATATCAACTGAGCTCTGCGCCGACGCTGTGACTGCAGAAGCATTGCTCGTTGCAGGCGCTGTTGCGGCACTACTTGCAGCAGGTGCTACGTCGGTTTTTTGCTCTGTTTTTTGGCAAGCCGTCAATAGTAATGCAGATATCGCTAGAGGTAATATTGATAAGGTAAAAGTACGGCTCAACATAAAACATCCTTAAAAGTAAACACCAATAAATAATAAAAAAAATAATGACAATTTGCGAATTATAGTGTAAATGAGAATCGTTATCAATATTTATTTTACTTTGATTGTGCTTAGAAGTTTAGGCAAAAAAATACCCCGCACCAGCGAGGCAGCGAGGTATTTTGATTGACTAAATGACGCGCAGATAGCCTAATAACGAGAAATAGCCTAGCCAAATTTACCCGTGATGTATTCTTCAGTTTCTTTACGTTCTGGGTTGGTGAACATTTTATCAGTATCCCCCATTTCCATCATTTCGCCCAAGTACATAAACGCGGTATAGTCAGACACCCGTGCGGCTTGCTGCATGTTGTGGGTGACGATGGCGATGGTGTAATCATTTTTTAAGTCTGAAATCAAATCTTCAATTGAGCCTGTTGAGATAGGGTCAAGGGCCGAGGTGGGCTCGTCTAATAGCAATACTTCAGGACGGGTTGCCACACCGCGGGCGATACACAGACGCTGCTGCTGACCACCAGACAATGACAGACCCGATGCTTTAAGTTTATCTTTAACTTCAGTCCATAGTGCCGATTTTTTGAGCGCCCATTCAACGCGCTCGTCTAGCTCAGCGCGGCTTAAGCTTTCGTACAGACGCACACCGAATGCCACGTTGTCATAGATTGACATCGGAAATGGCGTTGGTTTTTGGAATACCATACCCACACGAGCGCGCAGCAAGTTGACGTCCACCGATTTGTCCAAGATGTTTTGTCCATCTAGGTTGATTTCGCCCGTGGCACTCATGCCGGGGTATAGGTCATACATACGGTTGAAAGTACGCAGTAACGTTGATTTACCACAGCCTGACGGTCCGATAAACGCGGTAACTTTCTTGTCAGCGATATCGATGTTGATATTTTTAAGGGCTAAAAATTTACCGTAATAAAAGTCTAGATTACGAATTTGCATTTTTGCGGTCATGATGAATACCTTAATAAAATTTGTTTGATACTAGCAAATAGCTTTAATCTTCTATTGATCATCAATGTGATGATTGCTCTTTACCACTGAGCGCACGTGCCAAAATATTCAATGTTAATACTGCCAAGGTGATGAGTAACGCACCTGCCCAAGCCAATTGGTTTGAAATAGGGTATGGTTGGCTGGCGTATTGATAAATCACGTTTGGTAAGTTGGCAATGGGTTGACCCATATCGGTACTAAAGAATTGGTTATTGAGCGCGGTAAATAGTAAGGGTGCAGTCTCACCCGAGATACGTGCAAATGCCAGTAAGATACCTGTTAATACCCCAGTTTTGGCAGCACGTAAAGTAACGGATGTTACCAGTTTCCATTTTGGCGTCCCCAACGCATAAGCCGCTTCACGCAATGTATTGGGAATTAGACGAAGCATATTTTCGGTGGTACGTACCACCACAGGAATAACCAATAGCGCTAAAGCCATTGCACCTGCCCAACCTGAGAAGTTACGACCTTGTACCATCAAAGCAAAAATAAATAGACCAATCACAATCGAGGGTGCTGATAGCAAAATGTCGTTCATAAAACGGGTGACTTTACCAAGCCAGCTGTTTTCGGCAAATTCAGCAAGATAAATACCTGCCATGACACCAATCGGTGTGCCGACTACAAGCCCCAATCCTGTCACCATGATTGAGCCGATAATCGCATTGCGAAGACCACCGATTTCGTTTGGCGATGGCGTGTCTTGAGTAAAAATAGGCATGGTCAATAACGCATGCGAGCCTGATAAAAACAATTTGAATAAAATTAAACCTAAGAAGGTCAAGCCAAATACAATGGACAAACCGGCAAATATCAGTCCTAGAGCATTGCTTAGACGGCGGCGTTTGTAAATGGCGTTATTACGATTCATGTTGGTAGTAGTCATAGTATTCCCCAGCGTCCTTATTTCGTACCCGCATTTTTATCCATACGACTGAGCATCAATTTTGAAATCACCAGTACAATAAAGGTAATGATAAATAGTAAGAAACCTAAGTGTAATAGCGATGATTGGTGCAAGCCTTCAGACTCTGCAAACTCATTTGCCAATGCCGAAGTGATTGACACCCCTGACTGGAACAAACTCGGACTGACGTTATAAGCGTTACCAATAACAAAGGTGACTGCCATGGTTTCACCCAATGCGCGACCCAATCCCAAAATGATACCGCCCATCACACCAGCTTTGGTATAAGGCAACACCACGTATCGCATCACTTCCCAAGTGGTTGAACCCAAACCATAGGCAGATTCTTTAAGCATCTTTGGCGTAATGGAGAAAACGTCACGCATGACCGATGCAATAAACGGGATAATCATGACTGCCAAAATCAAACTTGCGGTGAACAGACCAATACCCATCGGCGCACCTTGGAATAAACGACCTACAAAAGGCACATCACCCAAATGGTCAATCAGCCAGGGCTGGATATGCTCTGAAAACCAAGGCGCAAATACGAAAAATCCCCACATACCATAGATAATTGAAGGGATACCCGCTAACAACTCAATAGCAATACCCAAAGGACGTTTTAAAAAATTGGGGCAAAGCTCTGTCAAAAACATGGCAATACCAAAACTGACAGGCACCGCAATCAAAATGGCAATGACAGAAGTCACCAACGTACCATAAATTGGTGCCAGTGCGCCGTATACATCCATCCCTGTATCCCAGTCTTTACTGGTATAAAAGTTAATGCCAAACGCTTTCATACTTGGCAATGCGCCAAGAAATAATGAGATTAAGATACCACCTAACAACAAAAGCACGATAAACGCAAAAAGACGAGTCGCGTTGACAAACAACCAGTCTAATTGTTTTTGCTTTGCGAGTTTTGCGTGTAAATCCGACATAAGAACCCAGCCATCAAAAAATAGTTTTAGTTTACTAATTCTAGAAATTTGAAAAAAAAACGTAGAGCATTAACTAGTTTATTGCTCTACGTATCGTTTGACATGCCTAACCCTGTTAACTGTTAACCATCATCATGAGATTATTTTGCCGCTGACGCAGTTGCTGTAGCAGCATCTGAGCTAAATAGTGGCTTACCATCAGCCCCTACAACTTTTTTCCACTCTTCACGGAAGATAGCTTTGCTTTCTGCTGAAAATGGTACAAAGTCCAATGATTTTGCTAGTTCATCACCGCTTGAATACGCCCAGTCAAAGAATTTAAGGGTATTTTTGACGTTTTCTGGGTTGGTTGGTTTAGTATGGACTAAGATGAATGTTGCTGCAGAGATTGGCCAGGCATTTGGGTCTGCTTGGTTAGTCAATACGATGTTAAAGCCTGGTGTACCTTTCCAATCTGCATTACCCGCAGCGGCAAAGCTTTCAGCCGACGGTTGTACAAAGTTGCCCGCCGCATTTTTTAGCTGAGTATGCGACATTTTGTTTTGTTTTGCGTAAGCGTACTCAACATAACCGATTGAGTTTTTGGCACGAGCGACGTTACTTGCCACGCCTTCATTACCTTTACCACCTGCACCTGTGGCAGCGGTTGGCCATTTAATGGATTTATCTACACCTGGACCTGCTTTCCATTCTGGTGATACAGCAGCTAAGTAGTTTGCAAAGTTAAAGGTTGTACCTGAACCGTCAGAACGGAAAATCGTCGTGATTGGCGCATCTGGTAGTGTCACACCTGGATTTAATGCGGTAATCGCTGGGTCATTCCATTTAGTGATTTTACCCAAGTAGATATTGGCAAGGGTGGTACCGTCTAGTTTTAATTGACCGGGTGCAACACCCTCGATGTTAACAACCGGTACAACACCCCCGATAACGGTTGGGAACTGGATTAAACCGCTTTTATCCAACTCTTCTTTGCTTAAAGGCGCATCCGACGCACCAAAGTCAACGGTATTGGCTTGGATTTGTTTGATACCACCTGATGAACCGATTGATTGGTAGTTTACTTGACCGCCAGTGGCGTTCTTGAACTCAGCTGCCCATTTAGCATAGATAGGTTGTGGGAAAGAGGCGCCTGCACCTGTGATGGTAAATACGGCGTTTTTGTCGCTACCTGTAGCGCCTGTAGTAGAAGTGCTTGACGTTGCTGAGGCACCCGCTGCTTGATTGTCTGCTTGTTTGTTACCACAAGCGGTTAATGCTAAGGTCGATGCTACGATAACACTTAATAATGAATAACGCATGGATAGCTCCTAAAAACGTTTTGAATTTATAATGAAACTGCCTGAATGAAAAAATGTCACGAACCGTACAATTTAACTTTCTTTGATTATTTTCACTATGATAGCTCAATGCTGACCGATTTAACTGTCATGACAATAACCATCATTCGGTTTGTATAAAAATTGTGTATATGATTACAAAGAAATGTGACAGTATCATGACAATTTGATGACTGACCGATTGCGCACGTTATAAGTAGTCTAGATAAGTACATTTAACATTAAACTTGCTTATCGATTGCCAAAGCCTTGAAAAGCTTTAGCGGTGAATGAGAAGTAAAAAAGTTAAGCAGTTGAAAAGTTATCCATAATTTAACAATTTAAGACTATAAAAACCCATGGCAGTCGCAACCAAGGTTAAAAGCACATGGACGCCAATCAAGGCGACACCTTGCCATACCTTGCCGGTATTCAAAAAAGTAAACACTTCGGCACTAAACGTACTAAAGGTTGTCAGTCCCCCCAAAAACCCGGTGGTGATAAACAGTCGTAAGTTTGGGTGCATCTTTTGGGTGAGTACCAGGGCAAATCCCATCAACAGCCCGCCTAGTACATTGGCAAATAGTGTGCCATACGGCAACCAAGGGTGTAGGCTGTTGAGTCTGGCTAACCACCAGCGCAGCATTGCCCCAAATGCCGCCCCCAGTCCTATCCACAGCCATGGCATATTTAAGTCCTTGTGGTGGTTATGGTTTAGCTAGGTTGACAGCAGGCAGCGATGTCATATCCCAACGCGGCAAGCAGCTAACCGCTAGCTCATCGTGTTGACCGGCATTCAAGCGCTGCCACCCGGCGAAGGCAATCATGGCGCCATTGTCGGTACACAAGGCAGGCGGTGCATAATGCACAGTGGCATTGATTTTGGCTAATGCCTCGGCTAACGATTCTCGTAGTTGTTGATTGGCACTCACCCCGCCTGCGATCACCAGCCGTCTCATACCCGTTTGCTGCAAGGCTTTGACGCATTTTTTCACCAACGTATCGACCATCGCATATTGAAAACTTGCTGCAATATCGGCGCGCGTCTGGGCATGCTCAGGATTATGGCTATCGGTTGGATGGTCTTTAATCAAATTATGCACGGCGGTTTTCATACCACTGAAAGAAAAATCCAATCCTTTGCCGAGCATCGGGCGCGGTAATTCATAAGCTAACGGATTGCCTGTTTGCGCCAAGCGGGCAATATTAGGCCCACCAGGATAAGGCAACTCTAGCATTTTAGCGGCTTTATCAAAGCACTCGCCTGCAGCATCGTCTATCGACTCACCCAATATTTCATATTGCCCGATGCCTTTGACCGCCACCAACATGGTATGTCCACCCGACACCAGCAACGCGACAAACGGAAAATCGGGCGGATTGGCGCCTAATAGCGGCGCGAGTAAGTGTCCTTCCATGTGATGTACGCCAATCGCAGGAATATTAAGTGCCATCGCCAAACTGCGCCCAAACAATGCCCCAGTCATCAACGCGCCCACCAGTCCAGGACCTTTGGTAAAGGCAATTGCATCGATATCGGTTTTGTTGAGTTGGCAGTCATCCAGCAGTTGCTGCAACAAGGGCACTAATTTACGGATATGATCGCGGCTTGCAAGTTCAGGGACTACCCCACCATATGTCGCATGTAGCGCGATTTGACTATACAGCACTTGCCCGACCAAACCTTGATTGGGTTGGTGACGTTGGTCACTATCAAAAATGGCTAATCCCGTTTCATCGCAGGATGTTTCCAGTCCTAGCACACGCATGGTATTTCCTTAAACAATAAATAAACGTCAACATACCGATGGCAAGTTAGTTATTTTTTGCCATCATTGACAATTTTGACAGGAATGGTTAACCCTTTGGCAAAGGGCTCGGCAAAGACATAAGTGTATTGACTCGGAGCAATTTGCTGGGTGGTATGGATGACAAACGCGCTGTTTTTACCGGCTGTGAGTTCATGTGACACATAGGCAGTACCCAGCTGGTCAAGCACTTTGGATAAGACTTCATTGACTGCCATACCCACCGTTAAGTTGTAGCGAGATGTTTCATTATTCACATGATACATCTCGGCATACGCTTTGACAGGCTCGCTATCGATCGCAAACGGGTATTTAAAGCTAGCTTTATCGACTGGCTTAACGCCCGAATCCACTAATGCCCAGTTGATTTGTTTGGGCGCACCGTTTTGGGCGGCTTGGGGAGATACGGTACTGGCGACAGCTACACTTTCAACGTGATGCGGACTTTGAACGCTAGACACTGTGGCGCTTACTGTGACACTTGCTGTGCTGTTTTGCGCTGGCTTGTTATCACTGGCAGGTTGACAAGCCGAGAGTATCGCCTCACCCATCAGCAAACTTGATACTATAACTGCTTGTTTCATTGGCACGCCTCCAATACATCCAAACTTTTTGTCTAGCTTAGCCTAACTTAGCCTAGCTTAGGCAGTGACGCCCCCATTACTGACGGGCTGATAAGAAAGATGACGATTGATGCGTTTTTCTGCCAATCGAAACATCCCAATCAATAGCCAAGACAATAACAAATAAATGATACCTGAGGCAAAGAACAACTCAAAAACGGTATAAGTTTTTGACATAATCGTCGTTGCCACACCGGTGATATCCATCAAAGTGATGGTCGATGCCAGCGCACTGCCTTTGAGCATAAAAATCACTTCATTGCCATAAGCCGGCAGCATGATGCCAAAGGCGCGAGGAAAAATAATTCGGCGCAATTTTTGGCTATACGACATGCCAATGGCGTCGGCAGCTTCATTCTCGCCCTTGGGGATGGACTTGATAGCACCGCGGATGATTTCTGCGGTATAAGCTGCGGTATTGAGGGTAAAAGCGATGATAGCGCACCAAAATGGGCTCGCTAACACACCCGATTTCCACAGCACGGACTCGGTCACCCATTTAAATTGCGACAAGCCATAATAAATCAAAAAGATTTGCACCAGTAGCGGCGTACCACGAAAAAAGAAAATATACGCAAACGGCAATGCCTGTACCCAAGGTTTTTTCGACAGCCTAGCCAAGGCTAGCGGCACTGCCAACATAAACCCCAATAAACCCGACAACACCACAAGCTCAATGGTGATAATACTGCCTTGCAGCAGTTTTGGGATACTATCAATAATAATTTGCCAATTCCAGTTCATTGATGTATCCCCTATTTTGCCATGCCGATTTTTTGCAGACGTTTTGCATAACGCTCTGCTGGGTTATTGACCCACTCTAGCCACATAATCACACCCGTGATGATGACGGTCAGACTCAAGTACAACAATGCTGCTGCCATATAAAAAGTAAACGGGCTTTGCGTGGAAGTCGCTGCCGTTTTGGCGTGGCGCATGATATCTTCAAGCCCGACCACAGAAACCAACGCAGTATCTTTGAGCAGTACCAAAAACAAATTACCCAGTCCTGGCAGTGCAATACGCCACACTTGTGGCAACGTCACTCGCCAAAGGATTTGAAATTTTTTCATGCCAATCGCTTGCGCTGCTTCGGCTTGACCTTTTGGAATCTCTTGAAATGCCATACGAAAAGTTTCGGTCGCATACGCACCAAATGCCACAGACAGCGCTGTGACACCCGCCCAGAACGGACTGACATCCACATATCCCGTATTGCCAAATTGCGATAGAATAAGACCCATCAACATCGAGCCGCCAAAGTAAATAAACATGACTGACAGCAGTTCTGGAATACCACGGATAATCGTGGTGTAAGCGGTGGCGATGGCGTTGAGCACTTTAAACCGTGACATCTTAGCGGTCGCGCCCAATAATCCCAAAATCAGCCCAATGACCAAACTAGTCAATGCCAGTTTGATGGTGACCCAAGCGCCACTTAATAATAGCTGCCCAAAACCTTGTAGATCTAACACAATATCGATACCCTGTCTTTTTAACTCTGTTTGTTGACCTATTACCCAAAAAATGCTTAAAACGCAGTTTTACCGTCACATAGACAAAAGGTGATAATGGATATAACCTTTTGCTTTGTTTTTTGCAGGGTGCAATTTTACGTGATTGCCCTATCAAAAACCATCAAAAAAACAAAAAACTGAGTGACTTTTCACCCAGTTTTTGACTGAACCCAAGCGCTTGGTTGAGTTACTTGCTCGTACTTGCCACAGTCGTCGTGGTCGTTGTACTGCTAGAGACCGTAACGGCCACGTTGCTTGCCGCCGCCGTTGTAGTGGTTGCATTACCAAAATATTGGTTATAGATTTTGTCATACGTGCCATTTGATTTTAACGTGGCAATCGCTTTGTTAAATTCTAAACGCAGTGGGTCGCCTTTACGGACGATGATACCCATTTTGTCATTAACATCAATCTCTTTACCTTTGATTTCAAACCCTTTACCTTCTGGCGTGGTCAGCCAATAAGCGGCCGGGGCTTTATCCGAAATCATCAGATCCGAACGCCCTGCTGCCAAGTCCATAAAAGCATTGTCCAAACCTTCATACAGGTTTAGCTGGGCTTTTGGGTGATTTTTTTCCATCCACTGGGTCGATAGCGTTGAACGCTGCGCCGCAACTGTATGGCTGTCAATTTGGGCAGGGTCATCCGGATTGATAGGACTACCTTGTTTGGTCAAAAATACCAATGTATTGGTAAAATAGGGGTCGGTAAAATCGACCTGCGCTTGACGCTCTGGGGTGATAGACATGGCATCAATTACCACGTCATATTTTTTTGCCATCAAGCCTGGTAATAAACCATCCCAATCTTGTGGCTTGATTTCACAGTTGGCTTTCATTTCTGCACATAAGGCCCGAATAAAATCCACATCAAAACCTGTCAAACTGCCATCCGCTTTGGTGATGCTAAAGGGTTTATAGGTGCCTTCGGTGGCGATGCGAATGGTTTTGCCTGCCATACTGCTCGATGTCTCAGTGCTGCTACTGGCCGTTGTAGAAGCGGCTGTGCTACCCGTTGTTGCCGCCGTTTTTTCTGCAGGTTTTTGACAACCCACTAGCGCTAGACCTGCCACTGCCAAGCTACCCAATAATGAAATATTTGCTTT
>Ga0224737_10160_pt1 | contig 10801 bp, 12 predicted proteins | sample LIM_B_Water_Pos_FD_161632 | JGI IMG/M metagenome (GOLD analysis project Ga0224737, IMG submission 161632) | Enriched cells from gastrointestinal tract of the lab mouse from Pacific Northwest National Laboratory (PNNL), Richland, Washington... | ecosystem: Host-associated > Mammals > Digestive... | reverse complement strand
CTCCCACCACGGCGCCGAAGCTGGGAGAGAGTCTTTCGGACCCTCTGAAAATGTACCTGGGGGATATTTACACCATTTCTGTGAATCTGGCAGGGCTTCCGGCCATGAGCATTCCCTGCGGCATGGATAAAAGGGGACTGCCCATCGGTCTCCAGCTCATCGGAGACTGCTTTCAGGAGAAGAAGATTCTCCGGGCAGCCTATACTTATGAGAGCTGCAGCGGCAGGACGGTAAAGTTATATAACAGGAGGCACCGGAGATAAAATGGCAAAAATTTATGAGACGGTCATCGGACTGGAGGTCCATGTGGAGCTGGCCACCAGGACTAAAATCTTCTGCGGATGCTCCACTGCTTTCGGGGGCAGGCCCAATTCCCATACCTGCCCGGTGTGCACCGGAATGCCGGGTACGCTTCCCGTTCTGAACAGGAAGGTGCTGGAATATGCGGTTGCGGTGGGGCTGGCTGCGAACTGCAGCATCACCCGATACTGCAAATTTGACCGAAAGAATTATTTCTATCCGGACAATCCGCAGAATTATCAGATTTCTCAGCTGTATCTGCCTGTGTGCAGAGATGGCTATGTGGAGATTGATACCAAGGCAGAATCCGAGGGCGGCATGCCCGGGAAAAAGAGAATCGGGATACGTGAGATTCACATGGAAGAGGATGCGGGTAAGCTGATTCATGACGAGGGGGAGGACTGTACGCTGATAGATTATAATCGGTCCGGCGTACCTCTGATTGAGATTGTGTCAGAGCCTGATATGCGCAGCGCGGAAGAGGTGATTGCCTTTCTGGAGAAACTGCGTCTGATGATTCAGTACCTGGGGGCCAGCGACTGCAAGATGCAGGAAGGGTCTATGAGAGTCGATGTGAATCTGTCGGTTCGTGAGATGGGGACGGACAGATTCGGCACTCGTACGGAGATGAAGAATCTGAACTCTTTCCGGTCTGTTGCCCGGGCCATTGAAAGGGAGCGGGAGCGTCAGACAGACCTGCTGGAATCAGGAGGAACTGTGGTACAGGAGACAAGGCGCTGGGACGAAGCGAAGGAAATCTCCTTTCCCATGCGTTCCAAAGAGGACGCACAGGATTACAGGTATTTCCCGGATCCGGATTTGCCGCCGGTCAGCATAGACGACGGGTTTCTGGAGGAGATCCGTTCCAGGCAGCCGGAACTGCGCACAGAGAAAATGGAGCGATATAAGTCAGAGTTTGACATTCCTGACTATGATATTGAAATTATCACCGGTTCAAAGCATATGGCGGATTTGTTTGAAGCGACTGTGGCTTTGGGAGCGTCGCCGAAGAAAGTATCCAACTGGCTGATGGGGGAGACTCTGAGACTTTTAAAGGAAAAGGAACTGGATCCGGATGACATCCGCTTTTCCCCGGAAAATCTGGCGAAACTGATTGCGCTGACAGAGAGGAAAGCCATCAATTCCACGGTGGCAAAAGCTGTGTTTGAGAAACTGTTTGACAGGGATGTAGACCCGGAGCAGTATGTGGAAGAACATGGCCTGAAAATGGTAGATGACAGAGAAGCTCTCCGGAAAGCAGTGGAAAAAGTCATCGCCGCGAATCCACAGTCCGTGGAGGATTATCGCGGCGGTAAGGAGAGGGCTGTCGGTTATCTGGTAGGTCAGACAATGAAGGCCATGAAGGGAAAGGCGGATCCTGTCACTGTCAACGGACTGCTGAAGGAACTGCTTCACTGAAAAATGTATTCAAGATATCTGGAGACGGTTTCCGGATGCCGGGTATTGGCGGCTACCGCAATGAGCGCATTTTCATCCAGGAAATAATAATGTTCCTTTAAGGTGTCCGCGCTGTCAAGGTAGATACCCACAGGGATGGGGGCGCTCATGGCTTCCGGATTCCTGGGGTCCGGATAGGCCGGAAGGGAGGAGTAATCGGCGCTGGTGAAATCCATTTCGCTCCGCTCCTCAGCCACGGTTCTGTCCATATAGTAGAAATACGGCTCATATTCAGCAAGCTGCTCTGCCGTCAGGATTTCTCTCAGGTCATAAAAGCTGTCATTGTAGGCATAGGAATTCATGACGGTATCTCCGGCGGCAAGGATGTCGATTTCCTGGGCGGCCAGATATACCATGACTTTCTGGGTGGAAGTAATGGTGCTTTCATCATAGGAAGCGGGATCCGGGTTAATGCGCAGAGCAGTGTCGAACATAACGTCGAACTCATTCATGTCAATGCCGGCATATTCGGTAAAGCCCTGAACGAAATTTCCCGCGGTCTCCAGCTCCACCGTATTGATGAAAGCCGCGAAGAATGCATTTTCCTTCTGGGTCAGTATCTGATGGGCCATGGAAACGGCAAAGGCAATAAGGGCAATGGTAATGATGACATGCCATTTATAATAACAGAAGAAATAGGAAATCTTCTGCTTCAGGGTTCCGTGCTTCAGTGCTTCTCTTTCCTCTCTGAATTCATCCATCACCGGCATGAGTAGTATCTCCTTTCAATGGCTGCAGATTTGCTGTCAGCTTTGCAATTTTATTATGAATGGTATGAAATATAAACTGTTAGTATCATAATACCAACCCACAGGACTTGTCAATGAAACGGAGATAAGATGATTCTAAAAAAAGGATAAATAATCAGGTAAAAAACAGTTGACAACATATCGGCGAGTAGCTATAATGATATAGCGTGTGTGCGGAGGCTTTTATTTAAGCAGTATACACGACAAGATTTCAGAAAGTAGAAAGAGGTGAAACAGAATGCCAACATTTAACCAGTTAGTAAGAAAAGGACGTCAGGTTTCTGTAAAGAAGTCGACTGCACCTGCCTTGCAGAAAGGGTACAACTCTCTTCACAAGAAGGCTACGGATGCATCTGCTCCTCAGAAGCGCGGTGTGTGTACTGTCGTTAAGACATTAACTCCCAAGAAGCCTAACTCGGCGCTCAGGAAGGTTGCCAGAGTACGTCTTTCCAACGGAATCGAGGTTACAAGCTACATTCCCGGAGAAGGACACAACCTGCAGGAGCACAGCGTTGTCCTGGTTCGCGGCGGCAGGGTAAAGGACTTGCCCGGTACAAGATATCACATTATCCGTGGTACACTTGATACGGCAGGCGTTGCCAACAGAAAGCAGGCCCGTTCCAAGTACGGCGCAAAGAAACCCAAGGCAGCTAAGAAATAATTTCATTATTTCCTGCGAAGTAAGGCGTCATCTTTGGTCCACAAAACGAACTAAGAAAGTGTTGGAATTCTGTTAGATAAGAATAAAGGAAGTTGTCTTTTACTCTCAATGAACAGATAAACAGCGCGAACACTTGGGGAAACACATGTGAGTACCGATGATCTATTGAAGTGCGGTGAGACGCACAGGTGTAAAGTGTGCTCTGCACATGGACTACACTGATGAATAAGGAGGGAAGAACCGTGCCACGTAAAGGACATATTCAAAAAAGAGATGTATTGGCAGATCCTTTATACAATAATAAGGTAGTGACTAAGCTGATCAACAATATCATGCTTGACGGCAAGAAGAGTGTCGCTCAGAAGATTGTATACGGTGCATTTACCAAAGTAGAGGAGAAATCCGGCAAGCCCGCTCTGGAAGTATTCGAAGCGGCTATGAACAATATCATGCCCGTTCTGGAAGTAAAGGCCAGACGTATCGGCGGTGCCACCTATCAGGTGCCCATCGAGGTGAGAGCAGAGAGACGTCAGGCTCTGGGCCTTCGGTGGCTGACCATGTTCTCTCGCAAGAGAAGTGAGAAGACCATGGAGGACAGACTGGCAAACGAAATTCTTGACGCATCCAACAATACGGGTTCCGCAGTCAAGAGAAAAGAAGATATGCACAAGATGGCGGAGGCAAACAAGGCTTTTGCACATTACAGATTCTAATCCCTGCATATTTTCTTTGTACTGAAAAATAAGGAGGAAAAAATCTTGGCTGGAAGAGAATATCCGTTAGAGAGAACCAGGAATATCGGAATTATGGCTCATATCGACGCTGGCAAGACCACATTGACTGAGCGTATTCTGTATTATACTGGTGTCAATTACAAGATCGGTGACACTCATGAAGGCACTGCTACCATGGACTGGATGGAGCAGGAGCAGGAGAGAGGTATCACCATCACATCAGCGGCTACAACCTGCCATTGGACATTGGAAAAGGAAACCAAAGCCATGCCGGGCGCGCTGGAACACCGTATCAATATCATTGATACACCCGGACACGTTGACTTTACTGTGGAAGTAGAGCGTTCTCTTCGTGTACTGGACGGCGCAGTGGGCGTTTTCTGTGCAAAGGGCGGTGTTGAGCCTCAGTCCGAAAATGTATGGCGTCAGGCCGACACTTACAATGTACCCCGTATGGCATTTATCAACAAGATGGATATCATGGGTGCGGACTTCTATGGAGCGGTGGAGCAGATTCGGAACAGACTGGGCAAAAATGCCATTATCACCCAGCTGCCCATCGGTAAGGAAGAAGATTTTAAGGGTATCATTGATCTGTTTGAGATGAAGGCTTATATCTATAATGATGATAAGGGCGATGATATCACCGTAACTGATGACCTGGGAGAAATGGCTGATGACGCGGAGCTGTATCGTTCGGAACTGGTAGAGAAGGTCTGCGAACTGGACGATGATTTGACGATGATCTATCTGGAAGGTGAAGAGCCGTCCGTGGAAGACATGAAGAAGGCTCTGCGCAAGGCGACCTGCGAATGTACGGCAATTCCGGTGTGCTGCGGGTCAGCATACCGCAATAAGGGAGTGCAGAAGCTGCTGGATGCAATCCTGGAGTATATGCCGGCGCCCACCGATATTCCGCCCATTAAGGGAACTGATCTGGAAGGCAATGAAATCGTGAGACATTCATCGGATGATGAACCGTTCTCCGCTCTGGCTTTCAAGATTATGACGGATCCTTTTGTAGGAAAGCTTGCATTCTTCCGCGTATATTCCGGAACCATGAATTCCGGTTCCTATGTATTGAATGCGACAAAGGATAAAAAAGAGCGTGTGGGACGTATCCTGCAGATGCATGCCAACAAGCGTGCGGAGCTGGATAAGGTTTACTCGGGCGATATCGCTGCAGCTGTGGGCTTTAAGCTTACCACCACTGGTGATACCATCTGTGACGATCAGCATCCCGTGATTCTGGAGTCCATGGAATTCCCCGAGCCCGTTATCGAACTTGCCATCGAGCCGAAGACAAAAGCCGGTCAGGGCAAGATGGGCGAGGCGCTGGCAAAGCTGGCAGAGGAAGATCCGACGTTCCGTGCACACACCAACCAGGAGACAGGCCAGACGATTATCGCCGGTATGGGCGAGCTCCATCTGGAGATTATTGTGGACCGTCTGCTGCGTGAGTTCAAGGTGGAGGCAAATGTAGGTGCACCTCAGGTTGCCTACAAGGAAGCGTTTACCAAAGCAGTGGAAGTGGATTCCAAATACGCAAGACAGTCCGGCGGCCGCGGTCAGTATGGACATTGTAAAGTTAAATTTGAGCCTATGGAAGCGAACTGTGTGAAGTTCGAATTTGATGCCAAGGCGAATATCCTGATCAACGAGCCTCCGACACTGCTCTTCGAGAGCACTGTAGTGGGTGGTACGATTCCCAAGGAATATATTCCTGCGGTAGGCAACGGAATCCGGGAAGCGGCACAGGCCGGTATCCTGGGTGGATTCCCTGTATTAGGCATCCATGCGAATGTATATGACGGTTCCTATCACGAGGTTGACTCTTCGGAGCTGGCATTCCATATCGCAGGTTCCATGGCCTTTAAAGAGGCCATGCAGAAGGCCAATCCGGTACTTCTGGAGCCCATCATGAAGGTGGAAGTGACCATGCCGGAAGAATATATGGGAGACGTCATCGGCGACCTGAATTCCCGCCGCGGACGTGTGGAAGGCATGGATGATATCGGCGGAGGCAAAATGGTACGCGCGTTTGTACCCCTTGCCGAAATGTTCGGTTATTCCACTGACCTGCGCTCCAAGACCCAGGGCCGCGGTAACTATTCCATGTTCTTTGAGAAATACGAACAGGTGCCGAAGAACGTACAGGAGAAGGTTCTGGCTGCAAAGGCAAAGTAAGCCATTTTTATCCCAAAAACTGGCTGTAATTGTAAAAAATGACTTGAAAATCCTCTGATTATTTACTATAATAGGAGTCAGGTTCAGATTCCTGCTATTTAAGAGCTATAATCAGAGGCAGCCGAGATAAAAGCGCCAAATGTGCGAATGCGCTTCGGCGAGAAGAAAGTAATGAAAAAGTTTCATTAATTGAAGGAGGACTTTAATAATGGCAAAAGCTAAATTTGAAAGAACTAAGCCCCATTGTAACATTGGTACCATTGGCCATGTTGACCATGGTAAGACAACTCTGACAGCTGCAATTACCAAAGTGCTGGCTGAGAGAGTTTCCGGTAATGAGAAGGTGGATTTTGAGAATATCGATAAGGCTCCCGAAGAGAGAGAGCGTGGTATCACCATTTCTACCGCACACGTAGAGTATCAGACCGAGAACAGACATTATGCACACGTTGACTGCCCGGGCCATGCTGACTATGTAAAGAACATGATTACCGGTGCTGCTCAGATGGACGGCGCTATCCTGGTTGTAGCTGCTACCGACGGCGTTATGGCTCAGACAAAGGAGCATATCCTTCTGTCCCGTCAGGTAGGCGTTCCCTATATCGTAGTGTTCATGAACAAGTGCGATATGGTAGACGATCCCGAGCTGCTGGAGCTGGTTGAGATGGAAATCACCGAGCAGCTGGAAGAGTATGAGTTTACAGATTGCCCTATCATCAAGGGTTCCGCTCTGAAGGCTCTGGAAGATCCCAACAGCGAGTGGGGCGACAAGGTTATGGAGCTGATGAGCACTGTAGACGAGTATATTCCCGATCCTCAGCGTGATACAGACAAGCCTTTCCTTATGCCTGTTGAGGACGTATTCACGATTACCGGACGTGGTACTGTTGCTACCGGCCGTGTAGAGCGTGGTACCCTGAAGCTGAATGAGGAAGTTGAAATCGTTGGTATCAAGGAAGAGACCAGAAAGACAGTTGTAACCGGTATCGAGATGTTCCGCAAGATGCTGGATCAGGCTCAGGCCGGCGACAACATCGGTGCACTGCTTCGTGGTGTTCAGAGAACTGAAATCGAAAGAGGACAGGTTCTCTCCAAACCCGGTACTGTTACCTGCCATACAAAGTTTACCGCTCAGGTATACGTTCTGACCAAGGACGAGGGTGGTCGTCATACACCTTTCTTCAATAACTATCGTCCGCAGTTCTATTTCAGAACCACCGACGTTACCGGCGTATGCAACCTGCCTGCCGGAACCGAGATGTGCATGCCTGGCGACAATGTAGAGATGAGCATTGAGCTGATTCATCCTATTGCTATGGAGCAGGGACTTACTTTTGCTATCCGTGAGGGTGGTCGTACAGTAGGTTCTGGTCGTGTGGCTACAATCATTGAGTAATCTTGTGATTAGAGCCAAATAAGTAAAATAAGCACCGCAATTCCTTGAGAAATCAAGGGGTTGCGGTTTCTTAATGCCTGAAAATAATAGCGAACAAAAGGAAAAGCCACTTGCCGGAATTTCATTGAGAATGGCTTGTGGCTCTAAAATGGCTCTATTTTTATTCGCTGTCATTCTGACTTTTCTTAAATTGCCGCTCCAAATGTTCATTTCGGAGTTTCATTCTTGTAGCATTGTCTATTTCTTCATACATTTTCTTTGTCACTGGCAGGGTGGAGTAATCAGTAATTTTCTGTTTTTTCCAAATATCAAACATATCCTTTGGCGTAAGGAGCGACAGAAAGAAGTTGCGGAACTGGAACAGACAATCTCCGGCAGTAAAGAGGAATTATCCAATATTCTTCATCAGCAGATAGCGGCAAGACAGCAAACGGAGCAGATACGGAAAGAGGGTGAAGCAATCCGGCAGGAAGTATCAGAACTTTTCGTTACAAATCTTCTTTTGAGAGAGCAGACGGAAGAATTGACAGAGGATAAAGAAAAGTTGCTGTCTGAAAATGAAAAATTGGAGAAACAGCAGAAAAAGTTACAGCAGGAAATCAATAAAATGGTGCAGTCAAAAGAAGTCATGGAGCGCAACATACACGCCTATGATGAAGCTGTGAAATGGCAGTTGGCAGAACCGGGGGCATTGATGAGCGCAAAGAATTATCGGGATAAAAAAGCACTTCCGCTTGTAGAGAAATGGAAAGAAGTGGTAAAAAATCTGACTATCAAATGCGTACAGCTTGCAGAACAAAGCAAGAAGCTGACCGTCAAAGTGGACGGACAACAGAAACAGATTAGCCGCTTGACGGATAAGGTCATGGAGCAGAGTGACACCATAGACCGAGTCCCATATTTTTGACAAGAAAACTTGGTAAAAGTATTGACAAGAAAACTTGGCAGTGCTATTATGAAAATGCGCCAAGAAAACTTGGTAATTCTAGTAGGAGGTTTTTATATGAACAAGGAAGAGATATTGGAGAAAAGCAGAGCGGAAAATAGAAATAAGGACATCTATGAGAAAGAAGTTTTGAAACAGGCAAGTACAAGTGCAGTCATAATAATGATGGTTCTTGCAACAATCTTTTTTGTCGTACAGATATTTGTCGGCGGTGGTACAAATTGGGGTATTTGGGCACTTGTTTTCAGTGCAAATATGACAACATTTTGGGTGAAATATATAAAACTGCGTCGTAAGCATGAACTTGTGATGGCAATCGCTTACACGATATTTGTATCTGCATGCTCTATAGGGCATATCTATGATTTGATTGTGTCATCTACGATTTTATAAGGTGGTGATGATTTGGAAGATAAGCTTATATTAAAAAATCATCTCAAAGAAGTACGAGCAGAGAGGAAGTTATCACAAAGTCAACTGGCAGAAATGGTTGGTGTATCTCGTAACACGATTAGTTCTATTGAAACAGGACAGTTTAACCCAACGGCTAAATTGGCACTGGTACTATGTATCGCATTAGATAAAAAGTTTGAAGAACTATTTTATTTTTAGTAGGAAAGGAGTGAATTTCAGTTTGTATACGAATAGAATGTTTATTACATTTTCCTTTAATATAAAAGACATGGTTCTAACACCATGTAATAAGGGGGGATAAGAAGAAAATCGGTGTTTTGCCACTGGCTCTATTTTGGCTCTAAAATTTTTCAGAATAGTAAAAACGTAGGGATAAATTGGATAATATAAAGAAAAACAAGCAGGAAAACGCAGTAAAAACATTCAGATTTCATTTCCGAGAGCTCGTGAGGGTGGCAGGACTGTTGGGTCTGGACGTGTGGCTACTATCATCGGGTAATCATTGATTGTCTCTATAATGGGAGCTGGGGTACGTCAAGGCTTAAATTGGGATGGGTTGAAAAAATTGAGTTTTATTATACCGTCATTAGAAGAACAGAACGAGATAGTAAACTATCTTGACAAAAAATGTTCAGCAATAGACGAACTTATTGCAAAGAAAGAGCAATACCTTTCTGAGATAGAAAACTATAAAAGATCGCTGATTTATGAATATGTAACAGGGAAAAAGGAGGTGCTTTGTGAGTCAGCTGATTAAAATAGACTCAAATTATGCGAAGTGGATTCAAGATATTAGCATACGCTTTCAGAGCATGCAGATAAAAGCTGCCACAAAGGTCAATCGCGAAATGCTCCTGTTTTATTTCCGCGAGCAATGAGTCAAGTGGGCATGCTTGCATGCACATTTGACGAATGCCGCGAGGGTCAAATACCCCGCTGCTCTGCAGCGCTGCAAGATTGATACCCCGTTGCTTGCAGCGGGGTATTTGATTGGACATTGGGGCGTGATATTGTGGAACTTCATGCAGACAGTAAATGGGGAAATAAGTTTTATGCGAATTTAAGTAGGGATTTAGCAGAGGCGCTACCCAATGTGAAAAGTTTCTCTGAAACAAATTTAAAATACATGAAATATTTTTATCAATTATATAGTCAAATTAGTCCACAGCTTGTGGACGAAAATGCAGCAGAAGAAATTAGTCCACAGCTTGTGGATGAATTATGCAAAATTCCGTGGGGACATCATCGTTATATTATTGATAAGCGCAAAAGTAAGCCGGAAAAAGCAATATTTTATGTGAGAAAAACAATTGAAAATAATTGGTCGAGAGCGGTGCTGCTAAATTGGCTGGGGACAGATTTGTATGAGCGGCAAGGAAAGGCAATTACTAACTTTCACAATCAACTTCCGGCGGTACAGGGAGATTTGGCTCAGGAAATCACAAAAGATCCATATAATTTTGATTTTTTGATACTTACGGAAGGTTATAATGAAAAAGAGCTAAAGGATGCACTGCAAAATAATATTGTGAATTTTCTTCTTGAATTGGGAAGCGGATTTGCTTTTGTAGGTCGGGAATATCGGTTGTTGATAGGAAAAACCGAAAAATTTATAGACTTGCTCTTTTACAATATTAGGCTGCATTGCTATGTAGTTGTAGAAGTAAAGACCGGAAAATTTGATTCTGCGCACATTGGACAACTTGGAACTTATGTTGCTGCAACGAATCATATTTTGAAATCAGAGCGGGACAATCCAACAATCGGATTATTGATTTGTAAGGAAAAGGATAATGTTCTGGCGCAATATGCATTGGAGTCCAGCAGCGAGCCGATCGGTGTATCGGAGTATGAATTATCCAAACTTTATCCGGAAGATTTTAAAGGAACTTTACCGAGCATTGAGGAGATAGAACAGGAATTCAGGGATAACAGATTAACAGAGTAAGAGGAAAA
>Ga0224737_10159_pt1 | contig 10812 bp, 8 predicted proteins | sample LIM_B_Water_Pos_FD_161632 | JGI IMG/M metagenome (GOLD analysis project Ga0224737, IMG submission 161632) | Enriched cells from gastrointestinal tract of the lab mouse from Pacific Northwest National Laboratory (PNNL), Richland, Washington... | ecosystem: Host-associated > Mammals > Digestive... | reverse complement strand
CTTTTCAACTACAATCCCGTCAAACAGACTAAATAGCGGGCGCTTCACCTCCACTGCAGCATAGTTTTCACTGTAATTCAGCACAAAGTAATAATCGACTCCATTCTTTTCCCTGACCGCCAGTTCACAGCATTCGGGCAAAGTAAAAGTCTTCCTTTCAGGCTCTGCCGCCTGAACCTCCTCCAGTAAAGCCGCTGCCAATTCTTCTGTAAACACAGTTCCCAGTGAATAGACTGTTCCCTTTCCATGATGGCGGCGAAGCAATGCTCCTTTTCCCGCATAATAGCAGTCCTCATAAATGCCCAACACTTCAGCCGGCTCTCCGGCATCCACCAGAGGCTGTAAAATATCATTGAATACCGGAGCCTCAAAACATTTATCCTTCCACTGTATCCTGACCGGGCTGTCACCGGGACAGGTACGGGTGAACTCCGGAATGTCCACGCCCGAAAGCGTACGCAGCAGCCCTGGAAGATCCTGCATGACACAGTGGCCATCCAAATCTTTATATCCGCTGCGGCATCCCAGAATCAGCGTGCCTCCCCCTGCCACATATTCCTCCAGAACCGCAGCCCGCTTCCTGGACATGATGCAGGGATGAGCATATCAACACTTTGTAAGAAGACAGGGGCGTGCTGGCTCCCTCTTCGGAAAGATATACATAGTCCAGCGGCGTATGGGACTTCTGAGCCGCCGCAAAGATTGCAGACTGGCTGGCGGCCTCCAGATCCCGATGCCATATGTCAATGCGCAGATCCCAACAGTTATCGTAGTCCTTTACCACCGCCACATCTGCCTGATAGCGGCCTCCGGCAGCCTCCTGTATCAAGTCCAGCTTTTTCCGGATATCCCGCAGCTCAGCAATGCGCCGATTTTCCCTTCCGGAATAATCCAATATGCCATGCCAGTACATTTCCGTGCCAAAGGTGCAGGTACGCCATCTGAAATAACTGACGTAATCTGCTCCATGGGCAATACTCTGCATGGTCCATAATGTCATCTGCCCCGGCTTCGGCGCAGGGGCTGCCATGCAGGTAGTCCATCCGTTAGGGCCGGACTGCTGCTCCATAATACCAAAAATGGGAGAAACAGAACGCACTTCTGACAGGTTCTGGCTGCTCTCCCGATCCCGCAATCCTGAAGGCTGCCGTCCTCCGTCTGCATTGTATGCCATATCAGGATAGGAGTCATAGGTATAGAAATCCAGACTCTCCTTAGACAGTTCATGATTGTCCAGATGGTCAAACCGGCCATTGGTAGTGATAAAATCTCCTTCCTTCAGGTACTTGCGCAGGATTTTGCTTTGCAGCAGCGCATAATCGCGGGCACTATGGGAAATGAAACGCGCATAATCCAACAATGCATGAGGATTAGGATTGCCACTGCGAGTACGCTTTGGAAGCACAATCTCTTCCCAGTCTGTATAGGTCTGGTTCCAGAATATCGTGCCCCACGCCCTGTTCAATTCCTCCAATGTCCCGTATTTGTCCTGAAGAAATATCCTGAATGCACAATTATCCGCTTCCGAGTAGAATTCATCCATTTCACAGTTCAGTTCATTGTCAATCTGCCAGCCAATAACAGCGGGATGCTGTCCAAAATGACATGCCAGTTTTTCCACAATCAACGCAGTCTTCTCCCGATAGACAGGGGAATTGTAATTATAATGCCGCCTTCCGCCATGCTCCAGACGCTTGCCGTCCGGGTGTGCGTTGAGCACTTCCGGATATTTCTTTGTCAGCCACGCCGGAGGGGTCGCCGTAGGCGTGCCAAAAATAACCTTCATGCCCTTTTCCCGGCACAAGTCAAGAAACCGGTCAAAAAACGCAAAAGTAAAACAGCCCTCCGCAGGTTCTGTCAAAGTCCACGCAAACTCAGCAATCCGAATCACCTCAATACCGCTTTCTAACATCCTTTCAAGATCATCTTCCCACATGGTTTCAGACCAATGCTCCGGATAATAACATACCCCCAATGTAAATTTTGTGCCGTCCAGTATTCTGTCCATGTATTTTCCTCCTCGCCATATTATTCGTTTCTGTACCACAACACCCATATCATGGAAAAATCCTCATCCGCCGAGAATGCAGCTGAAACTTCTCTCGTACTACAAGATATAGGAAACTCCCCTCCCGAAACGGCCATCCACCGCCGCTGCTTAAAACTGCCCTCTCTACCCATTATAAAGGAAATAGAAAATCTGGCTATCAATAAAATGGCGAACAGAGGAAAATTTTGAGTTTAGTTTTCACCCTCCCATACTCGCACGGCAAAGCAGTACGCCTTTTCCTCCCCGGGCTGTAGAAATTTCAGCATGCCCTTCCTGCGCATTACATCCCGCCCATCCGGATAGCAGTTTCCGCATTCCAGCCCAAGCACATAATCACGCACCCCCATCATCTTCCACTCCACAAAACCGTCCAACTCAGCGGCATCAAAGCTGATGGTAAGCCCGACCTTACATTTCGGCTGGTAAAGCACTGCTTTCCCTTCCCTGTCTGCAAACTTATGATAATAACACCTCTCCTGATATCCGGCCGTCGGCTTTTCCATATGCATCCAATTTGCAATGTCCTCTGCCGCATGGTTGTCCCTGGGCTGTACTTCCACAGAGGGAATTGTCAGGATACTGTCTTCATCCAACAGAGGATATCCCATATTCATATGATACAGGATTTCAAACGGCTCGATTCTGTCACCGGTATTTGCCACAGTATCTTCAATGATAATGCAGTTCTCTTCTGTTGATACCCGAAGCTTTCTGGATAACCTGAGCTTGCGTCCAAAAATAGTCTCGTCCTTTGTAACCGTATGAATTACCAGTTCCCCTTTTTCCTCCGTCCAGAATGCCCGTTCGCAGGGAATATTGGCAATCGATCCATGAAGGGGCAGTACTTCCCCTTCATCCTCACAGGGTCTGCCCACCGCCTCCAGTCCGCAGGTGGTAAGAAAACCGGCAGTAAAGGAATTCAGCCAATTGCTGCCAATACTGTCATAATAGGCAGGGGCAACATAGCCACAGGGGGAGAGATAGCTTAAGTTCATCCCCTTGTACATAAGTCTGGCGATATCCCCGTTTCTGTCCGGAGATACCATAAGCAGCATACCCTTTCCGTTATTTACTTCATACAGGCGCATCCCGTCGCCCTTTCCGCCCACAAGGCGGTATTCTTCAATCCCATACAGTTGGGAATCATGTCCGATATATGGATTCATAGGTCTCCTTTCCTATCACATAAGCGGCCTCACCGCATCGTACAACTTACGGTAGCGCTCATATATCTGCATATATTTCTCGTGTACCTGCTGACGTGGCTTATAGGTGACCATTTCCTCCACCATCACCTCTGCCGCTTCCTCTGGGTTGCGGAACAGTCCTGCCGCCACTCCTGTGAGCATGGCGCTCCCCACCGTGCCGGCATCCACAGTCTTTAATGCCGTGATGGGAAGATTCAGCACATCCGCCTTCATCTGCATCCATACTGCAGAATGTGCGCCTCCTCCCGTCGCATGCAGTTTTTCAAAACGGATACCGGAGCCTGCCAACGACTGATAGTTTAAGTACATTTCATATACCACCCCTTCCATGCAACCGCGGTAAATATCTGCTGCTGTGGATGCCGTGGTAAGCCCCAGAATCACACCCTTAGATCCAATATCCATATAGGGTGTAGCTGCACCTGCAAAGTGGGGCAGCACCAACATACCGCTGGGGCCATCCGGATTTCTCTCCTGATATTCCCGCTCCAGCAATTCATTGGCAGTTATCCCCTGCTCCCTGGCCTTTCCCTTTGCTTCTCCCGCAAAAGTCTCTACACACCACTGCATCAGCGCACCACCGGTATAAGAAAAAGCATATGCCACATAGGTTCCCGGAAACACATAAGGCACCACTGAGAAACAGCCCTCATACATTTGGTCAATATCCGGCATTTCATCATAGATTGGTGTCAGACACTGCACAGTTCCTGCGCCGTCTACCGCAGCACTTCCGTCAAAAGCTCCTGCGCCAACGGCCGCAGCCACCTGATCATGGCTTACGGAGACAATCTGTGTCTGCTTTGGCAGCCCCGTCTTCACCACAGCAGCCGGTAAGACCGTTCCCGCCATGCTTCCCGCAGGAACACATACAGAAAAAAGCTCTTTCTCTATCCCCGCTGCTTCCAGTACCTGACTGCTCCAATCCAATGTATGGATGTCAAAAGCCATAGTTCTGGATGCCAGGGAATAGTCAATCTGCGCCTTCCCTGTCAGGCGGAAGACCACATAATCCTCCATTAAGAACACATGTCTTGCCGCCTTGTAGATTTCAGGCTGATGCTTTTTCATCCACATTAATTTGCTTATGCTATACATCTCATGGGGACGTAAGCCTGTGATGTGTGCAATCTGCTTTGCCCCCAGCCGCTCTGTAAGTTCCCTGCATTCCTCCACCCCTCTTGGATCCGTGTACAGCATGGCAGGATGCAGGGGATTCCCCTCCCCATCCGTCAGGACAAAAGTTTCCCCAAAGCTGGTAACTCCCAGCCCGGTAATGTCAGGAAACTCCGCTGTCATCTCCCGGATAACGGCATATACCCCATCCATTACTGCAGAAACATCAATTTCGTGACTTCCCACAGACCGTATTACCGGGTAATCACGGTACGCCTTCCCCAAATAATTACCCTGCTCATCAAATACGGTGCATTTGCAGCCAGTAGTTCCGATATCAAGTCCCGCGATTTTCATCCAGACCCTCCAATCTTCTATAACAAATGCCCCAAAAGCCCATACTCCCCCACGGCTTTCAGGGCATTCCACTAATTATCAATATCTACCCAATCATATCCAAGATAGGTGGTAAATGCCTCCTTCAGGATTTCCTTCATATGGCCTGCTCCCACCGACGTGTGGTGCTTGAAACCGCCTCTGGCAAGCCGAATCATTTTCTTCTGCATATCCGGTATCTCACATACCCCTCCACAACCGAAAAACGCATCCTCGATGGGATCATCTGTAAATGCCGCCTCGCTGGCATATACGATAATTTTCCCGTCCTTCGTCTGGCAGTTGGACAGCGTCACTTTCCCCGGGCGTATGCGTCCCTCGCAAGTCCCGCATCCAGAACCCGGATCCGTCTTGTCAAACATCTTGTGGCTTGTTACCTTGCCCTGGTCAGTCATAAGGCTCTTGGGAACAGGCCCGCAGTGGAACAGGATTACCTTGTTCTCATCCTCCCCATAATTGTTGTTCCAGTCCAGCACTGTGGCAGGTGTCTCACTGGCAAGAGCCATGGCCCGCATGGTGATTGCCGAACACATATCAATCTCACAGGATGCGGTAATGCCCCGGTCGTTTAACTCGGACAGCAGCACACAGGGACATACACGGAGAATTTCTTCCATCTCATTCCAGCAGCGCAGAGCCAGGGCATCCAGATGGTAGCTTTCTATGTACTCATCAATGACCACGGAAATCTTTGCCAGCATGTTCTTTTTTTCCTCCGGTACTGCCGTGAAGTCAGAGTAGGCTTCCAGTGCCGCCTTCTTTGCCACTACCTTTTCCTCTTCGTCAGACAGCTTCCCCACTTTGAACACCAGTTCGCTCAGGTCAAAGGACTCCACATTAATCCCATATTTCTGCATGGCAATCTCGTCGAACCGCACTGTCTTAAATGCGGTGGTCCTGGCGCCGATACAGCCTATGTTGCATCGCTTCATGCCGTTCACCACACGGCAGATGGCGGCAAAATCCCGAAGATTCTGGGCAAATGCCCCTGACAGCGGATGCACCACATGGGGCTTCATCACGGTAAAGGGCACCTGGTACTGGGTAAACACGTCCGTCACAGAGAACTTCCCGCAGAAAGCGTCTCTCCTATGGGCAAAATCCATTTTGCCCATCTCATCCGGGTATGCCTGCATCAGAATAGGTACCCCTGCATCCTGCAGCGCCGTGATGGCTCCGTTTTCATCCGCAAAGATGGGCATGGAGAAAATCACCCCATCATACTGCCCCTCATGCTCCTTTAACCATTTCGCATAGAGCAGCCCTTCATCCCTTGTCTCAATTCCGCCGAACCGGGTAAGACTGGCATCCATGGCAATATAATCATACCCAGCATCCGTCACCGCCCTGGTCATATCCTCCCTTGCCCCGTAGATCAGTTCCCCTGGCATAAAGCCTCTGTTGCAGAATGCCAGTGCAAAAGTCATCTTTCTTCCCATCCTATTTTCTCCTTTACACTTTTTCTACTGAATATTCTCTGTATCCTGACACATATGTCCGTTCGTTCCATCTTCAAATCCTTCCACCTTGCCGTACTTTGTTTCCACAATTTTGTCCATACCGCTTCCCCTGTCCACGTCTTCGAAGAATTACAAAAGTACCTGTCAGCCTATCTGTGCGAAAGTTTTCATTACCTCTTTCACATTCTTTTTCATGGCTTCCCTTACCGCCATGGAAATGGAAGAAAAAAATACCGGCTCCTCTTCTTTCAAACTTTCAAGATACCCCGCTGCCGCACTGCCACCGGCCTTATCCATATATGTGAAATAGTTCACCTTCCTCACACCGGCTTCAATAGCTTTCCTATAATCTTCCTTACCGACACCTGATCCGCCATGCATCACCACAGGGATGCCCCCGGCAAGTCTGCGCACATTTTTCACCACCTCAAAGTCAAGCTTCGGCTCTGTCAGATAAATGCCATGGGTAGTACCAAAGGAACAGGCCAGGGCAACAATTCCTGTTTCCTTTACAAACTTCGCTGCAAGCTCTGGATCCGTATAGATTTTTGTATCATCCTCCGTCCCGGCGCCATCCCCGGTGCCGGACTCTCTTCTGCCCATGGAGCCCAGCTCCGCCTCCACAGACGCCCCTGTCCTTTTTGCCATCTCCACTGTTTTCTTTGTATTCTCCAGATTTTCTTCATACGGTAGTGTGGAACCGTCATACATCACACCGGTAAAGCCCAGTTCAAGAGCCTGCTGTATATATTCCAGTGTCTCACCGTGATCCAGATGCACACAGACCGGCACCGTTGCCTTTTTCGCAGCCTCCACCATGATTGGCCCCATAATGGAAAGCGGAATCCATGGCTCGTGGCACTGGGCGAACTGGATAATGACCGGAATGTCCAGCTCCTCTGCCGCCTCTATCACCCCCTGCAGGCTCTCCAGGTTAGGCGCATTGAAAGAACCAATGGCTATTTTTCTTTCCTCCGCAATCTCCATCACTTTACTTAATGTTACCAGCATATAATTCCCGCCTTCCTTTTTTCCATTTTCAATCAATGATCTTCATTCTGCTCACACTTTTCCCATCCCGCCTCAATGCGTCCCTCCAGCTCATCAAGCGTTCTCAGCCCGCTTAAGGCATCGTAGGAAGCCACACAGGAAGCCCCCGCCGCAGCCGCCAGCCGGACCGCCTGCCGAAGGGACCTTCCGTTCAACATGGATACAAGAAAAGCCGCAATACTGGTATCGCCTGCCCCGCTTCCCGACAGAATCCTGTCCGGGCGGTAGCTTTTTTCAAACCCTTCCTGGCTTTCCCATTTTTCCCTTTGCAGGCCTGCCCTTCCACTGATTGCCGACAGCGCTTCATGATCTGCTGTCCGATAATACATCCCACGGCTCCCGCATTTTATCAGCAGGACTTTCGCACCTAAATCCATGCATCTGTCCGCCAAAGGTCTGATATCCCTTTTTATATCCAAAATTTCTGTGATATCCTTTCCAGATGCCCGCTGCTGCCACTGAGAGAACCGTTCCCTTTCCAACATAAAACAGAGTTCTTCCACACTGGGAACGAAAAAGTCCACACCGGGAAGTACCTTTTCCAGGATTTTTCCCCAATCCGCTCTTCCTGCATCCGTATCCTCGTTGACCATGGCAAAATCAAGAGAGGTTGCTGCGCCTGCATCCCTGGCTTTTTTAAGCAGCCGCAACAATTCCTTCCCTTCTTCCTCATACATCCGGCGCATCAGCGTGGGATACCCAAAATGAAAAAGCGCACAGTCTTCCAGCAGCTTATCTGGAATATCGTCTGCGCAGAAAGTATCATTGGCTCCCGGATTATGCAGAAAAATCCGGTCAATGCCCGGAACCGCCAATATCACGGAATAAGAAGTGGATTCCCCTGGTACGGCTATCAGCCCTTCCCCAGCATCCTGTTCCGAAAAAATCTTCTTTATAATGGAACCGAATTCATCCGTTCCCACTTTTCCCACCAGTGACACATTTGCTCCCAGAAATTTCATTGCCAGCCCGGTATTGGCAACGCATCCCCCGGTATGTACCTCGGCCTGCTCCACCTGGGTCAGCTTCCCGGGAGAGAAAATCTCTCCCAGGGTGCTTTCCTTCTGCCCGAAAAATACCGGGGTAATATCCAGACACACATGTCCGGCCACAATTATTTTAGGCTCTTCCCTTTTCACCTTAACCCCCATCCGCCCGGTTCAGCGGGCACACTACGGCAATATCAGAACTCAGTCAATTCCCATCAACAGGTTCATCACATACATCTCCAGACCTTCAAAGTCACGGTTCTCCACGCATTTTTTCTGGAATTCATAGTCAAAGCGGTCAACTTTTTCCTCCAGAGCCTTAAAAATCTTCAGGCTGTTCTCCAGATGCTTATATCCGTCCTCATCCTTCGTAGTGCGCATGGCTTTCACATCCAGGCCCACATACTCGCCATGCTCGCCATATCCGTTTTCCTTCAACACCTTTACCTGATTGAAAGCCATTCTCAGATTCTCCACCCCAAAGGACTTATCCTGATCGTATTTAATCCCGTTCTGGTCATTGAGATGCACCGTCATCAGCTTGCCCATTGCAAGAGCAAATCCAATCTCATGGGCAGGATCCAGGCCTGCCAGAATGGCATGGGCGCTCTCCAGGTTCCCGCCAACTCTGGCAGGATCAATGGTGGCAGCCGAGATTGCCATTACATGCCCCATTGTCCCACAAATGCTGCGGTCGATGGGCTCATTGGGCTTCGGCTCGATGCAGACACGAATCTTATGGTCATACTCCAGCATCTTGTTGATGGCCTCAATGAGCATCTTCGTAGCCCATACAGGAGATTTGCTCTCGGCGCAGAGAGTTCCTTCCCTAGCCAGCCAGAGCACGATCATGTCACAACCCAGTTCAATGGCTATATCGATGGAACGGTACGCACGCCACATGGCATATTCCCGGTCTTTGGCGGAGGTACTCATAAAACCGCCGTCAATGGTATGTTCATCCATCCAGAGCCTGGGTGCCACAAACTCCGCCTTCAGGTTATACTTATCCAGCGTTCTTTTTAACTCCCTTGCCTTCTCCCTGATTTCCTCTTCCGTATAATTGTTGATGTTCGGCACAGCATCGTCATCATGGAACTGGATGGCGGAAAAACCCATCTCGGCAAACTTCCTGTATTTTTCCTCTGCCGGGATGTCTGCTCTGGTTGCAGGCCCGTAAGAATCCGCCCCTGTATGTACGTTCCATGGTCCAACTGAAAATTTAAATTTTGACATTTTAATCCCTCCGTGTTTCTATTTTTATAATTCTATTAAACCAGACCGCAAAGATAAAAAATGACAATCTTGCGGTTTGCTATTTACTTTCTTGCGATTTTCTGATAGACTCTCTTTCAGGGAGTTGATCGTATGGGCAAAAGGAAAGAACTGGAAATCGTCAGGCACACTGCAATGAATCATCTGGAAATTTTTCTGCTGGAAATGATTCTGCGACAGCCACATGGACACGATGATCTGGAAATAGGCATTCTTTTGGAAGGAGGCGTATACCTGTTTCTGGAAACAAAACCATATCTCTTGAAAAAAGGAGATATTTATATTATAAATCGCCATCATGTTCATTCTTTCGCGCAGGCAGAAGAAAAAAATAAAATTTTGGCATTCCAATTGGGCAGCGATTTCTATCGGCAGCTAAACCCTGCTTTGGCTTATCTCCAGTTTGAAAACACAATTATACACAGTGGAGTTCTCCACAATCGGATTCACGAAAAATTACTTTCCTGTGCTCTTTGCTATTTCAATCAGGACAGCTACTATGAACTGCGCTGTGGTTCCTGGATGCTGGAAGTTCTATATGATATTCTCTCCGGCACACACAGCCGCTTCACCAGCGAAAAAGAATCCCTGCTGGCCCAAAACAACTCACTCCGGCTGACTCGCATTACCGACTATATCAGTTCCAATTATAGCGAAAATATCAGCCTGCAGGATATGGCAGACAGAGAAGGCATTACGGTTTACCACCTTTCCCATTTCATCAAGAAAATGCTAGGCATTTCTTTTCAAGAGTACCTGAATAATGTGCGCTTCGAACATGCGCTGCAACTGGTCAGAGATTCGAATTTCAGCATACTGGACATCTGTCTGGAAACTGGTTTTTCCAGCAGCAGATACCTGAACCAGATGTTTGAGAAGAGGCTTGGCTGCACTGTCAGGGAGTATCGTAAACAGGGGACAAAGCCTATGATCATTACCCCTTCCCTGCCGGCTGATAATGTGCAGATGCGTTTTAATACAATAAACGCCAAAGAATACCTCTACTCATTATCAATCCAGTAAAATAATTTTTTCCTGATTTTCATAGAATTTATCCGCCTATTTCTATGATACCATGAAAATTGGCACTAAATTGGCACAGTTTTGCTCTTTTCCCGCAAATCCATATCTGTTATACTTGGTACAGTCAAAAATATGCGACACAGCCGTTTCCTGATTCCGGAAGCGGCTGTTTTCGTTAGAAAGGCGGTGATTTCCACTTTGTCAAAAGAAAACACAGGGGCTTCATCCTTTGCCGATATGTACAG
>Ga0224737_10158_pt1 | contig 10829 bp, 14 predicted proteins | sample LIM_B_Water_Pos_FD_161632 | JGI IMG/M metagenome (GOLD analysis project Ga0224737, IMG submission 161632) | Enriched cells from gastrointestinal tract of the lab mouse from Pacific Northwest National Laboratory (PNNL), Richland, Washington... | ecosystem: Host-associated > Mammals > Digestive... | reverse complement strand
TTTGGACCTGTTCCATATAGTACGAGTGGAAAAATGATAGTAGCGGTTTTATTGTAGAAATGACTAGTAAAGAGGGCTATCCAAGAGTAGAAATTCTAAGTGGTAGTAATGAATTAAAGATAACAAAATCAGGCTTTAGAAAAGCTTATTGAAGAAAATTATATATAAAACTGCATATATTGTCACTAAATTATAACAACATACATATATTTATAGGTTAATATATCTTGATTTATTGTAATGGCAAATTTTTGGGATTATAATATAAAGTATATTAGTCTATTTGTTTGTTGACTTAGAAAAGAGGCAAGAAATGGAGATAAAATATAATAAATTATTTGACTTAATGAAGCAGAATCAAATGAAACAAAAAGATTTGATTAGAGCCACTGAAATGAGTTCCAGTTTAACCGATATCAATAGAAGTCTTAATGCATATATGCAGAGTATTTCATTGTGATATTGGAGATATTTGTGAAATAAAGTTAGAGGAGTAACATAGGAGGAAAGAAGATAACGGATAAAAACAATGCAAATATTGGATTTGAAAAACAAATATGGGATGCTACTTGTGTTTTATGGGGACATATTCCATCAGCTGAATATAGAAAAGTTATTGTAGGTTTAATTTTCCTTCGATACATTTCTAGTTCATTTGAAAAATGTTATCAGAAACTTGTAGCTGAAGGTTATGGGTTTGAAGATGATCGTGATGCATATGCTGAAGAAAATGTTTTTTATGTTCCAGAAGAAGCTCGTTGGAATAGAATTTCTTCAGCAGCTCATACACCTGAAATCGGAACATCTTTAATTTCACTGATAAATGGAGAACTAATACCAATAGCATTAGATATTTTCAACCAATGCAATCCACAATTAGACAAGTACTTTTGAATAGGACGAGGTGATTGACCACATTTTATTTCAACAAAATCGCCAAGAACACCATTTTTCCATGTAGATGGAACTCGATTTTCAAATGGTTCTAAATCAATAAACGATGATTTGAAAATTGCCATTGCTTGTTCTTCTAAATTATCGTTTATCTCAAATATTATAAAAATATAGAAAGGAAAATAACTATGACATTAGAAAATAAACTCGGCATCGCTGATTCGGTAGAATTAGCCAAAGCTGAAGAAAAAATCAGTAAAAAAAGAGCAATAGTACTGTTTGAAAGTGGGTATTTGAATAACCTTGAAGCCGGAACTTTTAAATCACTTGCTGAAATCCACAAATATTTATTTGATTCGATTTATGATTTTGCTGGACAAATAAGAACTGTTAATATTGCAAAAGGTAATTTCCGTTTTGCTCCGCTTATGTACTTAGAAGCAGCACTTGAAAATATCGAAAAAATGCCTCAGTCAACATATGATGAAATCATAGAAAAATATGTAGAAATGAATGTTGCACACCCTTTTCGTGAGGGAAATGGCAGAAGCACAAGAATTTGGCTTGATTTGATTTTGAAAAAAGAATTAGGTCAAGTTGTTGATTGGAGTCTTGTAGATAAAGAAGACTATCTTTCTGCTATGGAACGTAGTCCTATTAAAGATATTGAAATCAAACACATATTAAAGCAAGCACTGACAGATAAAATCAATGACCGTGAGATTTATATGAAAGGTATTGATCACAGCTATTATTACGAAGGCTATTCAACATTTAAGGCAAGTAATTTGTAATTAATGTACTTCTATCAGTGGCAGAGGTTAATATCAAAGAACAGCCGTTGCTTGTTGGTTCTCAATAAAAAAGGAGAAACTACAATGAAACAAAACTTAATAAATGATGTTATTGAAGAAATGTTACTGTACTTGAATAATTCTCGAACAGAAAAATTACAATCGGTAATGCAACACATACTTTTTTAGTATGAAGTATCTGAAAGTAAACTGATGATAGTAAAGAAGAACAAAACTATGTAAAACTGTTTATTTCCGCAAAGAAAATAGAAGGTTGTTCTGAAAAGTCTCTAAAGTATTGGTATTATGTCAAGAAAAAGAGCCAGTTAAACTGAAATATTATTATTATTTAATTTAGATTTAATTGTTTGATTTGCATAATATTCTTTTTCATATGTGTCTGGACTTAAATAATCACAACGTTTATGTATTCTTATTGTGTTATAAAATGTTTCTATATATTCAAATATTAATCTCTTTGCTTGTTGATAATCCCATATCTTATATCTATTTAGCCACGCCCTTTTTATTAATGCATGAAATGATTCTATACATGCATTATCCCATGGTGTTCCTTTTTTTGAATAACTTCTTTTCATTTTTTCTGTTAATTCTCTATATTCTTCACTTGTGAAATGTATTCCTCGATCACTTTTATACTGAATTTGGTATAACAACGATATTATTTTACAACATAATGAGAAATCATTAATTATTGATGCAAAATATTACTCTAAAATAATGCAAGTACAATATGGTGTTCATACGATTCATTCCAATAATCTTTATCAAATTTATACATATGTAAAAAATTATGACAAGGATAAAAATGGTAATGCTGCTGGAATGTTGCTATATGCTAAAACTGATGAAATTGTATTACCACACAATACCTATCAAATGGACGGAAATGTAATATCAGTAGACACGTTAGATTTGAAGCAATTTGTGAAAATGTAGCTTCTTATTTATGTCAGATTTTAGATGTATCATATGTTGGAATATTACAAGGTGCTAAGTCTAATGCTTTAGTTAGTATCTGTAGATCGATGATTGATCATAATTAAGAATTTATTCCTGCATATCATGTATTAACTCAAAAAAATGATAAAATTACTAATACTGTTAATGATTATTATTTATATCTAAGCATTCTTGAAGAACAAAATGTTCCTAATGTTAAAGAATATTTGCAGAAAATGATTATTCTTGATTTTATCATGGCTAATGAAGATCGCCATCTTGGCAATTTTGGTGTAATTAGAGATGTTGAATCATTACAATGGGTTGCTATTTGCCCTATATTTGATACAGGAAGAAGTTTAAATAACAAGTACTGGTTAGATGAAATAGTAGATATGAGATTTTTTACTAACCATTTTGTTAATAGTGAAACAGTTAAATAGTTCATTGACTATCCAATTAATGACATAGTAATAAAGAAACTTTATCAAGTCCCTAATTATTTTAAGAAATTATTAAATAAATATATTGATGAACTTCCACTAAAAGAAGATGATATAGCTATACTAGTACAAGCATTCAAACAAAGAATTGCTTTACTTGAAAATATTAATAAGTAGAAACACTAATTATTTAAAAATGCTTTGAATAATTAGTATTTTTATATGATTTAGCTTATTTTATGAGTTGAATTATAATATTTCATTAATAAATAATAGTTTTTGTTTAGTATTAATATGTTGTAAATTTAAAAATATTTATTGTAATTGCTGTTTTAGCTATACTTAAATTAAATGCATAAAGAATAATTATTGTAGACAATTAATGTTTTATAGTGGTAATATAAGATAATGATTTAGCAAGAAAGGAATCTGATAATGGAACCTAAACATAAAAGAAGAGTTAGATATAAAGGAACTCATCCTAAAAAATATAATGAAAAGTATAAAGAATTAAACCCTGAATTATATCCTGAAACGATTGAAAAAGTAATAAAAAAAGGAAGTACACCAGTAGGAATGCATTTATCGATCATGGTTGATGAAATTCTAGAATTTTTAAATATTCAAGAAGGACAAATAGGTTTAGATTGTACTTTAGGATATGGTGGACATACTTTAAAAATGCTTGAATGTTTAAATCATACAGGTCATATGTATGCTTTAGATATTGATCCAATTGAAAGTGTAAAAACTAAAGAAAGATTATTAAATAAAGGATATGGTGAAGATATTTTAACAATTAAAAATTGCAACTTTAAAGATATTGATCTTGTATCAAATGAAGCAGGATTATTTGATTTTGTTTTAGCTGATCTAGGAGTATCTTCAATGCAGATAGATAATCCAGAACGTGGCTTTTCTTATAAAAAAGAAGGTCCCTTAGATTTAAGGTTAAATCCTCAAAAAGGAATACCTGCCTCTATTAAATTACAAGAATTAAATAAAAATCAATTAGAACAGCTTTTTATTGAAAACTCTGATGAGCCATATGCAAAAGAAATAGCAAAAAACATTGATTCATATTTAAAATCAGGACAACTAATTTCAACAACAACTCAGCTATATAAAATAATTGAAAAAAGTTTATCTTTTATCCCAATAAAGGAAAGAAAAGAAAGTGTCAAAAAATCAGCTGCTAGAGTTTTCCAGGCATTACGAATTGAAGTAAATAGTGAATTTGATGTTTTATATGAATTTATGGAAAAACTACCTGCTATTCTTAAACCTGGTGGAAGAGTAGCAATTCTAACATTTCATTCAGGAGAAGATCGCATTGTTAAAAAGGCTTTTAAAGAAATGAAAAATCTTGGTATTTATAGTGATGTAGCAAGAAATGTAATCAGACCAACTAAGGAAGAATGCCATACAAACAGCCGAGCTAAATCAACTAAAATGAGATGGGCAATTAAATCATAATATATATAGTTATTAAAATATTTTATCATTTAAAAATAAATTATTTTATTATGATAAGAAAAATATCAAGATATAATAAAAAATTTATATTCATGTCTCCTAATTAATTGTTTTTTTTACTTAACAATGGTAAAATAGACAAAAATAAAAGATGAGGAGTGATAAAATGATTAAGATTGGAATTGTAGGTTATGGTAATTTAGGACGCGGAGTTGAATGTGCAGTATTAAATAGCCAAGATATGGAATTAGTGGGGGTTTTTACAAGAAGAGATCCAGATACAGTAAAAACTCATAGTGATGTTCCAGTTTACAACATGGAAAAAGTTTATGAAATGAAAGATGCAATAGATGTTCTTGTTTTATGTGGGGGAAGTGCTAATGATTTACCTAAACAAACAGTAGAATTAGCAGAATATTTTAATGTGGTTGATAGTTTTGATACTCATGCAAAAATTCCTGAACATTTTTCAAATGTAGATCAAGCAAGTGAAAAAAGCAAACATATTAGTATTATTTCAGTTGGATGGGATCCAGGATTATTTTCATTAAATCGTTTATATGGACAAGCTATTTTACCACAAGGACAAGATTATACTTTTTGGGGAAAAGGTGTAAGTCAAGGTCATTCAGATGCAATCAGAAGAATTGCTGGAGTTAAGGATGCTAGACAGTATACAATTCCTGTTGAAGCAGCTTTACAAAGTGTTCGTAATGGTGATAATCCAACTTTATCAACACGTCAAAAACATACTCGTGAATGTTTTGTTGTTGCTGATGAAGGTGCTGATTTAAAAAGAATCGAAAAAGAAATTAAAACTATGCCAAATTATTTTGCTGATTATGATACAACAGTTCATTTCATTAGTGAAGAAGAGTTATTACGTGACCATCAAGGAATTCCTCATGGCGGAGTGGTGTTAAGAAGTGGTATTACTGGTTTTAAACAAGAAAATAAACATGTAATTGAATATAAATTGACTTTAGATTCAAATCCTGAATTTACATCAAGCGTGCTAGTTGCATATGCTCGGGCAGCATATCGAATGCATCAAGAAGGACAACATGGTTGTAAAACAGTTTTTGATATTGCACCAGCTTATTTACATATTGAATCTGGGGAAGAATTACGTAAAAAATTATTATAAACCTGCATAAATTTGCAGGTTTATTTTTATAAAATTTATTTAATTAAAATTGTTCTGCAATGATTAGTTTGGAAATAATTGATTGTTAGAGAGCTGTACCTTTTTTAGGAATGATAAATTTATTAGTATCAATACCTTCTAATTCAAGCAATGCTATTTTTTTATCAATACCACCTGCATAGCCTGTTAAACTGCCATTACTTCCCAATAAGCGATGACAAGGAATAATAATAGAAATGGGATTATGTCCAACTGCTCCACCAACAGCTTGGGCTGACATATCCTCTATTCCTCTTTTTATAGCTATCTTTTTAGCTATATCGCCATATGTTAATGTGGTAGCATATGGGATTTGTTGAAGTATTTGCCAAATTTCAATGCGAAAAGCAGTACCATCTAATTTTAGTCTTGGCATAAAATCAGGTTCTTTACCATTAAAATAAATGTTTAACCATAAAATTGTTTCTTTAAAAACAGGTAATAATTTATATTCATATTTAGAAGATAAAGTGCTTGCAAAGTACTTTTGTCCATTGAACCATAACCCAATTAGTGATGTTCCATCGCTTGCCATTGTAATATCGCCAATAGGTGATTTATATTCATAAATATAATGCATTTTCAGTACCTCCGATTTTTTATATATGTACTATTATAGCTTATTTATAATTATAGGTATATCTATTTATTTACTAGTTTGTATGGATTGGTTTTATAATAGTTTGTAAAAATATATTTATAAAAATATAGAAATGAGAGCTGCTAGAAAAAAAATAAATGAGATGATGATTTAGATATATTTATGACTGATAAATAATGTTAAAATCTATTTGTTTTAAAGCTAAAAATATTCCTTTATTTATATTAATAATTAAAATATGCTTTATAATATAACTTAAAATAAGAAATATTGCCTAAACAATAACAATTATGTTACAATTAAATGACCTCATATAGAAAGGAAATAAAGCATGAGTAAAATTAATAAGTTAGGACAATATAAAGGTGTCGAAGTAAAAGTAAATAAACAAGTAGTAACTCAAGAAGAAATTGATAACCAAATAAAAGCTCTTTTAGCTCAAAAGCCAACTCTTGAAGAAAAAGATGGAGAGGTTAGTAATGGAGATGTTACAACTATTGATTTTGAAGGATTTAAAGATGGTATAGCATTTGATGGGGGAAAAGCTGAGGGACATCAATTAGAAATTGGATCAGGACAATTTATTCCTGGTTTTGAGGACCAAATGATTGGAATGAAAAAAGGTGAGACACGAGAATTAAATCTTACATTCCCTGAAAATTATGGTGCTCCAGATTTAGCAGGAGCTGATGTTGTTTTTAAAGTAACAGTTCATAAGATTGAAACAAAAAAAGAATCAGAATTGAATGATGAATTTGTTGTTTCATTAAATATTCCTGAAATGCAGACTGTAGCTGATTTATATGAAAGTATGAAAGCTAATATCCAAGCTCAACATGATCAAGCATATCAAGCACAAAAAGAAACTGCTATTTTTGATAAAATTTTAGCAGATAGTGATGTTGAAATTGATGATAGTGAATTACAAAAAGCTTTAGAAAAACATATTCAGCATATTAGTATGCAATTGGCTCAACAAGGAATGCAGTTGGAACAATATCTTCAAATGATGGGAGTAGATGAAACTGCTTTTCGTCAGCAAATTGAACCATCAGCTAAGCAGCAAGCTATATTTGAAGCTATTATTGATGAAATCATAAATGTAGAAAATATTGAAACAAGTGATGAAGAAGTTGATCAGCAAGTGGAATCAATTGCTTCATACAATAAAGTTTCTAAAGAAGAAGTATTACAAAAAATAGATCCAGAAGGTTTAAGACATGATTTTAATCGAGTTAAAGCTAGTCGTTTAATTGCAGAAAGCGCAATTGTAACTGAATAAATATAAAACCGACAGAATCCTGTCGGTTTTATATTACAATGAATTAAAATTTATCTTTTTTATAAGTGTTATTACATAAATAGTCATATATAAAAAAATTCATTTTTGTAAGTTGATTATTAACAATAAAATTATGTTCTTTTTCATAACGACGTATCATTCCCTGATGTTCATAAAAACCGTAATTACAACTTGTATCAGTAAATAAATAAAAATTATTTAATTTTTGTCTGTTCATGTATTCAATAACAGATTGAAATAGTACTTTACCGATACCTGTGTTTCTACAAGTGGAATTAACTACAAATAAGGATAATTCTGCTGAATATGGGGTGGTGCAGTTTTTTAAAAGTTGTTTATCTATTTGGCTGACATCTGCAAAAATCTTAGATACCTTTCTTCCTTCTTTTGTAAGATATAATGATAAAATAGCAAGAAGCTGCTTTATCCGATTTTTAAAAGGACATTTATGTTGTTTTATATCTTTTGCTAAAATAATTCCTACTACTTTATCTTTTAAAACAGCAACTTGCGAAAATGTATAGTTAGTTAGACAACTGCTTAAAAATACTTGAGCTAATTTATTAGCAGTCTTAGAATTACAAAACTTATCATACTGCCATGTTTCTCTAACAATATTCACTAATTCATTAAAATCCTGATTTTGATACTCTCTTAATTTTATTTCCATGATTTATTCTCCTTGTTTTTTGTTTTAACAGCACATATAATAAAGTATACAGTAACTGTAAAGTCAATAAGGAGATTAAGAAATGAAAAAAAATCTTGTTCATTTAACAACAGCACAATTTGCTAAAATGCATAATGTTAATAAAAGAACATTACATTACTATGATAATATTGGTCTTTTTTCTCCATGTACAAAAGGTGAGAATGGTTATAGATATTATGAGATTTCACAAAGTATAGATTTTGAATATATTCGGATGTTGAAAGATTTGAATATGAGTATAGAAGAAATTAAATTATATTTAAGAAAACCTAGTCCTGATAAGTTTATAGAAATTGCTGAAACTAAAGAAAAAGAAATTGAAAATCAAATCAAGAAACTTAAACATATTAAAAAGATTTTACAAACAAAAAAAGAACAAGTAAATTTTTGTAATAATTTACAGGAACAAGAAATAAAAGTGATTAATTGTAAAAAAGAAAAAGTTTCAATTATCCCTTATAGTTTTGTAGAAAATGATATATCAAAACTATTTGATTATGTAAAAAATATATGGAATTTAGAACAAATTCAACTGGGAGTAGGAGGAATGCTTTCGCTTGAAAAAGTTATGAATAAAGAGTTTGAACTATATGATAAGCTTTATACACCAGTTTTGAATTCTATATCATATGAAAAGATTTATACAAAACCAGAGGGAACATATCTATGTGGTTATCAAAAAGGAAGATGGGATAGGATACCAGAATTGTATGAAAAAATGATAGCTTTTGCTAAAAAGAATGATTTGAAATTAACTGGTTATGCCTATGAATTAGGATTGAATGAATTTGTGATTTCAAGCCAGGAAGATTATATTACCCAGATTATGATTAAAATAGATAAGTAATATTACTCATAGTTTTGTTTTAATTAGATAGATTATATAGGAGATAGAAGATGAATATTTTATTAAGTTCATATGATTTTCATGAAAAATGGGCACAAGATGTAATGAAACCTTTATTGCGGGAAAATATGAAGGTAGTAGTTATTCCATTTTCTTTTGATAAAAAGGAAGTTACAAAAGTTGAAGAGTTTGATTTGCATTATGGAAAAAATGGTATACATACACCATATATTTTAAGACCATTTCATTTTTATGGAATTAAAGATATTGAGTTTATAGACTATTTTCGTGATAATATTGAAATAGCACATAAAAAAGTATTGTCTGCAGATATTATTTTTTTAACAGGGGGATTACCTGATCAATATCTTGATAGATTAGAAGAATTTAAATTGGATATTTTAATTAAACAGAGTAATGCTTTAATTATAGGGGCTAGTGCTGGAGCATTGATTCAAATAGATCATTATCATATTACTCCTGATGATGATTATCCTATTTATCAATATCAAAGAGGTTTAGGCCTAGTAAGTGGTTTTGAAGTTGAGGTTCATTATTGTCATAGTCAAATTCAAAATCAAGGAATTGAAAGAGTAATAAAAGAAAAAGGACTTCCAACTTATACAATTGCTAATGATGGTGGTTTAGTTGTTGAAGAAAAAATAATTAAGCCATTTGGTAATGCATATTTAGTAAAATAAAGAAAGTAGGGATATTATGTTAGCAAGATTACATGTTATTGTTTCAAGTGAAATAGATAAAGATATTAATACAGTTAAGCAGATATTATTACAAATTAATCCTGAATTTTCAATTTCACCAGCTCGTGATTATCAGGGATTAAAAGAACATAGTGAATTTTATTGTACATTTAAGATTTATGAAAATGAAATTCAATCATTATTGGATAAATTAAATGATGATTGGGAAGGTGAAAGGGAGGATTGTATTTGTTATGGTTTTAATACTAAAATGTTTCATGAGCAGGTTTATTGTTTAGAATTTACATTATTTGATTAGTTTTTGAAATTGGATATAAAAAATAATTTACTAATATGAAACAGATTTAAAATATCAATACATAATAATTATGTAATTAAAGTCGGTTTATTGTAGAAAAATAGTTTATATGATATAATTTTTAGGCTTAAAGCGTTTAGAAATATCGTATAAGTTGTTTTTATTTATTAGATGGGGATTTTAAATGATAAAGAAAAATATTTTAATTACTGGTAGTAAAAATACTGGTAAATCGACTTTGGTTCAAAAAATATTACAACAATTTAGTACTTCATATGCTGGATTTCAAACTATCCCTTTTGAGATATTTGAAGCAGGTCCTACTTATTTAATGAGAGATTTGATTACTAAAAAACAAACGCCTATTTCAAAGTGTGTTGGTAAACGAATTGTCGGTATTCCTATAATATTTTCAACTTTTGGTAAAAGATGTTTAGAAAATTCGATAACTAGTAAACATTTATTTGTAGTGATGGATGAATTAGGACGTTTTGAAAGAACTAGTTATGATTTTATTGATATGGTTAATAAAGTCTTATCTAGTGAAAAAATAGTGATTGCGGTATTAAAAGCTGAATCGATTGATTATT
>Ga0224737_10157_pt1 | contig 10871 bp, 11 predicted proteins | sample LIM_B_Water_Pos_FD_161632 | JGI IMG/M metagenome (GOLD analysis project Ga0224737, IMG submission 161632) | Enriched cells from gastrointestinal tract of the lab mouse from Pacific Northwest National Laboratory (PNNL), Richland, Washington... | ecosystem: Host-associated > Mammals > Digestive... | reverse complement strand
GGAAGCGAATTTGAAGATATGGGTCTTTCGGCAATGAAGGAATTGGGCAACATTATCACGGGAGCCTATTTGAATTCGCTGTCTACCCTGACGAATCTGAAAATTTTCCCCACGCCGCCGGCTCTGACGGTGGATATGGCGGGAGCCATTCTGAGTGTTCCTGCGATCCAGTTCGGTATATTCGGTGATAAGATTCTGTTGATTCAGTCTCAATTTTATGACGAGATTGAACTGGACGGATATTTTATTCTGATTCCGGACATAGAATCCTATGCGAAGATTTTGACATCTCTGGGGTTGCCGGTGATCTGAGTTTCCGGTTCGTACTGCACGAAAGCGGCGCGAGTGGGAGTCAGGCAGAGAGGAACCGTCAGGATTCCTGTCTGTATAGTGAAGTATAAGAGGAACGGGAACAGATGAATGAGTGAAATAATTAAGGTTGGAATGGCGGACTTAAAGACATGTGTAAGCCCCAATGGAGTTACGACTCTGGGGCTTGGTTCCTGTGTCGGAATTGCGATCAGGGATACTTCGAATAAAATAGGCGGTCTGGCGCATATCATGCTGCCGGACAGCAAGGCGATGAAAAATGCGCAGCAGAATCTGGCCAAATTTGCCGATACGGGAGTGGAGGAGCTGGTGAAGCAGATGGAGAAGCTGGGGGCAAAGCGCAGCCGTATGGTGGCAAAAATTGCCGGCGGCGCTACCATGTTTTCTTTTCAGGGGAGCGGAACCAATGTGGGCCAGGTGGGAGACCGGAATGTAGATGCCGTGAAGGCAAAACTGAGGGAGCTGAAGATTCCCATTTTGGCGTCTGACACCGGCGCAAACTATGGCAGAACCGTAATTTTTTATCCCGAGAGCGGAGATTTTCATATCCGCGCGGTAGGAAAACCGGAGTCGATCATCTGACGGGGTATAAGGGGTATAGGAATGAAGAGGAAAAATTTGCCGCTGCTTCTGATGCTCATTGCGGGTGCAGTTACCTGTGTCATTACCTTGATCAGGCAGTATACGATGCTGGAAAGGCTGTCTCTGCTGCTGGGGGTCATGCTGCTGTTTTGTCTGTTGGGCTATATATTAAAATGGACGCTTGACCGTTTTGAGACGCAGATCGAAAAAAAGCTTCAGGAAGAAGGAGAGGTCATAGAGAAGGAGACGGATGAGGAGAACCCGACGCGGGAGGGCGCCCAGGATGTCTCCGAGGGCAAGGACGCTTAGAGTATAATCGAAGGGAGCGAAGGAGTTCATGGATGAAGCGGGCAAGAAGAAGCTGCTGGAAGAATACGCCAGGTCAAGAACACCGGAAGCCAGAGAAAAAATCATATTGGAATACGCTCCTCTTGTAAAAGTGGTTGCCGGGCGTCTGAGCATGTATCTTGGCTATAATGTGGAATATGAGGATCTGGTGAGCTATGGAATATTCGGGCTCATTGATGCCATTGACAAATTTGACTGCCTGAAGGAAGTGAAATTTGAGACTTATGCAAGTCTCAGGATCAGAGGGGCGATTCTGGATCAGATCCGCAAGATGGACTGGATTCCCAGAACCATACGACAAAAGCAGAAAAAGATCGAGAATGTCATCCGGGAGATCGAACAGAACACGGGCCACAGTGCATCGGATGAGGAAATTGCGGAAAAGCTGGGGATTTCCGGCGATGAATATCTGGAGTGGCAGTCACAAATGAAGATTACAGGGATTGTATCCCTGAATGAGTATATGGAGCAAGGCAGTGATGTTGCTCAGGACTACAGCCGACATACCACATCGCGGTTTGAGGCTCCGGAGGAGAAGATCGAAAAGGAAGAGTTGGCGCGTGTTTTGGGTGATGCGTTAAAGCTTCTTACCGAGAAAGAACAAAAGGTAATTACTTTATATTATTACGAGGAATTGACGCTAAAAGAGATCAGCAATATTCTGGAAGTTTCGGAATCCAGAATTTCGCAGCTTCATACAAGGGCGCTGCAAAAAATGAAAGGGAAGCTCGGAAGTTATATGGGGATTTTGAGGGACAATTAATATTACATTCATGGAGATACGACAATGCAAAATGGTTATTTTCGGCTGGAGAACCGTCCCGAGGGCGGGGGATATGGTATCGGTCTGTATGAACCCCAGGGTGACGGAGACAGAATTAACATTGACGAGTTGACAGAGTATCTGGATGGTCTGAATATTAAATATGACAGAAAAAAAATGGAAAGGCTGGGCATACTGGGAGGGGATTGTTTTTATCCGCTGGAGTTTGAGTCCACGGAACCGGTGCCGGAGCGTTTTCACCTGAGTGTAAGTGATGATAATATGTCGGCTACCGTGAGGTTTTATCCGCCCTCCACAGGCGGAAGGCGGCTTTCGCTGGATGATTTTCTGGATGAACTGAATTCCCGAAAGGTAGAGTATGGTATTCGGGTGGAGGCGCTGCACGATCATTTTTTTGGAGCCGGTATCTGGTGCACGGATATTCTGGTGGCCAAGGGAGTCGAAGCTACGGAGGGCACCGACGCCAGAATAGAATACAATTTCAACACGGATAATCACAGGCACCCCCAGATCAGGGAGGACGGGAGCACCGATTATTTTCATTTGACTACCATCAACCAGTGCAGCGAGGGGGATGTGCTTGCGAGAATCATCCCTGAGGTACCCGGGAAGGCCGGCTGTGATGTCTATGGGACAGCGCTTAAGGCCAAAGAAGTGAAGCGGGAGACATTGAAGTTCGGCAAGAATATTGAGCTCTCTGAGGACAGGAGAACCATTACCTCAATGGTAAAAGGACATGTGATGCTGGTGGACGGAAAAGTAATTGTCTCCGAAGTCTACGAGGTGAAGGGGGTTGATGTTTCCACCGGTAATCTGGAGTATGACGGCAGTATTGAGGTAAACGGCGATGTGGCGGAAAACTTTGAGATAAAGGCCGGCGGCAATGTCATAGTAAACGGTATTGTGGAAGGCGCGAAAATCATCGCCGGCGGCAATATTGTGATTACCAAGGGGATGAACGGCATGGGAAAAGGATTTCTCAAGGCCGGCGGCGATATTATAGTAAAATTCCTGGAAAACACCCGGGTGGCGGCAGGGGGCTATGTGCAGGCGGAGGCCATTATGCACAGCCGCATTTCGGCGGGAACCGATGTCAGGGTGGAAGGAAAACGAGGAACCATCGTGGGCGGCTATGTGCAGGCGGGCTCCAAAGTGTCCGCAAGGTACATCGGCGCCAGTATGGGCGCCTCCACCATTCTGGAGGTGGGAGTGAATCCTCTGATCAAGATGCAGTACAGCCGTATGCAAAAGGCCATAGCGGATCACGGAAAGACAGTGAAAAACGCGGAAGTCATTCTGCTCAACTTCAGAGAGAAGCTGAAAAGAGGTTTTAAGTACAACGAAAGCCAGATCAAGTATGTGAAGAGCGTGGCAAAGCTGGTAGAGGAAAAAAATGCGGAGCTGGAACAGCTGAACAATCGGATGGAAAAGCTGCGGGAGATGATGGAGACGCAGAGCCAGGCGGAAATTTTGGTAAGCCAGGAAATTTTCCCCGGAACCACAATCATTATCGGGGAGGCATCCAAGACCATTCACACAAGCTACAATTATTGCAGATTTGTGAAGGAAATGGGCGAGATCCGTATGGCGGCGATGAAATAAGCGGGCAGGGGGTATACAGGTATGGCGTTCGGTTCCATAGAGCTTACGACCATTTCAAGGGCGCAGGACTATTCGCCCATCAAACAGAATGAGGACAACAAAGCCGTAGTGGATCAGACCAACGGCCAATTTCAGGTGCAGAAAAACGAGGAGCAGAAGACCCGCGAAGTACACAGCAGCGACGATACGCAGTGGCAGGAGAGTAAGCCTGACGCCCGGGAAAAGGGGAAAGGTCAATATTATGGGGACGGCGGGAAACGCCGTAAGAGCCAGGCGAAGGATCGAGTGGTTGCGAAGGGCAAGGGCGGCTTCGACATTAAGATTTAGGAAGGCTGAGGCAGATTTGAGATGGAAATGCTGGAGATCGTCCTGCTGTTTGCGGGCGGAATTATTTTTATACTGAGTTTTTTCATACCTGATAAGAAGCGGGAAACGGCGGGACAGACGAAAGCTGTGGCGAAGGAGGAGATTTCGGAGCTGGTCAGCAAGGAGCTTCAGAGCGTCCGGAGCCATGTGGATGATGTGGTGGAGGAATCCGTTACCTATGCCATGGAAAAAACGGAGCGTGCACTGGAGAGGCTTTCCAATGAAAAAATCATGGCTGTAAGCGAGTACTCCGATACGGTTCTGTCGGAGATTCATAAAAATCATGAGGAAGCAATGTTTCTCTATGACATGCTCAACAATAAGCATGTCAATCTGAAGAATACGGTCTCCGAAGTGAACCGCACGGTGAAGGAGGCGGAGGAGACAGTAACCAGCTTCAAAAAGCTGACACCGGATGTGGTAAAACAGGAAGGGCAGTCTGTGCCCGATGTGTCTGTGACGCAGGAGCCGCCTGCTATGTCTGCCTTGGACAGGCTCAGGAGAAACGAGCCGGAGGAAGCGGCAGAAAAGACACAGCAGGAACGGTTTTTGGGCAAAGATGCGGTTGCTTTCGGGGAGGGTTCCCGGGAGACAGGCGATCCTGTTTTTGAACCGGGCCTGCAGCAGATGTATGGTTCTGCGGCTGACGGACAGGAGGAAAATACTGTCGGGGAGTGGGAGACTCCGGACAGTGCCGGTTTTTCGGAGGAAGAATCCGGGGGACGTAACAGCAATGAGCGGATTTTGGAGCTTTATGCACAGGGAAAATCAAAAGTGGAAATCGCCAAAGAGCTTGGGCTCGGAGTGGGCGAGGTCAAGCTTGTGATCGACCTGTACAGAAATCAGCGGAAATGAGGCATATGTGAAACTGCGATATTATTTGAGAGGGCTTGGCATCGGCATTGTGGTGACAGCCCTGATTATGGGGATCATCGGCAAGGAAGGCCGTCCCCTGACAGATGCGGAGATCAGGGCCGCCGCCCGGGAGCTGGGAATGGTAGAGAGCGACGCATTGAAGCTGACGGATATTCAACCCGATCCGAATCCGGGAGTACAGGGACAGGACGAATCTGCAGAGGGTTCGGAAACACAGCGCGAGGACGGATCTGACAGAGGAACGGAGTCGTCGGAAGGAGAATCTTTCGGAGAAACGGAGTCTTCGGAGGGAGAGGAATCCGAGGGAAGAACGGAGTCGCAGGACGAAGAGGAATCCTCTCACGGGACGGGATCTCAGGAGGAAGGGGAGCCCGAGAAAGAAACGGAGTCACGGGAAGAAGAGTCCTCCGATGGATCAGAGTCACAGGATGAGGACGAGTCTTCCGGGGAAGCGGAGACATCGGATTCTTCTGTTTCGGAAGAGACGGTTACGGTTACGATCATATCAGGTTCCGGTTCCGGTACGGTCTGCAGGCAGCTTGAGGAGGCCGGGCTCATAGAGGAAGCCAGAGAGTATGACAGATATCTGATTCGCGAGGGATACTCCAAGAGAATCTGTGCGGGCACCTACGAGATCCCGGTGGGTGCGGATTGGGAGGAAATAGCAAAAATTATTTCGAGAACATCATAAATCTCCGGAAAGCCCCTTGTCACAGGGGCTTTCTTATGTTATAATCTGAATGTTGTGATAAAAAACACGCGTTCCGATTTGACGGTGGTGTCTCTGGGATTCGGAGATAGCCGGAGGAGAAAACCGCAGCTTTAACGCGGCTGTGGCGGAAAAGGAAGAGCGGAAGAATGTAACCAGACGGAGGTAGAAAAATGAGCGTTATTTCCATGAAGCAGTTACTTGAAGCAGGTGTTCACTTCGGACACCAGACCAGAAGATGGAACCCCAAGATGGCTCCTTATATCTTCACAGAGAGAAACGGTATCCACATCATCGACCTGCAGAAGTCCGTAGGAAAGGTTGACGAGGCATACAGAGCCGTTTCCGAGATCGCTGCACAGGGCGGTACTATCCTGTTTGTGGGAACGAAGAAGCAGGCGCAGGATGCCGTGAAGACTGAGGCAGAGCGCTGCGGTATGTACTATGTAAACGAGAGATGGCTGGGCGGTATGCTTACCAATTTTAAGACCATTCAGTCCCGCATTGCCAGACTTCGCGCGATTGAAAAGATGTCCGAGGACGGAACCTTCGACGTACTTCCCAAGAAGGAAGTGATCGCACTCAGAAAGGAATGGGAGAAGCTGGAAAAGAATCTGGGCGGTATCAAGGATATGACCAGAATTCCAGACGCAATCTTTGTGGTTGATCCCAAGAAGGAGAGAATCTGTGTACAGGAAGCACACTCTCTGGGCATCACTCTCATCGGTATCGGTGATACCAACTGTGATCCGGAGGAGCTTGACTATATCATTCCCGGAAATGACGATGCAATCAGAGCCGTTAAACTGATCGTTGCCAAGATGGCTGATGCCGTGATCGAGGCAAACCAGGGAGAGGCTGTCTACACCGAGGAGGCCGTGACAGTTGAGGAGGCTGCAGACATCGAGGAAGTGGCGGAGCAGGCAGAGTAAATCAGGTGACAGGAGGATAGAAAAATGGCAGAAATTACCGCATCTATGGTAAAGGAGCTGCGCGAGATTACCGGCGCAGGTATGATGGATTGTAAGAAGGCCCTGAATGAGACGGGCGGAAATATGGACGAGGCAGTTGAGTATCTGAGAAAGAACGGTCAGGCTAAGGCTGAGAAGAAGGCCAGCAGGATCGCGGCGGAAGGAATCTGCCGCATCGCTTCCGTGGGAGATCAGATTGCAGCTGTGGTGGAAGTAAATTCCGAGACAGACTTTGTTGCCAAGAATGAGACCTTCCAGCAGTTTGTGGAGGCAGTGGCAAAGCAGGCTGTTTCGTCCGAGGCGGCAGATCTGGATGCTTTCCTGGCGGAGAGCTGGGTGGAAGATACCTCCAAGACCGTACAGGAGGCTCTGGTGGATAAGATCGCTGTGATCGGAGAAAAGCTGAGCATCAGAAGATTTGAGAAGGTAGAAGAGAAGGAAGGTTGTGTCGTGACCTATGTACACGGCGGCGGCCGTATCGGCGTGATTCTTGACGCGAAGACCGATGTGGTGAACGATGCCGTGAAGGAGGCGCTGACAAATCTTGCAATGCAGGTTGCGGCTCTGTATCCCAAGTATGTGGCTACCTCTGACGTGTCCGAGGAGTTTAAGGCACACGAGAAGGAAATTATCTCCGCGCAGATTGCGCAGGATCCCAAGATGGCCGGAAAGCCTGAGAAGGTGATTGAGGGCGCTGTCATCGGACGTCTGAACAAGGAACTGAAAGAGGTGTGTCTGCTCGAGCAGGTATATGTGAAGGCAGAGGACGGAAAGCAGACCGTAGCACAGTATCTTGCGCAGGTTGCAAAGGAAAACGGCGCGAATATCAGCATCAACAAGTTTGTGCGTTATGAGACCGGAGAAGGCCTTGAGAAGAAGCAGGAGGATTTTGCTGCAGAGGTTGCTGCGCAGATGAACGCATAAGTGAACTTTACGGTGAACTTTTGAGAATGAGAACCCTTGTAAGTGGTGTGGAAATGCCAGTTACAGGGGTTTTTAGTATTTCCTATATTAAGACTTGAGAAGAGATTAGAGATAATGTAATTGATGGATTGGTTATTTAACATAGAATAGTCTAAGAGGGACGACCAAAAATGAAATTTGAGTAGGACGAAGAAAAAATATTATTAATACGGAAAAACATAAAATTTCTTTTGAAACGGCAGCATATGTTTTGATGATCCTTATTACATTGAAATGTATGATTTTGAGCATAGTGTTGATGAGGATAGATATATTGCGATAGGGAAAGTTGGCGATGTGCTGTTTGTAGTATTTACAGAACGAAAGGAAACGATTCGATTCATTTCAGCCAGACTTGCAACTAATGCAGAAAAGGAGCTTTATTATGACCAGAACATTAATTATTGAAAGCGGACAAAAACCTACGGAAGAACAATTAAAAGAGATTGAAGAGGCGAAAAAAGCCCAATTAACTTTGATGAGGATTGTGAGGAGTTGTCACCAGCCATGATGAAGGCGTTTAAGAGTGCAGTTGTACAGAGAAATCGTAAGAAAAAGGCATAGGAATCATATTCTGTATTTTTCAAAAGAGCTCCGGCATGTCCGGGGCTCTTTTGCAGTTGAGGGGATTTCCGATCAGTGTTTTCAATCAGCGTTTTCTTTGCCAAATTGTGTAGACAAACACTGGAAAAACTGGTAACATTATACCTGTGAATTTTTCAAAAGAGACGACAGGTGATTTACAGTGAGGGTGGCGTATGTCATAGCTTTTGCGGCAGTCGGAATCTGTTTGCTGTATTGCCTTGTAAAAGCGGCGGGAAATGACAGAAAAATAGCAGTGGTCGTCAGACGGCTTCTGGGTGCGGGACTCGCGGCAGTTCTGGCGAATATCGTTGTGGTGCTGACTACGGATAAAAATATCTGTATTGTGGCGTACAGCGTATTTTTTGTGTGTATCGACTGGGTGCTTTATTATGTGTTTCGATTTGCTCTGGAGTTTTCCGGGTACGGGGGGAAAAAGCATGTGTTTCCGCCTGTTGTCTGGTGGGTTATTCTGGGAGTGGATTCCTTGTCCATGCTGAGCAATGTTTTTGTGCGTCACGCCTTTGACTGTAAGGTGGTCAGGACAGAGTCGGGAGAGGTGTTTTTCAGGACGATTCCCTTTGACATGTATAATCTGCATCTTTTGGTCTCTTATCTGCTGGTGGCGTTTTCCCTGCTGACACTGGTATATAAGGCTGTGAGAACCTCTGAGATCTACCGGGAAAAATATCTTTTGGTGCTGCTGATCCTGGTTTTTATTGTTGCGGGGGATGCAGCCTATGTATTTTCCGACACGCCTGTGAATGTTTCTATCATCAGCTTTGCCATCGGCGGCATCATGATCTATTATTACGCGGTGATCTTTGTGCCAAGAGAATTGCTGAAACGGACGCTGATCATGGTAGTGCAGGATATGGCGGATGCCATATTCATTCTGGACGAGGATGGGAAGTGCATTCATGCCAACGAAAGTGCACACGCTTTCCTGGAGGCCGAGCATACGGATCTGCGTTCCATGGAAAGAGATTTCCGTGAATGGAGCGGGGAAAAGAAGCTTCCGGAGGAGAAGGATTTTTCTTTCCCGCTTACAAGGGAGAGAGACGGGATCAAGATCTATTACAAGGTCCTTTTTCGCAGTCTGCTGAATGACAGGGGACATTTTCTGGGCAGCTTCTTTACCATTCAGGATCGGACGGAGGAACTGAATAATCTGGAACGGGAACGCTATCAGGCGAACCATGATGAGCTGACAGGGCTCTACAACAGACAATGCTTTTACCGCAGGGTTGCCGAGCGGCTTGCAGCGGATCCGGAGGGAGAATATCTGCTGCTGTGCTCGGATATCCGGAATTTTAAGATGATTAATGATGTGTTCGGCCCCAGGAAGGGGGATGCGCTTCTTCTGGGCATTGCGGATGTTCTGCGAACCCAGACCATGGAGGAAGAGATTTACGGGCGTCTGGTAAATGACCGCTTCGGCCTTCTGGTGAAGAAGGAGCATTACAGACCCGATCTGTTCAGCCTGGAGCGGAGGAATGTACTGCATATTGAAGGAAATTACGCTTACCCGGTTCAAGTCTGTATTGGTATTTATGAGATAACGGATAAGTCGATTCCCGTGTCGGTGATGTGCGACAGAGCATTTATGGCCATTGCCGTCATAAAGAACAGCTATGGCAGAAATGTGGCCTATTATGATGAAGGGCTTCGCAGCAATGTGCTGAATGAGCAGGCGCTCACGGGGGATCTTGCGGAGGCCATGGAGAACGGACAGATCAGGATTTACCTGCAGCCTCAGATGGACGGAGAGGGGAATGTGCTGGGGGCGGAGGCACTGGTGCGATGGCAGCATCCCGGCAGAGGGATGCTTGCGCCCGGAGAGTTTATCGGGATCTTTGAGAAAAACGGTTCTATCGTCCGGCTTGACTGCCATGTCTGGGAGCTGGCCTGCAGGCAGCTGAGGAGATGGAAAGACCAGGGACGGGAGGATCTGTATATTTCTGTAAATATTTCCCCCATGGATCTGTATTTTATTGATTTGTTTAAAACCTTTGCGGGGCTTGTGGAAAAGTATGGGATCAGTCCCGGAAATCTGAAGCTGGAGATTACCGAGACGGCGATGATGTCGGATCTGGAAAAACAGCTGCAAATGATTTCCAAGCTGCGGGAGGCTGGGTTTGTGGTGGAGATGGATGACTTTGGAAGCGGCTATTCCTCGCTGAACATGCTGAAGGATATTCAGGTAGATGTATTAAAGATAGACATGGCCTTTTTGGGTGAGACAGAGGATAAACTCCGGGCGCAGAAAATACTGAGAACCATAGTCGAGCTGTCAAGGCAGCTGGAGGTTCCGGTGATATCGGAGGGTGTGGAGACACAGGAACAGGTGGAATTTCTGCGGGAGATCGGCTGTAATATGTTTCAGGGCTATTATTTTGCGCGGCCTATGGAGGTTGGCATTTTTGAAGAAAAGTATATGTGACGGTTTACGTTAACCGGAGGTGGTGACAGTTTATGTATCATTTGTTTATTGCGCTTCAGGTGCTGGGGATCGTTCTGACCTTCGGGGCGGAAGTGCTTCTGCTGTATGGGGACGGCTCCAGAGAGCAGAAGCTGATGTCCTGTCTGATGGGAAGCTCTCTGGTTCAGAATGCGGCGTACCTATTGGAGTTGACGGCGCAGACCCGGGAGGTGGCCCTGGCGGCGACAAAGATGGAGTATCTGGGAGCCAGCTTCATACCACTGTGCTATTGCTGGTTTATCTGCATTTACTGCGGCGAGAAGGTGCCGGAACGAA
>Ga0224737_10156_pt1 | contig 10908 bp, 15 predicted proteins | sample LIM_B_Water_Pos_FD_161632 | JGI IMG/M metagenome (GOLD analysis project Ga0224737, IMG submission 161632) | Enriched cells from gastrointestinal tract of the lab mouse from Pacific Northwest National Laboratory (PNNL), Richland, Washington... | ecosystem: Host-associated > Mammals > Digestive... | reverse complement strand
AAATATGTTGGCACAGGCGAATTGCAAGGGTACGAGTTGCAGTTCAAGGGCCGGGAGCGTTCAGCTTTCGCTACCATTGGCCGCAAAGATGGGGCATCCGTTCCCGTGGGTCTCTGGGAAATCCAGGCCAGGGACGAGCGGGCCTTGGATATGTATGAGGGCTTTCCCAGCCACTATTTCAAGCGGGATGTGCAGGTGCAGATGGGCGGCCGGGAGGTCAGCGCGATGGTTTACATCATGAATCCGCGCATGAATTTCAATCTCCCCTCGCCCAGCTACTATGCCACGGTGCATCAAGGCTACCGTGACTGCGGCCTGGATACTGCCGCGCTTGAACAGGCTTTGCAGAGCAGCGCCCAGCACTATTATGATGTAGCTTCGATGTACCAGCAGCAGTCCTTGTTTGATTATGACGAGGATGAACCGGAGGTAGATGAGGATTTTGAGGACGAGGAAGAAGATGAGTGGGAGGATATCGATGACGATGAGGACGAGAGCGAGGGGTATGATTTCCACTTTCATATGTGAGGGGGCGGCAGCATGAATCGTGTAAAAGAATTACGCCGTGCCATGGGTGACAGCTATTCATTCCAAAAATTCATAACAGACCGGGAGGTGTCCCGCCTGCGGCGGCAGGCTCCCCAGCACATGGAGGATACCATTGCCGCCAGCGAAGGGCGGCAATCCAGCAGAACATAGTCATAGTCCCGCTTTACGCTGTCCACATACTGACGCAGCACCTTTTCCCGGCTCATTACGTTCACCAGCCCCACCTCTACGGCGGACAGGCTGCGGTTTCCCGGCACAAAGTCAAAGCCCTCATGGTGCTGCATGATCTCCGGGTGGTCGCGGGGCATTGTCCCGGCCACAACGTCGTTCATGGCATTGGCAAGGGTCAGGGGCAGGTCGTGTGGCTTGCGCTGGCCCAGCATTTTGGTCAGATCACCCTGGGGGTCTACGTCCAGCAGGAGAACTTTCTTTCCTTCCAGCGCAAGACCGGCCCCCAGGTTGTAGACGGTCGTGCTTTTGCCAACTCCGCCTTTTTGATTTGCTACGCTTATCACTTTCGGTTTCGCCATTTTGGGGTTCCCTCCTTTCATAGATTTAGCCGCCTGCGGCGAAACAGACGGCTATGTACGGGCATGGAAAAAGCCGCCTTTCCCATGCAGAAAAGACGGCCTATCCAGTCGGGCAATATGTGATTTTAGAGGGCAGTTCAAAGGGCGGCGCAAAACCGTATGTCCGCATTTCCCGGTGTTTCGTCGTATCAAAGCTCATCCCTTGGTAGTAAATCCGTAGTAATTGGGGTGGTTTGCTGTCAGGAAATGCGGCGTTATGCGCTGTTCCGCAAGGTTTTGCCGGTTCTTACAAAATATTTATTGCAATTGCTCATCATTTCCAGCTGTTGTTTTTTTGCATCAATAACGCTGTTGATGCTTGAACAACATTCGGTCAAATGTGTTGCGATTTCATGCTGGATGGTGAGTGGCGGTACGGTTACTACTAAATTTTTAAGCCCTTCGATTCCCAATTCAGGTCGAGTGCTTTGCATAGAAGCTATATCCTCAATCTGTTTTTGGATAACTGCCGAGTTTAACACATGGAAATAATACTCTGCGTCTTGCGTTTTAGGCATAGTTATCTTACCTACATGGGACGTAGTATTGCTGATGGGCATCCAATCAGGAACCATAGCTGTTTTCCCAATGGTAGCACCTGTTTTTGCAATGAGAAGATCTCCGGGTCTTAATGTACTGTTTCGTATCTTTTCATTCATGTCCTCTGAAATGTACACCATGTTTTCAAGACTCAAACCTTGTCCCCAAGTAAGGTTTAAGACTCTGATATATGGAATTCCCTCGGTAAGGTAATCGTCTGCTTTCGTGATTCCATGATCACCATCGCCGATAAGCGCGGCGGTAAATTCCACAATGGTAATCACCTACTGGGAAATAGGAGAACAAATCTATAAAGCGTGTGGAGAAAATGACCGGGCCGAGTATGGAAAAAAACTTCTGGATTATTTATCTGAACAGCTGACTGTTGAGTTTGGAAAGGGTTTTACCGTCCGTAATCTTCGGGCAATGCGCCAGTTTTATTGCTTGTTTCCGATTCGGCACACACTGTGTGCCGAATTGAGCTGGTCCCATTATCGGCTTTTAATGCGTGTCCAGGATGAACAGGCAAGGACTTTTTATGCAGAAGAATGTGCAAAATCTGCGTGGAGTGTCCGGCAGCTGGAACGGCAGATTAACACCATGTACTACCAGCGCATTTTAGCAAGTCAGGATAGGGTGGCCTCCATATTGTTCCAGTGTAATGCATACAAGAACCTCCTTGTCTTTTTTTGCCATTATATCATGGTGCGGAGAAAATAAAAGTACGGTACTTTTTTGTAGTACCTTGCTTCTTGATTGCAAAGAAGATATAATACCATCAGGAGGTTATGAAAATGAGGAAAACAGAAACAGCAATCTAACGCTGTAAAACGATGTCAACGCTCCAAAAAATCTTAGGTGGCAAGTGGAAACTTGAAATTCTTTACTATATTGCTTTTAATGACATTCATAGATTTGGAGCGTTGCGCCGCCAACTTGGTGAAATTACAGAGTCATCCCTGACAAAACAGCTTCGGGAATTAGAAGACGATGGGTTTTTGATCCGGCATGATTTCAAGGAGATTCCGCCGAGAGTAGAATATACTCTGTCTGATTTAGGCCGGAGCTTCATGGATGTGATTGACTACATGAAAACCTGGGGCGATCAGAATTTGCCGGAAGAAAGATGACCTGTTTCACTCTGTTTTGAACGTTTGATTATCATAGAATAAGCGAAAACTATCAGTATTGCGAATTTGTGACATACTCCTTATCCTTGCATAATGGAACAAATAGAGTATCGTTTTAATTAAAAATGCGTGTGTGACAACAAGAATGTTGCTGCCATCAGGATAGGCCGATCCAACGGATACAAGCAGTTCCTTTAGCCGTTTGCTTATCTGCTCAAAGGTTTCTGCCATTCCAGTAGTATCATGCTGTTTGATTGCTGCGGCAACCTCTGGAAGTCGTTTGTTCATTTCAGAAAAGGAAACGCCTCCCAGCCATTCCGACACTTTTTTGATAAAGATGGTGTTTTGTTCTGCTTCCATTACTCCAAGACACCATTCCCGCAAGCGAGCATCCTGATGTATTGGAATATCGGGATGACCGTGTTCTTCTAACATCAGCCGAGCGGTATGGAATGCCCGGTATGTATCGCTTGTGTATGCTGCTTGAAATACAACGGAAGATAGGGACTTCCCCAACTCCTTTGCCGCCTGCTTTCCTGATGCGGCCAAGGGGGCGTCAGCCCATCCCTGCGCCCTGTCAAGCCGATTCAACAAGGTTTGCCTGTGGCGAACGATATAAAAAGTAATCATATTTTCCCCTGTAATATTAACTGGATGTATCTCCGATGTGCAAAATTTACTGATGTGCCCGAATATATTCAGCCTTGACTTTATCAATCGTTTTTCCACCAATACCAAAATTCTTATCAGGCACTTCTTTGATCGTGGTAACAAAAAACTCCTGCGGTACTTTCATAATTTCGGAAGATACTTCCGTCAACCGCTTTATCAGTTCCTCTTTTTGGGCGTCTGATAAATTCCCGCTTTCAACCGTGATATAGGGCATATTATCTCTCCTTTTCGTTTTGTTGCATTTATGTCAAGAACAGAATTTGTGTTATATATGGCCTCCATGATTAAACATTTTCCATTCCTCAGCATACGTTATGTCTTGATGCAACGGCTCTTTCAAAATTTTTTCGTAAAATGCTAATTTGCTTTGTGTTAAAGCCAATGCCTTTTGTAAATCGGCTATTTGCCCCATGATATTTTCTATATGCTCTTGAACCATCTCATAACGCTGTTCAAGCGTCTTTCCGCCTTGTATCAATAAAGAAACATATTCCTTGATAGATTGGATTGGTATATTAGCCATACGCATACATTGGATCATCCGAATCCATTCAATATCTTCATCTGTGTATTGTCTATACTTTTGGACATTTCTTTTTACTGGCGGCAATAAACTTTCTTTCTCGTAATATCTTAACGTTGCGGTAGAAAGGCCAGTGATCTCCGCAGCCTCCTTTGCTGAATACATTTCAAATCCCCCATTCACTTTGTAGAATAAGCTATGAAGCGCACTTCAAAGCAAGAGGAATTATACCATAAGACAAAAATTTTTTGAACTTTCTTAAAAACAGCACCAGGAGGACGCCCCCCTGGTGCAGTTAGTCGGTTTACAGGCTTTCGTAGGAAACCAGCTCCCTTACCGGGATTCGTGTCTGAATGTGCCGCTCCGGGTCAGTGAAATTCTCCCTAGCATAGCCGATGGCCAGGATGTTGACCGGCTCCAGATTGGCGGGGAGGCTGAACTCCCGGCGCAGAACATCCGGCTTGAAGTAGCACACCCATACGCTGCCCAGGCCCAGCTCCGTGGCCTGGAGCATCATGTGATCGGTCAGGATAGAGGCATCAATGTCCCCGGTCTGCTTCTGGTCAAAGGGCCGCACCCACGCTTTGTTGTGGTCGGCGCAGACGATGATAGCCAGGGGCGCACCGTAGATGTTGGTGGCTTTGCCGATCTTCGCCAGCCCGTCCTCGCTCTGGACGGCAATCAGGTGAACCGGCTGGAGGTTGGCGGCGGTGGGGGCCACATGAGCGGCCTCCAAAATTTTCTCCAGCTTCGACCGCTCCACCTTCTTGTCGGCGTAGCTGCGGATGGAGCAGCGAGTTTTCGCAATCGTAATAAAATCCATGATATGTTGTCCTTTCTAAAATAGTCTGATGGCTGATAACAGAAAGCGCCATCTGCATTAATTTTAACAACATTCAGAAATCTACACAAGATTGCACTTTTTAGGTAGGTACTTTCCAAAAAGTAAGTCCTTTTCCTAATCGCAACGATATGATATAATTTTCAAGAGGTGATTCCATGAAACAAACGCAATTCAACTGCCCTGTTGAGGCAACTCTATCGCTGATTGGCGGGAAATATAAGCCATTGATCCTTTGGCATCTGGTAGATTGCCCTCTCCACTACATGGAGTTACAACGGCGTATCCCCAGCGCAACGCCCAAAATGCTCTCCCAGCAGCTCCATGATCTGGAGGGATGCGGGATGATACATAGAGAGGTGATCCCGGAGAAGCCGCCGAAAACGGTGTATTCCCTGACGGCCTTTGGGAAAAGCATCATTCCCGTCATAGACGCTATGTGTCAATGGGGGACGGACTATCTGGACGGATTGGATGTGCAGCCGCCATGCTGCGGCGCATAACTTTTACCGCAACAGCGGCATACTCCCGGTCAGCTTATTGACCCTTTTCTTTGGCCCGCAGATCGCAACGCCGAAATATTGCAGGGCGCTTTCGGGAACGTGGCCCATCTTCTCAATAAATTCGTCATAGGTCTTGCAGCCCTGGGCCAAATCGGAGAAATCTACCACTGTCAAATCTTGAAAATCCGGCTGGTAGAGCTTTTCCCGTATCTGCTTGATGATTTCCTTTGATCCCCGCAGGATGGGCACAGGAAATTCGATGATGCCAAGATGCCCGTTGCCGCTTTGGTCGGTAACGTCAGCCCCTACCACCTCCGGCATTTTCTTTCCCAGGGTGATTCCCATGATTGCCGCCGTATTTGCGATGATGCCCAGGGGCAGGCTCTCGTCAATGACCATGACGCACTTTTCATTTTGCCAGTCCATTTTGCTTTGCCTCTTTTCTCAAAAACAGTTTGCTCTCGGACAGGAGCAGACCCGCCAGTGTCAAAGCTGTTCCGACAGCAGCCAGGGCGGTGATTTTTTCATGGAGGATTGCCACGGAAGTCACCACTGTAATAACAGGAACCATATAGATATAAACGCTCGTTTTGACCGCTCCCAGCGCCTTGACCGCAAAATTCCAGGTGACAAAGCACAGGGCCGATGCGCCCAATCCTAAAAAGAGAATGTTAAACAGATACACAGGATTTGCAAACCTTGTCAATTCCAGCTTGAAATCGAACAGGAACAGTGTCGGGAGCATAAACAGGATACCGTAGCAAAACACCCGCCGGGTAGTGAGGATGGTATTGTAGCCGTAGCCACTGATTTTCTTTGTCAGCACAGAATAACAGGCCCAAATCAGCGCGGCCAGCAGCGCCAGAAAGTCCCCGGTGGGGTTCAGCTCCAGCTTAGAGCCGTTGAAGCTGATAAGGGCAATCCCGGCCATGGCCACTACAAAGCCAATGAAAAAGCTGGCATGGGGCTTTTCCTCTCTCAGAAACAGGTGGGACAGGATGGCCGTGAAAAACGGAGCTGCGGAGATAATCACCCCGACATTGGAGGCCATTGTGTAGGTGAGCGCGATATTTTCCAGCAGATAGTAAAGGCATATTCCACACAGGCCCGCGGCGGCAAAGGTCAATTCCTGCTGGCGGTTCGTCCCCTTCAAGCGCCGGGGACAAACAATAAACAGAGCCAGCAGCCCCATGACGAAGCGGAAGAACAGTATCTCTACCGGCTGGAAGTCGGTCAGCAGAATTTTGGTGGAGATAAAGGCCGTTCCCCAAATGATGATGGTGAGCAGGGCGGAGAAATGTCCCGCCGTATTTTTACCCTTCATGCGGCATTTCCTCCGTATCCCTGAATATATCCCTATAAATTCCAGGGGCCAGTCCAATAAATCGGTTGAAATAGTTGGAAAAATGGCTTTGATCGGAGAAGCCGGTTTGCAGCGCTGCCTCAACGGGGGGAACGCCTTGTTCCAGTAGCTTTTTGGCCTTGCCGATACGAATGTTTTCCAGGTAGCTGTACGGTGTGACGCCTTTTGAGCGGGCAAAGGCCCGGAGCAGGGTGGATTTGCTCAATCCGGCACAACGGCAGATCTGGTCCAGATAAATTCGCTCGGCATAATGCTGTTCCATAAAGGCACAGGCTTTCTCAATTTCCTCCCGGCACTCCGGGACGCAGTTCTCAAAAGGCTGGCCGTATTGCTGGATCAGCAAAGAAATCAGAAACAGTAGATTTTCCTCTTTCCCAAATTCATTGGAGCCTTTCATCACCAGCTCATGGAGAGGGCGCAGATAGCAGGTGACTTCTTCATCAAAAATCACGTTTTGGGAAAATCCGGGTAGCTCCCGCTTGGCGGTGACTTCCTCCGCCAAATCCAACATGACCTCCTTGGTGATGTTGAAGCCCCGATAATCCAGCGTACCGCCGTCATTCTGAACACAGGCGTGGTTGTCCCCTGGGTTAAACAGGAGAACATCGCCCTTTGCGACGGTGTACTCCTGATTCTTGCAGGACAAAACGCGCTCTCCGTCCTCCATGAAGCCAATCACATAGTATTCATGGAAATGGTTCGGAAAAGGCTGCACAATGCCCTCAAAACGGTAAGCCTCAATGTGTAGCTCGTCATCGTAGACCACCGTTCGTACTTCTTTTTTCATGCGGTGTACCTCCTTGTCCGTCCCATTATACCAGCCGAGGATTGTGCTGGCTTGTAAAATATCTTCATTTTTTAGGGTTGATAAAACGGCGCAGGGATGGGTTAGCCAATCCCTGCGCCACTGTGTATCACTATACTCTTTGCCAGAGCAGCATATTATTTTCAAACAGGCCGTTCACCCTGCCAGTGTCCTTCAGCCACGCCAGATAGGAGCGGACGGTGCTGCCCACCAGGACGTATTGCTCAAAGTTCATTGTCAGCCCGTAGTCCGTAAACAACCGTTGCAGAATGGCCTCAAAGCAGAGCGGTTCCTGGCAGATGCCAATGATCTTATCCGCAATCTCCAGCACCTTGTCGATGTTGTACTGTGCGAGGTCAGCTATGTCCTCGGAGGCGGCGGCGTGGGCCGGGACAAACACCTTCGCTTGCAGGGACTTCACCATTTCCAGCGTTTTCAGATAGGCGGCAATATCGTAGATAAAGCCAATCTGATACTTGTCCAGCGTTTCCCGGCTGGACAAGCAATCCGCCAGATAGACCACATCATCAGGCGTCCGAAATCCCACCATATCAAAAAAGTGTCCCGGCAGGGGGATGATCTCAAAGCCCTCCGGCAGACATTTCTTCGTCAACTCTTGGGCATCGCTCTCTTGGGCCATGAGGAATTTATGCCGCAGCTCCTTACACGGATAGCCGCCGTACAAAAAGGACGGCTCCAGAATGGGGTGGCGGGTAAAGGCGCAGTCGATCCCCGGCGCGTAGATTTTACACCCGGTCTGGCCCTGCAAATACCTGTTGCCGCCGATGTGGTCAGCGTTGGAGTGGGTGTTATAGATGGCGGTGAGCCACCAGCCGTTGGCGTCCAAAAGCTGACGGACTTTGCGGCCAGCGTCCTTATCGTTGCCGCTGTCGATCAGGCAAACGTCCTGCCCGTCCAACCGCACCAGCCCGATCTTTGCTGGACTTTGGATGTAATAGCTTCGTTCCGAAACCTGGATCAATTCGTACATAATCGGTAACCTCCTTCGCTGTATTAGATGCTGACTGCTTTATGATATAATAAACCAACCGGCCGCGATTGTCCAGTTACGCTATCAAACTGTCCAGTCACGTCAACCGGGCTTACCCTGATAGCCATTTGAACGAATAAACAGGTAGAGGAATATCGCCATGATGAGAATATCAATTTGTGATGATGAAGCCCCCACCCGCGCCTACCTTACGTCCCTGATCCGGGCACAGGACTGCCCCTGTGAGGTCGTGGAGTACGCCTCCGCCAGTGACTGCCTCGCAGACCACCGGGGAATTGACCTGCTCTTTCTGGACATTGAGCTGAACGCCACCGGCCCGGACGGTATGGGGCTGGCTCGGAAGATCAGGGAACAGTCAGCCGTAACACAGCCGGTCATTATCTTTGTGACCGGCTATGAGCGGTATGTGTTCGACGCCTTTGACGTGGGTGCGTTCCAATATCTGCTGAAGCCGGTGGACGAGGAAAAGTTTGCCCAGGTCTTTGCCCGTGCTGTGAAACAGATCGAGGCGGGCCGTGTTCAGCCGCAGCTTTCCCATGCGCTCACGCTTCAATCTGCTGGCACCAGCCGAACCGTACCGCTGGACAGCATTTATTACATTGAAAGCAGCAATCATAAGGTAGTCCTGCGTCTGAAAGACGGAGAATTTTCCTGCTACGCGAAAATCCGGGACTTGGAGGCGGAGCTGGGCGATCAGTTCTGCCGTGTCCACAAGGGTTATCTTGTTAATCTCGCCTATGTGGAGGGGTACAGCAAGACGGAGCTAACGCTGACCAACGGGGAAAAGCTGTTGATCTCCAAATACAAGTATCAGGACTTCGTGAAAGCCTACCTCCGCTTTGTGAAAAGGGGGGCTGGGCTATGAGCGAGACAGGATTTCGGATATTCAATCAGGCATTTTCCGCTGGGGCGGAATTGACATACGCCGCCCTGCTCACTGCCTTTTTCCGGCCTTTCGTTCCCCAGGACAAACGGCGGCGCGGCCTGCCCCTTGTTTTTTTCGTCTACATTCTTTTTGAGATCGTCTGCAACCGGGCGGCGCTGCCCCAAGGTTCCTTTGGGCTGATCCTGATGATGCTGCTGCTGGCAGTATCCAGGTGGATCGGTCTGGAAAAGTCGTCTGTGTTTCTCCTGGCGCTGCTCTATTTCAACGCCAGGATTTCCAGCGGCCTAATGGTGCAAAGCCTGTACTTCATCGTGGAGCGGTCGCTGCCCTTCCAACTGGAACCGCCAGAGGCCGTCTTTCTCCGGGCCGCTTTTCTGGTTATGCTGTTCCTGGTGTCCCATGCCGCTCTGCTGGCCGTCATGCTCTATGCCCTCCAGCATCAAGTGAGAAAACAGCGAATGACGCTCCAACGGCGGGAACTGTGCTATATCAGCTTAGTGCCAACGGCGGGGATTCTGTTCGGACAGGTGATCTCCCGGCTGCTCATCGAGTTCAAGGACGGCGTTCTGTTCCAACTCTATGAGCGCCACCCGGCGTTTTTGGCGGTAGTGCCGGTGCTGGCCCTGCTGTTCTACGCCGGGGCCTGGCTGACCATCGCTTTTCAGCAGGGGATGGCGGCGCTCCGGGAGGAACAGGCCACACACTACATGGAATACCAGCAGACACAGGCGATTCGTGCGCGTATCCATGAGGCGGAACAGTTCTACACCCGTATCCGTGGACTGAAACACGAAATGCGGGGCCACCTGACCAACATCAAGGGGCTGGCGCAGAGCGGCGAATATGCCAGTCTGGAGGACTATATCGCCAAAATGGACGAGAGTATGAGCGGCTTTGAGCTAACGCTCCAGACGGGCAACCCGGTCACGGATGTGATTGTCAACGATATTCGGCGGCGGAGCCTTGACCTGGGCATCTGTTTCCAGGCGGAGTTCCATTACCCCGATCCGGGGGCCTATGATGCCTTTGATGTGGGTATCATCCTTCAAAATCTACTGCAAAACGCGGTGGAGGCTTGCGAGAAGGTGGGCGAGGGGGAACGGTTTATTGTGCTGACTGGAAAGAGAAAAGGACGTTTCTTTCTGATAGAGGTCAAAAACTCTTTTTCGGGTGAGGTGGTATTTGGGCAGGATGGCTTGCCTGTCACAACGAAACAGGAGGATGCCCCCATGCACGGCATCGGCCTTGCCAACGTGCGCCGGGAGGCGGAGAAGTATATGGGAGAATTGGAGCTGAAAGCAGTTCAGCAGGAATTTTCCGCAACGGTTCTATTGCAGGAAAGGAGTAATTTATGAGCGGCATGATTGATTGCAGATATTTGAACAGGGTGTATAGTCCCCTACCCGAAAACCGCACTGTTCGGAGCAGGTTGGCGCGGACTTCCAGTTTTCTGGATATGGCTTCGAGGGTTGGCAGAGGCACGGCTGACGTGCTGGAAATCAGCAGCAGGCCAGA
>Ga0224737_10154_pt1 | contig 10938 bp, 10 predicted proteins | sample LIM_B_Water_Pos_FD_161632 | JGI IMG/M metagenome (GOLD analysis project Ga0224737, IMG submission 161632) | Enriched cells from gastrointestinal tract of the lab mouse from Pacific Northwest National Laboratory (PNNL), Richland, Washington... | ecosystem: Host-associated > Mammals > Digestive... | reverse complement strand
TATATAATACAACTAATGCTTCAATAGAAGAAATTTTATTTCTTTTAGAGAATTTATCTAGTGAAGATAAAAAGTATTTAATAAAAAAATCTCATGAAATTGCTATAAAAAACTATGGAAATAATGTTTATATAAGAGGACTTATTGAATTTACAAATTATTGTGTAAGAGATTGTAAGTATTGTGGTATAAGAAAGTCTAATTTAAAAGTTGATAGGTACAGGCTTACTAAGGAAGATATTTTAGAATGTGTAAAGTTAGGAGATAAATTAGGATATAAAACATATGTATTGCAAGGAGGAGAAGATCCATACTTTACTGATGATATAATGGTGGATATTATAAAGAATATAAAAGAAAAGTATCCTAATAATGCAATAACTTTATCTTTAGGTGAACGTTCTTACAAATCTTACGAAAAAATGTTTAAAGCAGGTGCTGATAGATATTTATTAAGACATGAAACTGCTAATAAACATTTGTATGAATCATTGCATCCAAAAGGAAGTTTTGAAAATAGGATGCAATGTCTTAAAAATTTAAAAGAAATAGGATACCAAGTAGGGGCTGGATTCATGGTTGGTTTACCTAATCAAAGTAATTATAACTTAGTTGAAGATTTAATGTTTTTAAAAGAATTAAATCCACATATGTGTGGAATTGGTCCATTTATTCCACATAAGGATACTCCTCTTGGTAAGAAGCAAGGTGGAACTTTAGAAAAAACTATAACTATGTTAGCTTTAGTTAGACTAATGTTTCCAAAAATTTTACTTCCATCAACAACAGCACTTGGAAGTATAGATCCACTAGGAAGAGAAAAAGGACTTAAGGCTGGTGGAAATGTTGTAATGCCAAATCTTTCTCCTATTAATGTTAGGGATAAGTATTCATTATATGATGGTAAAATATGTACTGGTGATGAAGCAGCAGAATGTAGAATATGCATTGAAAGAAGAATTAATGCAGCAGGTTTTAATTTAGAAATTACACGTGGAGATAGTTTAGTTTAAATTATATAAAATAAGTTTTTGATAATAAAATTAATATTGTTTAATTTAATAATATTTATTTAAATAAATTAAAGAGGAAGTGTAGAGAATTTATGAATATTAATCATGAAGAAATATATGAATTATTAGAGGAAGGTAAAAGAGCAACTAAAGAAGAAATATTAAATATTTTAGAAAAGGCAAAGGAAAAAAAGGGTATATCTCATAAAGATATTGCCGCATTACTTCAATTAGAAGATAAAGAATTAGAAAATGAAATGTTTAAGGTTGCTGGAGAAATAAAAAAATCTATATATGGTAAAAGAGTAGTTTTATTTGCTCCTTTATATATTAGTGATTATTGTGTTAATAATTGTGTTTATTGTGGATATAAAAGATGTAATAGTTTTAAAAGAAGAAAGTTAACTCAAAGTGAAATAAGAGAAGAAGTTAAAATATTAGAAAAAATGGGACATAAAAGATTAGCTTTAGAGCTTGGCGAAGATCCGGTGAATGCACCAATAGATTATGTATTAGAAAGTTTAGATACAATTTATAAAACTCAAAATGAAAATGGAAATATAAGAAGAATTAATGTAAATATTGCTGCAACTACAATTGAAAATTATGAAAAGCTTAAAAATGCAAATATAGGTACTTATATTTTATTTCAAGAAACGTATCATAAACCAACTTATGATATAATGCATCCAAAGTCTTTAAAATCTAATTATGAGTATCATTTAAATGCTTTTGATAGAGCTATGAAAGCTGGAATTGAAGATGTAGGTGGTGGAGTATTATTTGGTTTATCAGATCCAAAATTTGAAGTTTTATCATTAATGATGCATAATGAACATCTTGAAAAGGAATTTGGGGTTGGATTTCATACTATATCAGTTCCAAGGCTTAAAGAAGCTGAAGGTGTTAGCTTGAATAATTTTCCTAATATTTTAAGTGATGAAATGTTTAAAAGGATAGTTGCTATAATTAGGATTGCTGTTCCTTATACAGGAATAATTATGTCTACAAGAGAAGATGAAAAAATGAGAAGAGATGCCCTTAAATTTGGAGTAACTCAAGTAAGTTCAGGTTCTTCAACCGGAGTAGGTGGATATAAAAAAAGAGATGAGGGAAAAAGTGTTGAGCAATTTAAAACATCAGATGAAAGAACTCCAATGGAAGTTTTAAATTGGTTATTAGATGAAGGATATATACCTAGCTATTGTACAGCATGTTATAGGAAGGGAAGAACTGGTGAAACATTTATGGGGCTTGCAAAAACAGGTGAAATTCAAAATATGTGTGAGCCAAATGCATTAATGACTTTAATGGAATATGCTTTAGATTATGGTGATGAAAATACTTGCAAAAAAGTAGAAAGTTTAATAATTAAAGAAACTAAAAATATAAAAAATGATGCTATAAAGAAATTTATTAATGATGGAATAATTAAATTAAAATCTGGTCAGAGAGACATTTATATTTAGGGGGACTAAATGAATATTACACCAAATGCTAATAGAAAGCACATATCTATATTTGGAAAAACAAATGTAGGAAAATCATCATTAATCAACAGTATTTGTGGACAAGATGTTGCTGTTGTATCTAATATTTCTGGAACTACTACAGATCCAGTTTCAAAAGCCATGGAACTTATTCCAGTAGGACCAGTTTTATTTATAGACACAGCTGGTCTTGATGATACAACGGAGCTAGGACAATCTAGAATGAAAAAGACTATGGATATTATGAAGAGAACTGATTTTGCGTTATTTGTAATTGATATAAATAAGATAGATAGTAGTGATTATGAAAAAATTAAATTAGAGTTTAAAAAATATAATATACCACACTTATTAGTTATAAATAAGATAGACACTATAGAAAAAGATAAATTAAAAGACATTAAGGAAAAATATAAAGATGCAATTTTAATTTCAACTTATACTTTAGAAGGAATAGATAAGTTGAAAAATACTATAATTAATAAGCTACAAAGTTTTGAAAGTGAACCATCTATAATAGGAAATTTAGTTCCTTATGGTGGTAAAGTTGTGTTAGTAGTTCCTATAGATTCAGAAGCACCAAAGGGACGATTAATACTTCCACAAGTTCAATGTATAAGAGATTGTTTAGATAATGGAATTAAAACATATATTGTTAGGGATACAGAATTAGCTTCCGCTTTAGAGGATATTAAAGATATAGATTTAGTAATTACAGATTCTCAAGCTTTTAAAAAGGTTGATAAAATAGTGCCTAATAGTATTAACTTAACTGGTTTTTCCATACTTTTTGCTAATCACAAAGGTAATTTAACTTCATTTGTTAATGGTGCAAAAAAAATAAAGTCATTAAATAAAGAATCTAAAATTTTAATAGCCGAAAGTTGTAGTCATAATGTTTCGCATGAAGATATAGGCAGAGTAAAGATACCAAAACTTTTAAATAGCTATGTAGGTGCAGAGCTTAAATATGATTTTATAGTTGGATATGACTTTCCCTTAGATATAAAAGATTATGATTTAATTATACATTGTGGTGGATGTATGATTAATAGAAAAACAATATTAAATAGGATTGATTTTTGTAAAAATGAAGATGTTGCTATTACAAATTATGGAATAGTATTAGCTTTTTTAAGTGGAATACTTGATAGAAGTTTAGAGGTATTTAGAGATAATAATATAATATAATATGATATAATATAATAAAAATAAATAATAAGATTGCTATAATTACATTAGGCAATCTTATTATTTATTTTTATATTTTTTATTATAATGTTTTTATTATATTTTTATTAATAGTTTCACTTAAAAATATATCTAAACAATTATTAAGAAAAGTGTTATAGTCATGTTCATTTAGAATTATTGGGTATTTTATATTGAAATTTTTATTTAAACATTTATATTTAAAGTCATTAAATATACTTATTGATTTGTTTATGTTTATTGGAAGAAAATCATTAAATGCTTGATTTTCTATATTTATTTTAGTTATAAAATCTAATAATTGTTTTACATCATAATTTTTTATATTTTCATTTAATATAACTGATTTAAACGATTTAAGATTGCAATTTTTGAAAAAGGCCTTTTTCATATTTTCATCAAAATAATTATCTAACCAAAGATGAATATAATATCCAGTTGCAAATGATTTTTCAAGATAATTTAAATTTTTATTAAATATATTTAAATTAAATTTATTTAAATCACATTTATCATTTATATTATTTTTAAAATGAGAAAGGCACTCTTTATTAATATCATTGAAAATAACATAATAATTAGGTGCAATACTACCTAATGTTAAAAAATTAATATCAAAATCATTAAAATGTTTATTTATTAAAATCCGTATAAAATTAATATGAGTAGATATATTGGGCATAAAAATTCCTCCAAATGCTTTTATTGATTTATATGAAGAAATTTATAAAAATATTTATTGAAATTAACCATTATAAAATTATATTAAGTATATTATTTAATTATTAAAAAAGTTTAGCTTTATAGATATATATTTTATTTATTATATAAACATATAATTAAAATTAAATACATAAATTATTTTATAATAATTAAATATGGGGGATATATGAAAAGAATAATAATGATTAAACCATTATTATATGGAATTTTTATTTTATTTACATATCATATCGTATTTAAAACTGAACTGATTTTTACAAATAAAGAAGTTGAAACATTTGTTAATTATATGGAGCAAAGAAATGACTTTTTAGGTACAACTAATTTTATGATATGGTTAGTAATAATTTCTGCATTAATAATAACTGCTTTAAATAGAATAGATAAAGTAAAAAAGAATTCTTAAAAATTGTTAAATTAAAAAGTTTAGACCTAAAATAATTTTTAGCTTATATTTATTTTAGGTCTAAACTTTTTTAATATCTACAATAATAAATGAATTTTTTAAATAAATTTAGTGCTTTTTCATCATAAGAGGTCATCATTTCAGGATGCCATTGCACTCCAATTACAAATGGTTTATTGATCATTTCAATAGATTCAATAATTCCATCAGGAGATATAGAAGTTATTTTTAAATCTTGTGGCATTTCTTTTATAGATTGATGATGTCCACTATTTACAATATAGTTATCTCCGAATATTTCATATATAATGCTATTTCTTTTTATATAAATAGGATGACATTTTTCAGAAAGATGGCTTTTTTGTTTATGGAGCAATGGTGAATCAGTAGCATATGAGATATCTTGATGTAATGTTCCACCCAAAGCAACATTAATAATTTGACATCCTCTGCATATTCCTAATATAGGCATATTTAATTCAAGGGCTTTTTGGGTTAAGTTAATGTTATACCAATCGAGTAAATCGTTACAATCACCTAAAAGAGGCTTTGGAAGTTCTTTATATGATAATGGATTAATATCAATTCCGCCGGGAAGTAATAATCCGTTACATATAGATAATAGATTAGTTAAAATCTCTATATCTTTTATTAATGGTAGAATAATAGGAATTCCACCAGCATCTATAATTGATTTAGGATAATTATTATTTATTTTAGTGAAATATTCACCAGCAAATTCTATCCTAAAATCTTTAACTATTCCACCTGCTATAGCAATAAGTGGCTTTTTCATTTTATCCCCTCCTTGAAATAAATTCTCACTATATATTATATGAAAAAAATTAAATGGTTTAAACTTTTGAAAGTAAAATAAAAATATTATTTTATATATAAGAACTAAATTTAAGATAATTTATAAGATGTATTGTAAGAATTTATAAGGGTAATGTTAAATGATAGATATACTAAAATCAACTTATACTTATGATAAAATGACTCAAGATTTACAAGAGTTAAAACAAATTTATAAGAATGATATTATTATAAATAGTATTGGTAAATCTCTTGATAATAGGGATATTTATGAAATAATATTAGGAAAAATTAATAATAAGAATCATGTATTAGTACATGCTGGAATTCATGGAAGAGAGTATTTAACATCATTATTAATTATTAAACAAATAGAATATTATTTAAATAATTATGAAAGCGGAGAGTATTGCAAGGTTAATTATAAAGATTTATTCGATTCTGTTACATTTCATCTAATTCCAATGGCTAATCCAGATGGAATTACAATAAGTCAATTAGGTATAAATACTATACAAAGTGAAAATTTAAGGAATATCATTTATGAATGTTATTACAATGATTTAAATTCTAGACATACTTGTGACAGATTTAAAAATTATTTAAAAAAGTGGAAGGCAAATGCTAGAGGTGTTGATTTAAATAGAAATTTTGATGCTGGATGGGATGAAATAAATCAAAGAAAAAAGCCTTCTTTTCAAAATTATAAAGGGGTAAGTTGTAATTCTGAACCTGAAACTAAAGCTCTTGTTAATTTAGTCAATAAATATAATTTTGCTTATACAATCAGTTATCATTCATCAGGAGATTTGATTTATTGGGATTATAGAGATAGCTTGGTTAAAAATGAAAGTAGTAAGCTAGCAGATATTATTTCATATGTAACAGGATATGAAAAAGAAAAAAGTGACAGTGAATATGAAGAAGTTGTTCCAGGTGGATTTAAAGATTGGGCTTCTTCTAAATCTAACAATCCAATTCCTAGTATAACTATTGAAGTTGGTATTGGAAATTGTCCTTTAAAAAACTCAGAATTTAAATCCATTTGGAATGCTAATTGTAATGTGTTAGCAGCTATTGCATATATGTTAGAATAACTTAAGTTAATTTAATGAAAATGTTATTTTTATAAAGTTTTAAAATAATTATAAAATATAACCATTAAAAATAATAATTATAAAAATATTTGATGGTTATATTTTATTAATTTATTATAGTTCTTTTTTCATTCTTATACGACTTTCTTCTAATTTATCAGACTTAAATTTCATTCTTAAATAAAGTTTATATGCACGAATATTAGCTTTTTCTACATGAAGGCGTATTTCTGATATATTATTATTTTTGGCATATCGCTCTACAATTTTTATTAACTCTGTACCAATACCAAGTCCTCTATAATTTTTACTTACACTAAAATCATCAATGTATAAATATGATAAGTGTTCATTGTATTCTTCAATAGAAATAAATGCAATAACTTTACCGTTTGTTTCAACAACATAAATACGATTTTTTGAATTATTAAAAAATTTATTTAAATAATCATTTTCGTAACCAGTCACATCTTTTTTTTGATATATAGTTTGTAACATTTCAATATATAGTTTTTCAATACAATATTTATCTTTTAAAACTGCCTTTCGAAAAATAAATTTCATTTTATTCCTCTTTATATATTATTTATATTAATCTATTATATTATATTTTAAATAGTATTTGGAATATAATTTTATTTATATATTATAAATAGCTTTCTTAATTATTGAAGTTATTTCTAAATTATAGTAATATATAGACAAAATATGATTTTATATAAATTTTATTGAGAAAAAATATGAAAAAGTTAGTATATATTAAGGAGTAGATTATACTATGAGTGAAAATTTTAGGATATTAAGAAATGGAATTAAAATGCCTTCTATTGGATTTGGAACATATAAATCAGGAAATGATGAAGAAACTTCTAAAATTATAAAATATGCTTTAAATATTGGATATAGACAAATTGATACAGCTTCTTTTTATGGTAATGAAATTGGTATTGGAAATGGAATAAAAGAAAGTAAAGTAAAGAGAGAAGATATTTTTATTGTTACAAAGCTTTGGAATGATAATCATGGATTTAATAATACTATCAATTCTTTTAATGAATCCTTAGAAAAATTACAAGTAGATTATATAGATTTATATCTTATACATTGGCCAAATGAATTAAATTCAGAAACCTGGAGGGCATTTGAACATCTTTATAAGATTGGTAAAGTAAAATCTATTGGAGTTTGTAATTTTAAAATTGGACATCTAGAAGAACTTAAAAAAACTGCTGAAATACTTCCTATGGTAAATCAAGTTGAAATGCATCCCCAAAGCTCTAAAAATGATATGTTAAGATATTGTGAAGAAAACAATATTCAACTTGTTGCATGGAGTCCTATAATGAGAGGAAGATTATTTTCAAACGAATTGATGTTAAAGTTATCTGAAAAATATAAAAGAACAATAGCTCAAATAATATTAAGATGGCATGTTCAAAAAGGAGTAATTCCTATACCAAAATCATCAAATGAAGAAAGAATAAAAGAAAATTTTAATATTTTTGATTTTGAGATTTCTGATAACGATATTGATATTATTGATTCATTAAACGAAGGTGATAATATATCAGTAAGCGGAGTGCCTAAAAATACAACATATCTTAAGTTTTAATATTTTAATTTTTTTAAATAATGTTAAATTAATATAAAATAAGGAGGTAAAATTTGGATAAAATAATATTATTAGTTTTAGTTATTTTATTAAATTTGTTTTCTATTGGATGTGCAGAGGAAAATATTTATTTAACTAAAAGTCATGAAGATTTAATAAGTATTAATAAAGAGGAGTTAGGAAGTATAGTTGATGAATATAGCTCTTATATTATAGATGAAATTTATGTTGATGACTCAAAGATAGTAGGATTTTCAAGCAATACTACACAAGGTGTTTTTGTTTATGAAAAAGATAGTAATGGAAATTATTTATTAAATCAAATAAATAAATTGGACATAGATCCAAATGGTTTAGGTATATCAAATTATAGAATAATTTATAAAAACTATAATGATATAACAAATGCTAAGTATGGTTATATTATAATATCTAATGGAAAAAAAGTTTCTAGAGTTGAAATTACAATAAATGATGCTTACAAATACAGTACTAACTTAGAAGTTGGAAAAGCATCTATGGTTTTAATAAAAGAAAATCTAAATCCAGAGGATAGTTCTGGAATCCGCTTAGAAGTAAAATATTTTGATGAAAATAATAATGAATTATAGTTATCATAATTTTTATTAGAAGGAGAATAGTATAATGAAACAAAATCAGACAGAAGAGTTAGGAAGTTGTGGTGTAGGAAAATTACTTTTAAAATTATCTGCTCCTGCAATTGCAGCACAAATTATCAATTTACTATATAATTTAGTAGACCGTATGTATATTGGACATATAAATAAAGTAGGTAAACTAGCCCTTACTGGAGTTGGAGTGTGTTTACCACTTATTATGCTTATTTCTGCATTTGCTGCACTTGTAAGTATGGGAGCTGCTCCAAGGGCTTCAATTTTTTTAGGAAAAGGTGAGCATGATAATGCAGAAAAAACGTTAGGAAATTCATTTTCATTATTAATAATATTATCGCTTACTATTACAATAATATTCTTTTTCTTTTCAAAAGACTTACTATTATTATTTGGAGCAAGTGAAAATACAATAGAATATGCAGTAAGTTATATGAAAATATATAGTTTAGGTACTATATTTGTCCAATTAACTCTTGGACTTAATGCATTTATAAGTGCTCAAGGTTTTGCTACTGTTAGTATGCTTACAGTTTTAATAGGAGCTATAAGCAATATAATTCTTGATCCTATATTTATATTTGGATTTAATATGGGTGTATCAGGCGCAGCTTTAGCTACGATAATATCTCAATCGTTTTCTATGATTTGGATATTATTCTTTTTAACAGGTAAAAAATCAACTTTAAAGCTAAAAAGAAGAAACTTTATTTTATCAAAAGAAATTATTATGCCATCAATTGTATTAGGATTATCACCATTTATAATGCAAGCCACGGAAAGCTTAATTGCAGTATGTTTTAATTCTTCGTTATTAAAATATGGAGGAGATATTGCAGTAGGTGCAATGACAATTCTTACAAGTGTAATGCAATTTTCAATGCTTCCACTTACAGGATTAACTCAAGGTGGCCAGCCAATAATAAGTTATAATTATGGTGCTAAAAATCCAAAGCGTGTAAAAAAAGCATTTAAAATATTACTTATTTCTTGTATAACATATTCATTTATATTATGGGCATTAGCAATGATAACGCCAAAAACATTTGTATTAATTTTTAATAATGATCCATCTTTAGTTTCTTTTACGAGTCATGCACTTAGAATATATATGGCTGTTTCTTGTGTATTTGGAATACAAATTGCATGCCAACAATCTTTTATTGCATTAGGTAATGCAAAAGCATCATTATTTTTAGCCTTATTAAGAAAAATAATATTACTAATACCTTTAATTTATATTATTCCAATGTTTATGGAGGATAAAACAACAGCAGTATTTATGGCAGAACCTATAGCAGATTTTTTAGCTGTTTCTACTACTGCAATATTATTTTCAATACAGTTTAAAAAAGCAATGAAAGAAATTTCTGATCCTATAATAAAACAAAATAAAATAAAAGCTTAAAATTAAAAAAACACCTATTTTAATAGGTGTTTTTTTAGTAAAAGAAAAAGAATTAGTATAGTTTTATTAGATTAAAGGATTTCTAAAATTTTTACAGAATAATTTTCTCCAGGGGCTTCCACCTCAACAATATCGCCAACCTTTTTACCTGCTAATGCTTTTCCAAGTCCTGATTCAATACTTATTAACATTTCTTCTGGCTTTGCATCTAGAGTTGTTACTAGTGTAACAATATCTTCAAAACCATCATCAATAAACTCAATTTTAGCCTTGGTATTTATACCTAAAATGTTTTTATCGATATTTTCATCTTCTATAACTGTAGCAGTAGTTATAAGTGTTAGTAAATATTGAATTCTATTATCATTTTCTCTATATTCTTCACAAGCAGCTTTATATTCTGCATTTTCTGATCTATCTCCATGTGCTGCTGCAATTAATTTTTCTTTAGCTATTTCAGCTCTTTTTACAGTCATCCTGTAATCTAATTCTTCTTGTAATTTTTTAATATTAGATTCTGTTAGTATTT
>Ga0224737_10153_pt1 | contig 11026 bp, 7 predicted proteins | sample LIM_B_Water_Pos_FD_161632 | JGI IMG/M metagenome (GOLD analysis project Ga0224737, IMG submission 161632) | Enriched cells from gastrointestinal tract of the lab mouse from Pacific Northwest National Laboratory (PNNL), Richland, Washington... | ecosystem: Host-associated > Mammals > Digestive... | reverse complement strand
CTGATGAAGAAATAAAAGATATTTTAAATAAAATTAAATATTATATAAAGGATTATAGTAAGGGGGAGATAATAGCGCATGAAGATGATGAGTGTACAAGTTTAGCTTTAGTTCTATCTGGAACATTAGAGATACAAAGAGTATATTCTAATGGAAAATATATAGTATTAAGTAGATTTATTCAAGGAGATGTCTTTGGAGAAGCATTAATATTTTCAAAGTCAAAAACATACCCTGCAACAGTTGTATCTTTAAGCGAAAGTAAAGTTCTTTTTATAAATAAAAGTGATGTTTTAAAGTTATGTTCTAGTGAAGAAAAGATATTAGAAAACTTTATGTCATTATTAAGTAATAAAGTTTTAATTTTAAATTCAAAAATAAAAAGTATATCATTTAAAACTTTAAGGCAAAAAGTTATAAATTATATTTTAAATGAAGTCAAGGAACAGAAAAGTAATTTAATAATATTAAATAATTCAAAAGAGGAAATAGCTTCATTATTAGGTATACCAAGACCTTCTTTATCAAGAGAGTTAATTAATTTAAGAGATAAAAGTTATATTAAATTTGATAGGAAAAATATTACTGTACTAGATATTGTGGGATTAGAAGAAGAATTATTTAATTAAAAAATAGTTTGTAACAAACGTTACAGACTATTTTTTAAATTAAATATAAAATAAGTGCATAGATTGGATTTTAAAAGGAGATTTTACTTATGGAAAATAAAATGTTTTGCTTTCAATGTCAAGAAACAGCAGGATGCACGGGATGTACTAAGTTTGGAGTATGTGGAAAAAGCCCAGAACTTGCAAATATGCAAGATTTATTAATATATGTTACTAAAGGATTATCAGAGGTAACAACAAATTTAAGAAAAGAAGGAAAGAAAATTGATAAAGAAATAAATCACTTTATAACATTAAATCTTTTTATGACTATTACAAATGCTAATTTTGATAATGAAGTATTTTATACTAGAGTGAAAGAAACTTTAAGAATAAAGAAAGAATTAATTTTAAAATTAGATAATAAAGAAAATTTATCAAAGGTTGCTTTATGGGAAGCATTTTCAAATGAAGAAATGGATAAAAAATCAAAGAGTGATGAAGTTGGAGTTCTTGCTACTAAGAATGAGGATATAAGATCTTTAAGAGAGCTTATAACTTATGGACTAAAGGGATTATCAGCATATTCAAAGCATGCTAATGCTTTAGGTTATGACAATCAAGAAATTGATGCATTTATGCAAGAAACTTTAGCTAAGCTTTTAGATGATTCATTAAGCATTGAAGAATTAATTACATTAACATTAGAAACGGGAAAAGTAGGGGTTAGCGGTATGGCACTATTAGATACTGCTAATACTGAAACTTATGGAAATCCTGAAATAACAAAAGTTAATATAGGAGTAGGTAAAAATCCAGGGATATTAGTATCAGGACATGATTTAAAAGATATTGAACAATTATTAATTCAAACTGAAGGAACAGGAATAGATGTATATACTCATTCAGAAATGTTACCAGCTCATTATTATCCAAACTTAAAGAAATATAAACATTTAGTTGGAAACTATGGTAATGCTTGGTGGAAACAAAGAGAAGAATTTGAAAGTTTTAATGGACCAATTCTTATGACTACTAACTGTATAGTACCACCAAAAAACGAAAGTTATAAAACAAGAATGTATACAACAGGAGCTGCTGGGTTTGAAGGTTGTATTCATATAGAAGCTGATGAAAATGGAGTTAAAGATTTTACTGAAATTATAGAACATGCTAAGAAGTGCAAAGCTCCAACAGAAATTGAACAAGGTGAAATTATAGGTGGATTTGCTCATGCACAAGTATTAGCATTAGCAGATAAGGTTGTTGAAGCTGTTAAAACCGGAGCTATTAAAAAATTCTTTGTTATGGCAGGGTGCGATGGAAGGGCTAAATCAAGAAATTATTATACAGATTTTGCAAAGGCTCTACCAAATGATACAGTAATATTAACAGCTGGATGTGCTAAATATAAATATAATAAATTAGAACTTGGGCATATAAATGGAATTCCAAGAGTTTTAGATGCAGGGCAATGTAATGATTCATATTCATTGGCATTAATAGCTTTAAAATTAAAGGAAGTATTTGAATTAGAAGATATTAATGAATTACCAATAGCATTTAATATTGCATGGTATGAACAAAAGGCCGTAATAGTATTGTTATCATTATTATATCTTGGAGTTAAAAATATTCACTTAGGACCAACACTTCCAGCATTCCTTTCACCTAATGTAGCTAAGGTATTAGTTGAAAACTTTGGAATTGGTGGAATAACTAATGTTGAAGATGATATTAAGATGTTTTTAGAATAATTAAAATTAATATTTAATTTATATAATTTTTAAGTAAAAAGCTCTTAGAAAATTTACCTAAAGTATAATGGTATTTTTCTAGGAGCTTTTTTATTAATATAATATTTTTACTTTGGTAATAATGTAAAGTGATTTATAATAATTTTATATTAATAAATAGTAAAGAAAATAAGGAAAAAAGAAGCAACATGGATAAAAGAACTAATAATGTAGTGGAGGATTTATATGAAAAAAAATGCAGCACTAAGAGAATTTAAAAAATTAAAAAGTCAAATAAATCAAATAGAAGAAATAGCACATAATTCTAAAATTGGAGCATTAACAGAGCAGGAAACTTCTATTAGAAAGAAGATTAGGTTACTTAAAGAAATGGAAAACGAAGGTTTTAAGGAATATGATACTGTATGTGAGAGATATGAAGAGCTTTTAGAGGAAATTTCTAAGAGAATGCTTGAAGATTATAATAAGAAAAATAATACTGATTTTGATTTTTATGAAGTAGTTAGAGGGAATTATAATGGATTTTTGAATTCAGGGATTATGACAGTTCTTACTAAAAATCATATACCAAAGCTTATTGGAGAAGCATTTGAAGAAGCCTTTCCTGATAATCCTAAGGATGAATATATGATAACAAGAAGAATGAAAAGAAAAATATATATTCATCTTGGTGATACAAATACAGGAAAGACTTATAATGCAGTAGAAAGACTTAAGAAAGCTAAAAAGGGAGTATACTTATCTCCGCTTAGAATTCTTGCATTAGAAAATTATGATAAGCTAAATAATGAAGGAATAGTATGTGATTTAATGACTGGTGAAGAGGAAATAATAAAAGAAAATTCTACACATATTTCATGTACTATTGAAAAGGTTAATTTAAAGCAAAATTATGATATTGCCGTAATTGATGAAATTCAAATGATTAATGATACTCAAAGAGGAATAGCATGGAGTAGGGCTGTTTTAGGATTAAGATGTAATGAAATTCATATTTGTGGAGCAATGAATGCTAAGGAATTATTAATTAAAATATTAGAAGATTGTGAAGATGATTATGAAATTAAGGAATATCATAGAAGCATACCTTTAATAGTTGAAACAAAAAACTTTAGTTATAATGATGTTCAAGAAGGAGATGCTATCGTAGTTTTTTCAAAAAAGAGAGTATTAGAAATTGCACAAGATTATTCAAATAAAAATATTAAAACAAGTATTATTTATGGAGATTTACCTCCAGAAGTTAGAAAAATGCAGTATGAACAATTTATAAATAAGGAAAATAAGGTTTTAGTAACAACAGATGCAATCGGAATGGGAGTTAATTTGCCAATAAGAAGAATAATATTTATGGCTATAAGAAAATTTGATGGTGAAGAAGTAAGGGAGCTTACTTCTCAAGAAGTTAAACAAATTGCAGGAAGAGCAGGAAGAAAAGGAATATATGATACAGGATATGTAGCAGGTGTTTCAGATACTCATAATTTAATAAGCAGAAAGTTAGAAGTGAAAGATGATATTATAAAGCATGCTGTAATAGGACCTTCAGAAGCTATTTTAACTATAAAAAGTTTACCTTTAAATGAAAAATTAGTATTGTGGAAAACTAGAGAGTCAAAAATAGATTATTATACTAAAATGGATATAAGTGAGTATTTATTAATATTAGAAAAAATTAAAAGATATAAACTTAAAGAAGAAGATCAATGGGATTTATTAAAGGTTCCTTTTGATGTTTCAAGTGAAGAACTAATGGATAAATTTCTAGAATATGTTGATGAAGTTTTTGTTGCTAAATTAGAGGAAATAACAAAACCAACATGTTTTACAGGTAATCTTGATGATTTAGAAATTTATTATCAAAAAATAAATATGTATTATTCATTTTCTAAAATATTTAAGTTAAAATTTGATGTTGATTGGGTTTATACTGAAAGGCGTAAGGTTAGTGAAGATATAAATGAAATTTTAGTGAAAATTTAAAATAAAAAGTTCAATAAGCATTAAAGAATAGTAGCTAACACACAATTGTGGATATGAAATAAACATAATGAACTTATAAAGACAGATAAATTTAAAGTTTTTTATAGACTTAAAGGTACCTTATATAGAAATAAGCTATTCGATAATTTACAATTATCGAATAGCTCTTTTTTAAGTAGATTGAACTTTTGATTTATTAAATTTAAAAAATCTCTTTTTAGAAGAATTATCTTTTATATATTTTGGTGATTTTTTTGGGTCATAATAAGCTTGCATATTATTTATATATATATCCATTATAAAGTAAAGTTGATTATCATTTAAAGAATCAAATTTTAATCCTAAAATATTATTAATATTTCTTGCAATTATACAAGGAATAACTTGATTATTAATACATATATCTATTTTGTTATTTAAGTTCAAATTTAAATGATTTTTTAATTTTATAGCAAGTCCTTTTTCTGAAATATCCAATAATAATCCATCTAAGTCACCTTGAGAGGTCTTAATAAATACAGGTATATTCTCTTCTACTGGAATTCTTTCACTTTGTCTGTATATTGGATTTTGGTATGCAACTTTAATACAAATTAATGTACCAAAAAAATTATATATACTCCAAATAATATTAATTAAATAAGCTCCAAAGTCAAGTTTATTATTTAATAAGAATATACTTCCAAATACCCAAGCTAATATACTAGCAATTGCTATTAAAATGTGAGGTAATGCCATTTTAAAATGAAATTGCTTTTTATCAGTAGTTAAATCTTTTGATGTAACATTAAACTTTGTTTTTAAACAAAATAGCTCTCTTAGTATAGAAAGAGTTATATGAGGGGCCATGGCAATTTCATAATAATGAGACCATTTTAAACTTCTAGTTCTAGGAGAAAGTATATTAAATATCAATACTTGTCCTAATAAAAATGGAACAAATAAAGATAATAAATCACCAACAGTAGAATCTATTATCAACTTACGGCTTAATAAAAAAATCAATGGTGAAAGTATGTATACAATTTTTTGAATACTAGAAAGCCAATATATTAAGCCATCAAAATATGCTATTTTTTGACCAAGTGTTAAACCTTTATTAAATAATATATTAAATTTTTTCATTACTTGTAGGTTTCCCCTACACCATCTATCTCTTTGTTTAACAAGTTCAGTAAAGGTAGTAGCACTTAAACCTAAAACTAATTCCTCATTTATAAATTCTGAATCATAACCTTTAGCTTGTAGTAACATTCCAACTGCCATATCTTCAGTTATTGAACAAGTAGGATAGCCACCAATTTCCATAACATATTTTTTTCTAAATATTGCATTTGTTCCAACATGTAAAACAGCATTACTTGCAGCTCTAGCAACTTCTATATCACGCATGAAAAAATCTTGTTCATTAGGAATTTTTTTATTTAGATTATATTGATACATATCTTGATTATAATAAACTTGAGGAGTTTGTACAAAAGCTGTATTTTCATTTGAAAAATATCCTACAGTTTTTGATAAGAAATTCTTTTTTGGAATCATATCTGCATCTAAAACAGCAAATAAATCACCATTTATTATATTTAATGCATTATTTATGTTTCCAGCCTTTGCACCTTCATTATCTTCTCTAGTAATATAGTTAACTTTATAATTTTTACATAACTTCTTTAATTCATCTCTATGCCCATCATCGCAAACATAAATTTTAATTTTATCTTTAGGATAATATAATTTTTTGCTAGCTATAATAGTTTTTTGAAGTAAATCTAATGGTTCGTTATATGTGCAAATTAGTACATCAATGGAAGGAATATTTTCTGAAGTGTAATCATCTAAAGATTTATTTTCAAGCTTATAATTTTTACTAAATAAGTATTGAAAATTTAAAAATGAAATTAATCCTAATATTTCAGCACTGTATAAAGAAACACCTAGTATAAAGCTTACAATACCATGATGAATAGGTATTACAGTAAAGCGCCAAATAGTATATATAACACATATAATTACATTTACTATTATTAAGAGTTTTCGGTATTCAGGCTTTATAACTGCAATTAAAAATGCAATTAATAAAGCCAAAATGGAAATTATTAAATACATATTCTCTCTCCTTTTTTAAAAAAATTTAATTTATGTGTAAATTCTACAATTTATTTTAACATATAATCATAATATAGTAAATTAAATTAATAACAGTTAAAATTTGGTAAATATGAAGGCTTTAAATATAAATTTATTAAGAAATATTTTTTATTATCTAAAAATATAAAATTTATTTAAATAAAATTAATAAAATATATCAAATTAACATTTTCGCAAAATATAAATTATTTTGTTATAATTATATAAAAAGGATGATTGTGTAAAAAAGTAAGATTAATTTAATAAAAAAATATTATTAAATAGTTTTAATACGAGTTCTATTCTAAAAAGATAAGGAGTTTATTTATAAAATGGCTATAGACTTAAAAAACATAATAAGTTATATGTTTAAAACTATCTATGAAAGAGAAGATACATATAATAAATTTAATCCATATTTTTATAGATTTATAGGTGTAAATGATAGTTCTAAATATAATGATTATATTAAAACAATTGAAAGTAAATTTATAGAAGAAAAAGATAAGTGTATTATATTTGATAATAGTATTCCATTAAGTGGAGAAATGGAATTAATTCAATATATTTTTAATGAACTTCAATCAATGGATGTTTATAAGATTTCTACACAAGATATAACCATATTTGATGATTTTGAAGTTAATTTAAAGTTTTTAACTTCTTTAGAGTATGTTATACAAATTGCATGTAATAAGGAGAATTTCTTTAATGATAATGTAAGAAATAATTTTATAACAAAATTAATTGTGTGGGCATATACCTATGCTAAAGATATAAAGTTTGATTCAAGTATTAATCCAAAGTGTGTTTATTATGGAAATATTCAAAGACATGAAATATATTTTTTAATTATGCTATATAAAATGGGATTTGATGTTATTTATATAAATCCACTAAAAGAAGAGTTATGGAATGAAATTGAAGACAATGGATTAAGTAAATGTATAAAATATATGGAAATTTTAAGTGTAGAATCATTTAAAGAAAGAGCTAGTAAGGGAAAAATAATTGATAACTTTGAAACAATAACTAAGCAAATTCAACGAGAAGTAGAGGAAGAGCTTTTTTCTAATACTGGAATGTTTAAACCATGGCAATTTAGGAAAGGATATACAAAAAGCGTTTTATTAGACACAATCTTAGAAGATATTTATATCTATTGGAATGAGCCTTGTAAATTAAGAAGTGGCTTTAAAGTTGAAGGTGATGTTGTTCAAGTTCCATGTTTTTTTAAAAAGATAGATGGAATATATAGTGATGAGTTTGAATATCAAAGGTTAGTTAAATATTGTACAACATCGCCCAATACTTTACTTTTTACAGGTAAATATTTTTCAGAGGATGTACAATTTACAGATGATATGTATCAACTTATGTTTTGTCAATTAAGTGATGGTTCTTTTGATATAGATGAACTTAAAAAGTTATCAATATATAAGTTTAAAAAATATAGTGAAGATGTTCAAAATTTTTTACTAAATAAATTTAATGAAACTATAAAAAGTAAGGAGTTATTCAATAAAGTATTTACTAAAGAAGAAATATTAAAATTATTAATATTAGTTTTAGGATTAAATGAAAGTATTGTGAGGCTTATAGATAATTTTGATTTTACATCTAATATACCTAAATTAGTAATTTATCTTGAAGATGAAAATACAATGCCAGAATCTATGCAAATGCTTTTAGGATATCTTCATATTGTAGGAATTGATATAGTTATATTTAATCCATCAGGGTTATTTAATATTAATAATGTTATAAAAGCTTCTGCTTTAAATGATTTTAGATTAGATGTAATGAAGTATAATTCAAAATATAAAAATCTTATGAATTTAAAGCAAGGTGTTTTTTCAAGATTTTTAAAAAGATAAAAAAGGAGAAGTTTTAAAATGAATAATAATTATAACAATATGTTTGGACAATCTTTAAATAATGATACCTATGGAAATCAACCGATGTATCAAGGTAATCAAAGTGATTTTTTAAATAATCAAATGGGTTATCAAGGAGAAATGGGAATGTATCAAAATGATAATATGCAAATTTCAAATAATAGTTTTGATACATCAACTATATCAGAATACAAGCAAAGATTAAGAGGGCTAAAGGAAGTTCAAGATCTTACTGGTGAAGTAGAAATACAAAATCCTAATTCTATAGTTATGTTTGGACAAAAGGCAAGTGAAAATATATCTAAGGTTTCAGATGAGTTATTAAAATCAATGAAAGCTGTAAAATCAGAAGAAGCTAGTGAAATGCTGGTTAATTTAACTAAAATAATGGACAAATTTGATGTTAAAGAACTTGAAGATGTACAAAAGCCATCTATGTTTTCTAAGCTTATAAAGGGTGTTGGAAATAGTGTAGCTAAATTATTTCAAAAATACGATACTATGGGATATGAAGTAGAGAAAATTTATGTATTGCTAAAGAAATATGAAAATGATATTAAAGAATCAAATGCAAATTTAAAAAAATTATATGATGCAAACCTTCATTATTATCAATTATTAGAAAAGTATATTGTTGCTGGGGAATTAGCATTAGAAGAAATAGATTTATATATTAATCAAATACCTATGTATCCTGCAATGAATGAAGAGGAAAAACATATGTTAATGCAAAAGCTTGAGATAAGTAAAGAAATGTTATCTCAACGTGTTTACGACCTTCAAGTTGCAGAAAATGTTGCAATACAAGCAGCTCCAATGATTCAAACAATTCAAATGTCTAACTTTAATTTAATGAGAAAAATAAATTCTTCATTTATAGTTACACTACCAATATTTAAACAATGTTTAGCACAAGCTGTTATATTAAAAAGACAAGAAATTCAAGCTAAATCAATTAAACAATTAGATGATAAAACTAATGAACTTATTATGAGAAATGCTCAAAATACAGCTAGACAGTCAGTTGAAATTGCAAAAATGGCATCAGGAAGTTCTGTGGCTATTTCTACATTAGAAAAATCTTTTGAAACAATAATGAAAGGAATAGAAGATACTAAAGCAATTCAAGAAGCTAATAGAGTACAAAGAGTGGAAAATACAGCTAAACTTGAACAAATAAAACATACTATGAAGAAAAATATAGCGCAATCTTAAAAAAAATATATGAAAATATATGAATAAAAATCTAAAGGTGGACATAATTAAGATATAAATAAAAAATAAATACCTTAAAAAGAGTTGAAATTTAATTTGTTAAGTGGTATAATTTATCACATAAAATAATTAAAAATAATATTTAATAATTAGGGGGTACAGGATTGGGAATTAATTTAGGATCAATGATTGGAAATATGAAATCTAATGTGAGTAACAATGAAGTAAATGCTTTAAATTTAAAAAAGAATGATGTTTTAAATTTAACTAAGAAAAACCCAGGACTTAAAAAAGTAATATTAGGAGCTGGTTGGGATGTGGCTAGTATAGGTCAAGATTTTGATTTAGATATAGCAGCATTTTTATTAAATTCTAATAATAAAGTTCAAAATATACCAGATGATGTAATATTCTTTAATAACATGCAAGGTCAAGGAATTTATTTAGAAGGTGACAATAGAACTGGAGCTGGAGAGGGTGACGATGAAAGAATAAGATTAGACTTAGAAGCAATTTCACCTCATGTTCAAAAAATAGTTTTTGTTGTTACAATTCATGAAGCACAAGCAAAAAGACAAACATTTGGAATGGTAGAAAATTCATATGTTAGAATTTTAGATGAAGAACGTAATGAAAGAGAAATTTGTAAATTTAATTTAAAAGAAAATGGATCAACAGTTACTTCAGTAATTTTTGCAGAGTTATATAAGATAAATGGAGAGTGGCAGTTTAAGGCAATTGGAGAAGGTAAGATTGCTGATTTAAATGGAATTTTAGGATTATACATGTAAAGAATATTTAATTTGAAGGAGAAGTAATATGGCAGGGGTTTTAAACTTACAAAAAAATGATATTTTAGATTTAAGAAAAGCAGAACCAGGACTAAAACATGTTATGTTAGGTGCTGGTTGGGATGTTGCAAAAAAGGGATTTTTTAATTTAGGTGCAGATTATGATTTGGACTTGATAGCATTATTATTAGATAGTAATGATAGGCTAATAAATAGAGGAGTAATATATTTTGGAAACTTAAGGGGTGAAGGAATATACTTACATGGAGATAATAGAACAGGTGCTGGAGATGGTGATGATGAAAAAATATCAGTAGACTTAGATAAATTACCATCAAGATGTGAGAAAGTTATATTTGCTTTAAATATTTATGATGCAGTATCAAGAAAGCAAAACTTTTCTAAAGTAAAAAATGCTTATATTAGAATATTAAATGAGGATAATGGAAATAAAGAAATTTGTAGATATAATCTATCAGAAGATGGTGGAAATAATACAGCATTACTTTTTGCAGAATTACAAAGAGTAAACGGAAGTTGGCAATTTAAAGCTAAGGGTGAATTATTACAAGCTACAGTTAAATCTTTAGCGGACATGTATAAATAAAGGAGGAAGTATTATGGGAATTAATTTAGGTTCAGGTTTT
>Ga0224737_10152_pt1 | contig 11040 bp, 12 predicted proteins | sample LIM_B_Water_Pos_FD_161632 | JGI IMG/M metagenome (GOLD analysis project Ga0224737, IMG submission 161632) | Enriched cells from gastrointestinal tract of the lab mouse from Pacific Northwest National Laboratory (PNNL), Richland, Washington... | ecosystem: Host-associated > Mammals > Digestive... | reverse complement strand
AGACCCGGTCAGAAAAAAGAATTTGTCATTTCTATTGAGGATAACGGAAATAAAGCGTATGCCTTTATACCCTGGCTTCCCGGCAACGTAGTTACAAAAGAAGATATCTACCGTGACCTGGAGCGGCGGGAAATTGTTTTCGGTATCCGGGATGATGCGATTACAGAGCTGATTGAAAAAAAGAGAATGAATGAAAAAATCCTGATTGCCGAGGGAATTCCGGCTCAGAACGGGAAAGACGGCTGGTTTGAATTTTTTGTCAGACTTGATCTGCCCCGTATTCCGGCGCCTCTGCCTGACGGCAGTGTTGACTATGTCAACATAGAAGCCTTTGAAATGGTGGATGAAAATGAAAAAATTGCCGTTTACCACCATGGGGAAGAAGGCACGAACGGAAAGAATATATATGGTGAGATCATTCACGGAGAAAACGGTACGGAGCTGAAACCGCTGCGGGGCGAGGGCTTTATGATTGCGCCGGACGGCGTGACCTATCTCTCAAAGATGAACGGAAAATTTGAGTTTGTAAAGGGTCGTATCCTGATCACCAACATGATGGTAGTAAAAGAGGATGTGACCGCCGTTACGGGCAAACTGGAGGTGGACGGTTCCGTATATGTGATCGGCAGCGTATATTCCGGCGGATATATCAAAGCCAGCGGGGATATTATTATTGAGTATAATGTTCAGGCCGGAAAACTGATTGCCGGCGGCAACGTTATGATCAAGAAGGGAAGCTGCTCCAAGAGCGACTGCTTTATCGAGGCAGGAGGAGAGGTATCGGGAAGCTTCTTTGAGGCTGCCAATATTAATGCCGGTGGGAATGTCAAGGCAAATTATATCATGAACAGCAATATCAACACTCTGGGCAGAGTAATCGTGTCGGGAAGTAAGGGAATGCTCCTTGGGGGCATAACCTGCGCGGTGAAGGGAGTGGATACCTACAATCTGGGAAACAGAATGCATCTGAGAACTGTTTTGGAGATAGGCAGAAACGAACTCTATGAAAAAGAATTGGCTAAGTATGCCGAAAACAGGGAACAGATTCTGAATGAGGTTTCTTCCCTGGAGGAAGAGTGGGATATGCTGCTGCTGGATCCTCCCGCGGAAGAGGATCTTCCGGAGAACCTGCAATGGAAAATCAATGCGGCCATCGACACGAAAAGCCAGGAACTGGCCGAAATGGATGCCGAGGCATCAAAGCTGGTCAATATGACGGAGCAAAACATGAAGGATCCGGTCTGTGTCAGAGGGAGAGCCTATGAAGGCAGCGTAATCGTTATCAATAATATCAAATATGCGCTGGCAAGAGAAGTCCACAGAGTAATTTTCAAGCTGCGGAACAAGCAGGTGGTAATGATATCTTTATAAAAAGAGAAAGCGATGGAAGACCATGAAACGTGATACTATTTTAATTTTTGAAGACAATGAGATTGACCGTGGTATTTTGTCCGAATTGTTCCGAGCAGATTATAAAATTATGGAGGCAGCAAACGGCAAGGAAGGAATCAGGCTTCTGAGCAATCATTTTGCTTCCATTGCCGTGGTTCTGCTCGACAATATGATGCCGGTCATGAGCGGTTTTGAAGTATTGGATCGGTTGAAGGGAAAGAACATTACCGGGAAGATACCTGTCATCATGGTCACGGGAGAAAATTCTCCTGAACTTGAGAAAAAGGGCTATGAATACGGAATCGTAAGCTATATTAAAAAGCCTTATCAGCCGGAGGTGGTAAAACAGGTAGTCAGCAACGCCGTAGGTTGGTTCCGTTACAAAATGCAGCTGGAAGCTGTCATTAAAAAACAAAACATCAGCATTCAGAAACGGAACGATGTGCTGAGAGGACAGGCGAAAAAGCTCAATGAAGTAAATGAAACCATTATTGATTCTCTGAGCAATATTGTGGAATTCAGAAATCTGGAATCGAAGCAGCATGTCAAAAGAATCCGGGAATATACGCTGTGTCTTGGAAAAAGTATTATGAAGCTTTTTCCGGAGTATGAGCTGACACAGAAAAAGCTGATACAGATCGGATGGGCAGCGTCTCTTCATGATATCGGAAAAATTGCAATTCCGGATACCATTATCAGAAAACCCGGAAAACTGACTCCGGATGAATATGAATACGTCAAGTCCCATACCACCAAGGGTGCGGAAATCATTCAGGAGACCGTTCATTTGAGCGACATGGCGGTTTATGAATACGCCTACGATATTGCCAGACATCATCATGAAAAATATGATGGAAACGGCTATCCGGACGGCTTAAAGGGGGATGAGATCAGCATAGCGGCGCAGATTGTTTCCCTGGTAGATGTGTATGACGCACTTACCTCGAAACGTGTATATAAGGTGGCCTATGGGCCGGATAAGGCATATCAGATGCTTGTCAACGGGCATGGCGGCGCCTTTTCACCCAAATTACTGAAGGCATTTGCAGAAGTAAGGGAAGAATTTGAAAGCTTGCTGGAAAAATATCATGATGAAGACTAAATAAGAACGGAAACCGGTCTGATCACAGGCCGGTTTCTTCCAGAATCCGGAACACTTCTCCCTCCATGGAAAGGATTGCTTCAAAGGAAAAAATAGTTTCATCCGTAAAAATAATCTGACGGCTGCTGCCGTCTATTTTTTTTACGTTTCCCGAATAAGAAAGGCAGGCTCCGCCGTTCTTCAGGGAATCAGGCTGAAAAAAGATGATACTGATTTCCGGTTTTGCAGAAGGGTCGGCAGACAGGGTATGAAAAAGCAGTTGAAGCTGTCGTTCCAGTCTGTCTATTTGTTCTTCCTCCAACTCGGGCCGATTCTGTGTCAGCCGTGCGGCCTCCCTGATGGCGGATTCATATCCCGTGAGAGCCGCAAAGGGTGAGAACTGGGCGGCCCGGTCGTAGAGAGGCATATGGGGATGATTTGCCGAAACCGGATGAGGCAGGTTTATAATGTCTTCATAGCTCATGCCTTATGTCCTCCAATCTGTCGGTTGCGTTCGATGGTCGTTGCTCCGTCCTGCAGGTTTGTGCCCTTTAAGATAGCGTTTTTGCCGAATTTTTTCTTTACAGTCAGCACGGCCTCCTGCAGCCTTCGTTCTTTGGCCAGCCTGGCTTCCTCCTCCTGTTTTTCTTTTTCCAGGGCGGCATAATCCGTAAACAGATCAAGCTGCTGGCAGGAGACATCTGTTCTTATTTCTGTTTCATCCGTCAGGCGGTTGGCAGTCACAGTGATGCGGCGCACAGAGAGACAGGGATTCACGATCTGATCATAAAGGTTCAGCACAGCGTCAAGAATGATTTGTGTGGAGGATGTGAAACGCTTCAGATTCACTGTGCCATGGGCGTGTTTTGGAACTTTTCTCCCGAAATGATCGGTAATGACCTCACCCTTGTATTTTTTTCTGACGGACGGGTCTGCCAGGTTTTCCATGTCATAACCGATGTCGAGAACCATTTGATCCGTAACCAGTCTTTTCTCTACCAGATCCAGAACCAGCAGATCCGTCATTTCCCTTACAATCAGTTTCCCTCCCTCAAAATCATAGGGGTGATGTAATACCTGACCGGAGCTGATGCTGTTGGTCTCCGGACGGTAGGCTTTGAGCAGATCCATGGTGACAGGCTCCCATCCCCAGGCGTGATCGATCAGCAGCTCTGCATTGATGCCGAAAAGCCGGTACAGAAGTTCCTCATTGTGGTAATCCCGGTCTCCTCCCAGAGAACAGCGGGCGATATCTCCCATGGTAAAGAGACCTGCCTGTTCCAGTTTCTTCTGATATCCGTGACCTATTCTCCAGAAGTCTGTGAGGGGCCTGTGAGACCACAAAAGGCGTCTGTAGCTCATTTCGTCCAATTCCCCGATGCGGACGTCGTTTTCGTCGGGTGTGACATGCTTTGCCACAATATCCATGGCCACCTTGCAGAGATACAGATTTGTTCCGATTCCGGCGGTGGCTGTGATTCCGGTGGCGGCATAAACCTCACGGATCAGTTTCGACGCTAGTTGGCGTGCCGTCATATGGTAAGTGTCAAGGTAGGCAGTCACATCCAAAAAAACCTCGTCGATGGAGTAGACATGAATATCCTCGGGGGCGATATAGTTTAAGTAAATGCGATAGATTGCAGTGCTGTATTCCATGTAAAAGGCCATACGAGGCGGGGCGATGAGAAAGGCTGCCTCCAGCTCCGGCTGTTCCTGCAGCATTGGGGCAGACCAGGAGGAACCGGAAAATGTTCCGCCCGGCGCTTTGCAGCGTCTTTCCCGGTTGACTTCCTCCACTCTCTGTATGACCTCAAACAATCTTGCACGGCCGGGTATGCCATATGCTTTCAGAGAGGGCGACACGGCAAGACAGATGGTCTTCTCCGTTCTGGTTTCATCGGCCACCACCAGATGTACCGTGAGAGGATCCAGCTGTCGTTCCACACATTCTACGGATGCGTAAAAGGATTTCAGGTCAATTGCGATATAGAATCTTTGTGTTTCGTTCATGGCAGTCCTTCCCGGAGTTTTTTCCTTTGTTACTATTATAACAGAAAATGCGTTCGAATATAATTGTTTTTTATAGATGACTCATAAAAAACAGAATTCTATATTTTGAAGCAGCTATTTTAGAAAGAAGACTTGTAAAATGGTATGAATCAGGTATAGTTAGAGTAATAGATCGAAATGCTGCAACAAATCACATGTCGGAAGGAGTATTTATTTATGAGTGCCATTCATATTGAAAGTCTTGTTCGTGACTATAAGGGCGGAAAAGGAGTATTTGAAATATCCTTCCATGTGAAGCAAGGGGAGGCCTTTGGCTTTTTGGGGCCAAATGGGGCGGGAAAAACAACAACAATACGCCATTTGATGGGATTTTTGAAACCGGAATCGGGAAAGTGTACCATTGATGGATTTTGCATTATTTAAGCGAGAAATGAAGGGAAGCGTCAAACTGCTTGTCATTTTCGGCGCGATTATCACCATGTATGTCTCTATCATCATCAATATGTATGACCCTGAGATGATGAAAATGCTGGACGGCTTTGTGGAAATTATGCCGGAATTGATGGCTGCTGTGGGCATGACAGCCAATGCTGCCAGTCTTTTGGGCTTTATGGTTTCTTATCTCTACGGATTTATCCTGCTGATTTTTCCCATGTTATTCTGCATCCTGCGGGGAAATGCCCTGATAGCAAAATATGTGGATAAGGGCTCCATGGCCTTGTTGATTGCCGCGCCTGTAAAACGGCGTACCATTGCAATGACACAGATGACGGTACTTGTAAGCGGAATTCTGCTGCTGCTTTTTTACAGCACAATAGTAGAGTTCATTTGTGCCGGAAGTGGTTTCCCGGGGGAATTGGATGTGACGGCATTGCTTCTGCTGAACGGCGGACTGTTGTGTCTGCATTTGTTTATTGGAGGGATTTGTTTTCTTGCTTCCTGCATCTTCTCCGATACGAAATACAGTGTGGCATTCGGAGCTGGGATTCCGGCGTTTATGTATGTATTACAGATGCTTGCCAATGTTGGAGGAGACGCGGAAAAAATAAAGTATTTTACATTTTTTACCCTGTTTCATCCGGATGGACTCATTGCCGGTGAAAGCAGCGCAGCAGTCGGGGCATTTATTCTTCTTGCGGGGGCCGCAGTGTTGTATGGATTGGGCGTACTGATATTTGAGAGAAAAGATTTACAGGTCTAGATCAGGTGTCAAAAGTCCTGATTGAAGTTGGTGAGCGATAAACAGAGCACTTGGAAAGTGGCGGAGAGGAACGGAAATATGTTTGAGTTTGGCATGCCTACATTAATAGAACTGCCGGAGGCAGAGGACTGCGCAAGGCTTTGTGGGGAGTTGGGACTTCAGTTTGTGGAACTGAATATGAATATGCCTCATTATCAGGTCAATGTGATGAATGTGGAAAAGCTTCGGCGGACAGCGGAAAAATATCATATTTATTATACCATTCATCTGGACGAAAATCTGAATGTCAGCGATTTTAACCCTTATGTGTCGGAGGCATACAGCCGCACGGTGCAGGAAACCATTCAGATTGCAAAGCAGCTGCACACGCCAATACTGAATATGCATCTGTCACAGGGCGCGTACTTTACCCTTCCTGACAGAAAAGTGTATCTGTTTGAGGAATACCGGCAGCAGTATTTGCAGACGATAAAGACTTTTCGGGATGCATGTGAAAAAAGCATCGGTGAGTCCGGGCTTAAGATCTGTGTGGAGAACAGCAGCGGTTATTCTTCTTTTCAGGAGCAGGCGCTTCAGGTTCTGTTGGAGAGTCCGGTTTTTGCCCTGACTTTTGACATCGGGCACAATCATTGTATTGGTGGCAGAGATGAGGCGGTAATTGCCAGACATGGGGAAAGGCTCTGCCATTTCCATTTTCATGATGCAGCCTTCGGAAAAGATCATCTTCCTCTGGGTACAGGTGAGATCGACCTGGGGAAATATCTGGATATGGCACGGGAGCGCGAGGCTCGTATTGTGTTGGAGACGAAGACCATAGCGGGATTGAAGGCTTCCGCGGAATGGATTAAGAAACAAGATTTTTGAGCAGACTTTTTGCTGAAAAGGAGATTGTGATGAACGAAAAATTTGAATACATACCTGTTTTGGAGAGTCAGTTGGCCATAGATTATGACTGTACAGCGGAAGAAGTACATTGTCAGGATACTATTTTTCGGGTGATGAAGCGAAACGAAGACGCCAGGCCAATCGGAAGCGAAAACACCATGTTAAAGATTGCCGTCTACAGGGAAAAACTGCTGGTAATGGCAGAGGAATGCCTGCTGGAATGGTGTAAGAAAAGGAGAAATCATGAATCATTGTGGAACTCAAAGACTGGAAACAGGAAGATTGATTTTAAGGCGATATGTAAATGCAGATGCTGCCGCCATGTACAAAAATTGGGCGTCTGACCAGGAAGTTACCAGGTTTCTGACATGGCCCACCCATCCGAATCAGGAAGTCAGCGGAAGAGTAATAGAAGACTGGGTAAATCAATACTCTGACGACAGTTATTATCATTGGGCTATTATCTTAAAAGACAATGGGGAGGAACCGATTGGCGACATCGCCGTCGTAAGTCTGAAAGAGAATGTGTCTATGGCACATGTAGGTTATTGTATCGGAAGAAACTGGTGGCATCAGGGAATTACATCGGAGGCATTGAAAGCCGTTATGGAATTCCTTTTTGATGTAGTGGCCGTAAATCGTATTGAAGCGAGACATGATCCCAGAAATCCGAATTCGGGCGGGGTAATGGAAAAGTGCGGAATGAAGTATGAGGGGACTCTGCATAGCTCGGATTGGAATAATCAGGGAATATGTGACGCCTGCTATTATGCACTGTTAAAATCAGAACGCTGAAAGGAAAAGAAAACAAATGAAAAATTACACACAGGTTTATGTAAAGAACAGTTTAGAAGCAGCAAAAACGTATTGTAAAGCATTTGGCGCAGAAATTACAGCCGAGTATATAAACAGTAGCGGGACGGCTTATGAACATTGTGAATTGTCAGTAAATGGAGAAAATTTTCTGGCATTAAGCGAAGCAAACAATCCTTGTGATATAGAATTTGTTCACAAAATGAAATGGGAAACAATGACTTTTAATGTATTTGAGATGGGATCCGAAGAGGCTGTTCAGCGTGCGTTTGATGTTTTGCGTGAGGGCGGCGTTGTAATTCATGAAATTCAGGAGCTGCCATGGAGCAAGTGCAACGCTACGGTTATAGACAAATATGGCGTATGTTGGTGGATCTCCATTTAGAGGCATAGTTTTCCTGAATGCGAACGCTTTTCCATAAAGAAAGAATAGAATAGACAAATTGCGAAAAGACACTCATAATTAGTGAAAAACTAAGGAGGGTGTCTTTTTATGAATACCTTGACGAACTATATCGCGGAATACATGGATTATTGTGAGTACAGAAAGCGTCTGGACTCGAAAACACGAAAGGCATATAAAATTGATCTGGGTCAATATGAATGTTTTTGTTCCGGATTATCGGATGTCTTTTCCAAAAACACGGTTGACAGGTTTATCACTGATCTGCACAAGCGATACAAGCCGAAAACAGTAAAACGCAAGATTGCCAGTTTAAAGGCATTCTTTCATTATCTGAACTACAGGGAATATTTAGAAGAGACTCCCTTTGCCAAGCTGGATATCCGATTTCGGGAACCGAAGCTCCTTCCTAAAACAATTCCATTTCATCTTATTCAGACATTCCTTTGTACCCTTTACACCCAAAAAGAACAGGCAAAATCAGAATATGAAACCAGATGCTGTGTCAGGGATATCGCAGTAATTGAGCTGTTGTTTGCCACAGGGATGCGCATATCCGAGCTGTGTTCTCTTAAACCTGCGAACATTGACCTGGAAAGTAAAACCATTTTAATCTACGGAAAGGGTTCCAAAGAGCGTATTTTACAGATCGGAAACGGAGAGGTCATAGCCGCCCTGTCTCTCTATCAGGATATATTTCGGGAAGATATCAGCATCTGTGGATATTATTTTGTAAACAGACGGCATAACAGGTTGTCTGATCAGTCTGTACGTTTCATGATTAACAGGTATGCAGAGCTTGCCGGAATCGATCAGCACCTGACGCCTCATATGTTCCGTCATTCCTATGCGACAATTTTCGACAAGTTTTCTTCTTTTCAGCTAAATTCGTAAGTGTTACCACCGAAATTTTATATTCAATCTGATACATAAAATATAAGACTAAGTGTAAAGAATTTCTTTAGTTTCAAATCGTTTAGGGGCAATAAGTCAAAAATACTATAAATATTGTTTTGCCGCCAGTTTTACAAAAACATTACATTCAAGACGTAGATTATGAATACGAATTTATAAAGAACAACGTATAAAACTTATAAAATGAAAACAACCATAACTGCTGATTATCAAACAAAAATTTGAATTAAGTATAACAAGAAATGCCCAACATCTTATGAGTTAAAGGATGTTGAGCGTTTCTCATTAGACTTGTTCTTTTTTCCAATTCGGATAATCAATGATTAACACAATTTCCTGTAATGCTTGTCTTAAATCTATTTTCATATTGTCGATATCACTCTTTTTTGCCAAATACCGTCGATTATGAGCACTTAAATCACCGAAGTGTTTTACAGATAAGAGACTTTTATTTATATTACGACTGGCATTCCATCTTGGGCAGTTAAGAAAGTGCGGTATTAAATCACTCAAGTAGAAAAATACCCCTTTGGAATCTTTTATATCACTTTCAAAACCATATCGCTCAAAGCATTCGATAATTAAGGTTTCAGTTAATTTCCTCATTAATACAAGCGTAGCATTATAAAAGCCGGCATCATAACAGTGAATCATTTCTTTCGCTGCTGCTTTTATGTAATATGGAGTTTGATCGAAAATACTTAAATCAATAAGATTATTCGACACAGGAGGGATAACTACATCATTAACACTTGTTGCAAGTTGTTTCCTTGTTAATCTGCTCAATGTATATCCAGATTTCTGTTTAATATACTTACCCTGTTTTGCAGAATTTTTACTCAAATACGCGGAAATATTCGAGTATGGTTGTATAGACAGTTCAATAAAACATTGCTTTATTTGTATAGCAGATATGGTTTGGATTTTCTTCTCTTGCAATAAGAAATATGCAAAATAATCAATTAACTCTGCCGCTGTTTTTTCTTTGAACTTTGGAATGCGCAAAATGAATAGTTCCAATTCTTCCATTATGCAGCACCACGACCTTTCTCGAGCTCTTTTGCATGGTCTTCACCAAGATGGTAGAGTTTATACATCCCCGCCTCTTTTCCTGAAACGAAATAATTCTTCAAATTTTTTGCATTATTTAAGGCGGCCTTTAAATCAAAGGAAGTAGGCAAATCAGCAATCCTGAGTGCGGTAAAAATGATATCTCCATTAAATTCCGCAACCCCATATTGTGTAAGTTTATATGCTATTAAGACTACTTGTTCCATATTATTTATACCTTTAAATGATAACAAATATTGTTTGAATTCTTGCCGCTGTTCCTCCTCCAATCCTAAATCGACTATTGTATATGCTGTTTTTGAAGAGGATATTAATTTCCTGGCTTTCTTCCCTCCATCACTGCTAGCAGTACGTTGAATAATTTCATAAGCTATTCCCTTTCCTGTTTCTGATAGTGAGTAAGTATCATTATTTACTATTTCAAACCAATCTGCTGCAATTGCTTTTTTTATGTTTGTTGAAAAATTCTTATTTCTATTTTCATCCAACCGTCCGCTATCCTGATATAGCTGACGCAAATCTTCTTTGTTGAAAATCTTTGTCCCTTGTTCTGATACATATAAAGCATAGACAACAATCCATTCAGTTTCTGTTTTGGGTAGATTCTTAATAACAATTGTGTTAATCTGTGGCAACTTGGAAGTCTCTTTAATTTGCGGTTCCTTTATCTCAATGTTATTTTTTTCTTCACAAAGAATATTGTTACCTATCTCCCTATCGGACACATCATTCTTTATCTCCACAGGAACCGAATCAGATAGTTTCCCCAAACCATCCTCTCTCAATTCAGAAAAGATTGTATGTACAAGGTTCCCTTCTCCTTCTAATTCAATATTGGCATTGCCAATACATACTTTCAGTTTGAAAATATCACTCATTTGAAGTACTCCTTTCTATTTTATCTTTTATTTCATCTACCAGCCTATGTACCGTTGTGCACGGACACATTCCTGATGGTTTATCTATCCCGTCTCTTAAATACTGTGCGTAACGAGATCCTGCTATCTTAATGGCTTCTGGCTCATTACCATAACGATTCAGCATAGTATAAATCTGGTTGCTGGACTTTTTATATTCCTGTCCGGTTTTCTTTTCAAAAGTATTAGCAAACTCGCGACAGCATGTAACAGAATCCTGATAGCCATGCATTCTCCCAAAGTAAGCATCAAACCAAATCTCAATGCAGGGATTTGACCAGCCTACATTAACCCCTTCCTGTTTTGCGTTTTCTATAATTTGATCAAAATGAATAACCCTGTCACGGTCAAA
>Ga0224737_10147_pt1 | contig 11113 bp, 10 predicted proteins | sample LIM_B_Water_Pos_FD_161632 | JGI IMG/M metagenome (GOLD analysis project Ga0224737, IMG submission 161632) | Enriched cells from gastrointestinal tract of the lab mouse from Pacific Northwest National Laboratory (PNNL), Richland, Washington... | ecosystem: Host-associated > Mammals > Digestive... | reverse complement strand
GAGAATGCGAAACCCACCTCACTGGGAAATGGGGTGACGATGGGAGGCTCGGTGAGTGAGGAGGAGTATGGTATTTCATATGACGCAGGTATTTTGAGTACCTTTGATTCGAGAGAAATGGCTGAAGCATACGGCACGGCAATAAGCTATGTGGAGGACACCCTTGGAATTTTTCCGGAGACAAGGGATACCGTGTATCATTGTGTCGATCCGAGAATATGGGCAATCTATGAGGCGGAGGATAAAGGTGTTGCAAATGGATATGAGCCGGAAAATATCTATGTGTGCGAATATTGTGACGATGGAACATGGCAGTATCTGATTCTTGTAAGGGATGGCAAAGGCAGTGCATGGGAAGTTATCCATCACGGCAGTTCGTATATGGATGAGGAGGGGTGAAAATGAAAGGTTTGATAAAGTTTGAGTATAGAAAGATGTGGAATGGAGTATCTGTTGTTTCTATGGCAGCATTAAGCATCCTTACGATTATTTTTGCTGTGGTTACATTGAATATCCAGTATAGGACGCTTGACAAAAATGGGAATATTGTTACAGGTCTGCCTTCTTTTCGGGCATTAAAGGAATCAGCAGAAGATCTGGAAGGGGTTATGGACGGAACGTATATTAAGAATCTTATAAAGGATTTTGATTCCAGTTTTGATAAGACATATATGGATGAAAACAAGGGATTTTTGGGGACTGGGGGCATGACGAAATATATCATACCTAATTATGTGATTAACTATGCATATTACGGTCCATATATGTCGAATGGGAATGATAAAATCGGGCTGGAGTATGAATTTCTAAATTCAGAGTATAACTTTTACCAAAAATATAAGGATGCCGTTTTAGAACAGAGACTGTATGTAAATAAAGAAAATAGTTTGTTTCCTTTTTCGGAGATGCAGGCAGACGTGCTGAAAGAAAAAATCAACCATATAAAAACACCTTTCCGGATAGCGTACCATACTGGGCTGGCGAACCTGAAAGGATATTTTAAGATGGAATATCCGGTATTTTTTGTCCTGCTTGTATTTTGTCTGGCTTGTATTTATGCGAAGGACAATACAAATGGCATGGATGAACTGGTACTGTCATCTAAGCATGGCAGGAAAAAAGATATGGCGGCAAGATGGATAGCGGGAAATCTGTTTACAGTGACAGCATACCTGCTCTTTGTAGGCGGGCTTACTGCAGTTCATGGAAGTATAGCCAGCTTACATGGGCTTAATGCATCTGCGCAGACATTCTGGTTTGAATGCTTCCATAATTTTAATGTTGGTACAGCTTTTCTGATAATCTTTTTTGGCGGATTGGCAGGTGCCTTGGTTATGGCAAATATTGTGATGCTTTTGTCAATAAAGCTCAAAAATTCCAAAATAGCTGTAGTGGCTGGAATAGCTATTGTATGGCTGCTTTGGAAAGGAGCGTCAACATATGGTCAAATAAGACTATTGAATCCCATACAATTTGGCGGTGACAACTTGGTTATTGATTTTATGTTTGTTGGCAAAGCAATTATTCCATATTTTGTGGTAGTTTTTGCTTTAAGCGCTGTATATGTTACGGTTTTATGGACGGCAATGAGGATGACATATAAAAAATATTTTCTTAATTAGGTTGGAGATGAGTCGGAAATGACAGAAATCATAAGAATAGAAAGAAAAAGGATACTGAATGTAAGAGTATTTTGGCTTTTTTTGATAATTGTTATATTGTTTTCTGCCTATAGTACTTATTCAGTACTTAGGCGTTATAATATACCATGCATGGATCAGAAAATCACATGGCGAGAAAATCTGGAACATGCAAAGGTAAACTTACAGGGAAAAATCATAAACAGGGAATTTTTGGAGCTTATGAGGGAACAGGAAGGAGAACCTTCTTATTTAGATGAAAGAAACTTAGAGGAACTGGCTGCAGCAAATTATGAGGGTAAATCTGTTCAAGAACTGTCAGATGAAGATATTAGGAGGTTTTACCAGAAACGGTTAGCCAATATTCGGGCAATGTTGGATGAAGGTCAAATCATCCATTATACGCAGGAAGAAATAGGGCAGTTGATGTATAGAGCGGAGAAGGTTTCAGAGATTGAATTCGGCTATGCAGAGGGATGGAAAGTGTTGAATGATGACATGGGCATTTTTACAGCATTTCTGTCGATTCTGATTTCTGTATTGCTGCTTCCTCTTTTTGGCGTTGATGCCAAAGGCGATATGAAAGAACTATACCGGGGGACAAAATATGGGAAAAAACCACTGGATCATGCAAGGGTGCTGACAGCATTTCTGATAGGAATTTTTTTGTATCTATTAGGCATGGTTGTGTTTTTTGTAATAAAAATGATTCCTTTTGGATTTGAAGGATGGAACCAGTGCATCCAGAGTAACAGTAAAATGTTTTTTTCCGTTTACCCTATCACGAACCTGCAGCAGTTTTTTCTTAATGGCATGATTGGTTTGGCAGCGCTGCTGTTTGCAGTTTCATTCCTAATCTTTATCACGGTTTTTATGGAAAAAGTTATGAACAGTGCGGTTGTATTTATGTTTTTCTGGATTCTGCTGCTGCTTTTTGACCAGATGTACCTCTGGCCGGTCAACCATTTTTTTGCTAATTTTATGCCATTAAGAATGACATCTTTTTCACATTATTATATTGGAAATGAGATATACAGGGTATTTGGCGTAAGTCTGTCCTGTATGGCATGGAGCATTCTGGTGTCGGGGCTGATTGCAGGGATTCTGTTGCTTTTGGCAATAATGGTTATAAAGGAAAAAAGAAAAAGAGGTATGTATTAGGAAAAACTATTCATGTGCTTGTATGGCGATATAGAAAGTATAAGCAATAATAATACGGATGGTAAAACTCATGTTTTGCCATCCGGTTTCTGCATTTTGGGAGGAAATCAAAAAATAACCATATAACGGTTAAAAAATAAATATTATTGGGTTGTTTTCTATTCTGTATGTTTTATTTGTGTGTTGTTATGATTTTTCCATACGGAGGTAAAAATCATGGATAATCATAAGAAAGAAGCCAACATACAGATTGGAAAAAGGTTAAGGGAAGCAAGGAATAATTTAGGGCGGACGCAGGCGGAAATTGCTGTGCGGCTAGGAGTGTCAGAGGAACATTACAGGAAATATGAATCCGGCGCTACCGGGCTGTCGTCAGACAAGCTGTTGGTTCTGTATCATGAGTATGGGATTGATCCCACCTACCTGATTACAGGCGCCTGTCTGAAAAATGATTTTGATGTGGATTATTACATAGCAAACTGCAGCAAGGAACAGAAGGATGCCTTTGTAGACAGGGTGCTTGCATATATGTCACGTATGATTAAGAAATAAAAGGAATTTATTTCCTGCTTTTACCTGCCATTACCGGAAAGGATGCTGTAATGGGGAGGGAAAAACAGTTATACGAGGTTATAGCCGAGAACATTAAAAAGGAACGGAAGAAATTATGTATGACGCAGGGGCAGCTTGCGGAAAGGGCAGATTTGTCTTTGGATACCATAAAAAGCGTGGAGCATGGAAGAAGGGCGATGAGCCTTGACACATATTTAAAAATAGTACAGGCATTGAATACAACGCCGCTTGCCCTTATGAGCTGGAAATGTTCTAGGAAGTACATAGACCGTTTTATCTGTCTGATGGACAGACGTGAGGAAAATGAAATAGAATTTGTTCTGCATATGGTGGAACAGCTTCTCAAAGGGCAGGATTGCTATTTGTGTAAGTGACAGCCCTGCCCTTAACGATGTTATTCTGTTATTTCTGCGAGTCTATTTTAATGGCTATATAGTCAATGATTTCTTCTATGGTTGGAGTTTCTCCATCACAGGGAATTTCTTTCCAAAAGTTCTGGATTTGGGGATTGCTGCTTTTTAATGCAAGGGAGACAGCAAGGGCAATTTCATTTCTAACATCACTTTCTGTGATGCCTTCTTTTTGGGCTATTTCCCGTAAATGTTTCGAAATCATTTCTTTTTTGTTTTGGTTCATATTCTTTTTGCTCCAATCTTTTTATATTTGCAGGAGGCGGGGTTGATTTTGCTGGATGTTATGGCTTTTTAAGGATAATATTATCATACAACATTAGGGTGGCTTTATGGACAGTTTCTATACTTATAAGACTAATTTTGCGCCATTTAAAAAGTGTACAATATTCCACCTGAAATGGCTGGCATAGTCACTCTGACTTTTGTGTATTTCCCTATATAATATTAGTGGCTTGAGCAAATAGAAGGACGTCAGAAATGAGTGGAAAGTGCTGTATTATGATAAAAATGTAGTAGGTGCAAGGATAAAAGATGCAAGGCGGAAAAGGGGTATGACGCAGGGCAGTCTGGCGGAGCGCTTGGATTATGCCACGGAAAGGCAACTACAGCGGATTGAAAATGGGGAGACATCCTGTTCTGTGGATAAATTGATGGAAATAGCGCAAATATTGGAAGTAAGCACGGATTATATCTTATTTGGTTTGTCAGAATGTAGGGGATATGAAAAGTATTTTGTGGGTAAGACAGAGAGGCAAAAGGAATATTTGTGTATGATTTTGGAAACGGCAGCAGAAAATTTGGATATTTTGGGGTGAAAATTGTAAATATTAATGATTTTTTGAGGAATGTATGGTATAATTTTCCAATAGATAAGTTCTGGTTATCCGTCAGTCAGAAGAATAATTGGAAAATGATGGATAATCTATTGTTATCCGTCACTTTGGTGAGATAGGGAGAAGGGTGGGTAATATCGTTATCCGTTGGAAAGAAAACAGATATTAAGATAATACTATATATTATTTAATACTTATGGTTAAATATCGGAAGGAAACAAACCAAATAGTTTAGAACGGATTGAGTATATCTTATTAATAATTTGGGAGAATAGAAATGAAAATAATTAGCATCAATACATTATGCGGTCTGCATAATATGCTTTATGATAAAAAGAAATTGGAGATTAATAAAAAAATTGAAGTGAAAAATAATTTTCTTGATATTAATCATTTATTTTGGTCACAGGTATTAAGTCACGAAACAATTAGTAGGACAATAAATAAATTTGTACAAATTTCAAGTGTTTTAGGAACATTATCTATTCAAGAACAATATGTTGTATCTGCGCCCAATACATTTTTTAATAAACTTATTGACGCCAAAAATAATATTATTAATATAGAAACGGACGAAGAGAATCTTTTTTCATATATAGAAACTTTAAATATTTTTTGTATGATATATAGCAAATTATTACCCGCAAATTTTATTTTTACAATAGACCAAGGCTTTCATAGAAGCAGTAACTCAGCAAAAGAAATGTTAGAACATTGTTTATTAGAATATAGCAATCCATATTTACATTTTATAACTCAAACAGTCCTTCCAATTATATTAGAATCTAAGCCCGATATTATTTTTATAAGGGGAATACCTAATATCGGAAGTTTTGCTGTGGCAAAATTAGTAAAGCAAAAGCTACCTAATGTGCATATATCTATAACCAATCATTCAACAGAGTATTATTCAATAAATAAAATAAAAAATAGTTTGTTATCTAATGTATTCTTTTTTGAATGCTTTGATAGTGTTGTTTTGAATCATAATCATATTGAGACAGAAAAGAAAATTATAGATTCCTTAAGCAAAAATAGTGCTTTATCTGATGTCCCAAATATATTATATAAAGACAGCGATGGTTCCGTAAATGCGACAAATATAGATATAACATATCCTAAATATGATTTTAATACGAACAACATTTTTGGCAAATATGTAAATGTTAGACTCTTTCCTAAAAATCACTGCTATTGGAACCAATGTACATTTTGCGGAATCAATAATAAATACTTAAACTGCTCAGCAACATGGAATATAGAGGATGCATGGTGCCAAATAAATTATCTAAAAAATAAAAATATAAATTATTTTTGGAGTATCGATGAAGCAATTCCCCCATCAATACTTTATCAATTGGCACAGAAAATGAATTGTCATAATTGCAATTTTATATGGCATACAAGGTCTAGATTAGATCTTGAATGGATAAACGAAGATATAATTAAAGAGTTAGCCGTCTCAGGATTAACACAAATTAGATTAGGATTTGAATCGGCATCTATTCGAATATTGAAGTTAATGAATAAACATGAAAATGTCGAAGAAGTTTTGAATAATATAGAAGTAATATTAAAACTTTTCTTTAAATACCAAATAAGAGTTCATTTTCCAACAATTATAGGATTTCCAACTGAAACACTATATGAAAGAGAACAAACAATTAATTATTTGAAGAAACTAAAAAAGAAATATCCCTTATTTTCATATAATGTTAATATTTTAGAACTAGATATAAGTAGCAGTTTATACAAAAATTGGGATAAATATAATATTACCCAAATTAATCTTCCATGCCCACTTAATGATTTTATGGGAAATATTGTTAAGTGGTATGAACCCATAGTACATTCCACTACCCCGGATTTAGAGCAGAGTCGAAGAAATGCAATGTTGTCACAATATACTTGGTATCCTGAAAATGCACTGACAAAACCTCATATCTTTTATCGATTGTATGAATCTGGAAGATATATGTTATATAACATGAAAATATCTGATATCGCAAAAGTCGAATATAATCAAAACGGCATTGTAGTAAAAAAGTTTTCAGACCTAGTATCGTGGAAGACACAACTAGGTACATATATTACATATAATCCAAGAAACCATCATTATTATGAATGTTCTGAAAGTGTACACAATTTGTTTAATGATGACAATATACTAATTGATGATATGAGATATTTTTCTCTTATCAATGAGTTATTATTAAATAAATTCATATATATTTACGAAGGGAGGTGAAAAAATGAGAACCATATCCAGTATATCTTTAGATGAAATGGAAATCCAATTTGATCAGGATAATCAAAATGCAAGAAACTTTGATCCGTTTAGTGAGATTTCCCAAGCTACTACTACTGATGCCGGTGGCGGCGGCGGTGGCGGCGGTGGTGGCGGCGGTGGTGCATAACTACTTAGCAACCTATGTCGGAAGAGCAACTCTCATGAGTTGCTCTTTGATTTTTCTATTTTATCTATCGGTATGCTCATATCATTTTCGTCTATTACGCATGTAATATCATTAATTAATTGTAAAGACCTAATTTCCTCCGTTGTATAAGAAATTTCAAATTTTCCAAATGAAAATGTTTTTTTTCTTTTTATCATTTCTTGTTTTGAGTGCGTTTCATCATTATCATTTTTTACATTTCGTTTCTTAATTTTATCTTTTTTAGGTTTCGACCATAAATCATGACCAGACTTTATACCACCATTCATATAATAAAAAAACTGTGCAATAGGCAATAATGTTGTGGCTGCAGCACAAATAATAAGGATAATCTCATATGGTGAATGTTTTTGTATGTTATATAATGGATTTATACTATTATCCATTTCATTTATTGTTCTTTCAATACTTTTTAGTAAACATCCTATTTCTTCGGTATCATTAATATCAGTTTTTAATGATAAATATAATTTTGGCTGTTGCTGCGGATTGATTTGAAGTAAATATTTAATTTCATCATTGCATCTCAAATATCTCTTGGTATTTGAATAATCAAGAGTATTTGTATCTATTTTTTCATCTATAAATTTATAAACATAATTTAAATATTCAATTGGAAACTTCTTGCTATATACAGCTAATTTACAAAGATGGTTAATTTGCTCAAAATCAAAATCTTTTACCGCTATTTCCAAACACTCTAAGAGTGTCTTATAAGCAATATCAATGTTGTAAAGATTTAAATATATATTACATAACGAGAAAAAATTATGATTTGACCAAAAAAGAGGAATCATTTTTTCTATTTTATATAATACATCTTCTTTATCCATAATGTTATCTTGACCACCAATTATTTTAATTTCATTCCCCTCTATATAGAGTTGCAAAAGTCCAAAATTATTTAACAACATAATTATTGTAAACTTTGAATTTATAATTTCTGCATTTTCAAAATTGCAAAGCAACATTTCTATGTTTGAAAAATCAGTATTTTGTATTTTAGCATTAACAAACAAAGCAGAATCAAAACAGCAATGCTTAAAAGATAAGTTATTTAATTTAGCATCATTAAAAGAAGCTTGATAAAATGCTGTTCCCTCAAAGAAAATATTCTCTATTTGTGTTCCCTCAAACATGCTATAGCTAAAATCATTAGCTATCCAATTAGTATATTTTTCAGAACCATATATATGTGATAAAGAAAAATTACAAAATGTAAAATTAGTATTTTGAGTTTCACATTCTCTGAACAAACAGTTTCTATAACTTGAATATGACGAACTAACACCTCTAAATGGTGTATTAATAAATCTGCAATTCTCAAAAGAAGATTTATTAATTCTATTCGTATCATATGTCTCATCAAAGTCACAATCTGAAAGATTAATTTTTTCTCCAAAAACATCTTTTCCTTTAGGGCGAACCTCATTATATATGTTTATAGCTGTTTCTATATCTTTATCATTAAATTTCATTATTATATCCTCATAAGTCATGAGATATTCATCACACTGTACATTTGATAATGTAAATTTGTTTCCTTCCGATATTTAACCATAAGTATTAAATAATATATAGTATTATCTTAATATCTGTTTTCTTTCCAACGGATAACGATATTACCCACCCTTCTCCCTATCTCACCAAAGTGACGGATAACAATAGATTATCCATCAGTTTTTATGAGGTACATATAATGTTTTTGATTTGCAAGCATTTTAAGAATGAAAGTACTTGAATGAGTGCATAAGAAATATTAATGGTATTGAATCTTCCCTATAAAAATACTATACTTTTCTATAATGAAATGGATAAGTCTAAAGATTATTGAGGTAGAGGCTGGATGTATTTATGGGGAAAGAGAATGTTAGAGAAAAAAGTACTTATGATGATTCAGAAATATGGATAGAGATGCTCCCTGCAAATGAGGGTGACTGTATTTTGGTCACGATTCCATACGAGGATGTGCGGATATTGATAGATGGTGGAACAAGTGAAACATACACTTCTTGTTTGAGGGAACGTCTACTACAGATAAAAGAAGAAGGCAAGGGGATAGATTTGTTGGTTGTTACTCATATTGACAATGACCATATAGGGGGGATTATTGAGCTACTGAAGGAAAATGGCTCTTTTGCAGAATCTAAAATTATAAAGATACAGAATATCTGGCATAACAGTTACCGTCATTTACAGTTCCATAAGGGATTGGAAACAGGGGAAGCGGAAAAACAGATTTTGCAAAAAATAGTTGCGCAGGGTGTTTCTCAGGAGATGCGCCAATTTTCAGAGGGTAAAAAGGAAGTAAGCGCCTTACAGGGGACATCACTTGCGGCTTTAATCCTGCAAGGGGGATATAACTGGAATTTGCAGTTTTTTGGAAAAGCTGTAAAAAAACAGCAGGAGAAAATCAGATTGGGGGATGCATGTACCATAGAGGTTCCTCTTCCGGGGCAGGAGGAGTTGGAAAAACTTGCAAAAAAATGGAAATATGAGTTGAAGCGTAGCAGGATTTCCTTTCAATTTTCAGAAGACAAACTATTTGATGATGCATATGAGTATTATTATCGTTTTCTTGCGCAGGAAAATAACGGGGAGAAAAAGCAGATTTCAGCCAGGATTAAAGAATGTGAAGACATAATGGAAATAGAGAAATTAGCGGAAAGACAAGGGGGAACGGATTCATCAAAGACAAATGCAGCATCAATTTCTCTGTTGTTGGAGTATAAAGGGAAAAGGATATTGCTTTTGGCGGATAATACAGCAGGAAAGGTTATGGAAAGTGGAAAGATTAGTGGCATATTTGATGCAATAAAACTTCCCCATCACGGTTCTGTGAGAAACATATCAGATGAATTCCTTACCAATTGTGTGACGGAAAAATATTTGATATCCACAAGTTCCGAAAAATATGGGCATCCAGATATTGAAACATTAGCAAAAATTATAGTAAGGAGAGCGGAATGTCCAAAACAAATTTATTTTAATTACGAGATAGATAAGGTAAAAGAATTTGAAGAAAAGGTGAAAGGTAATAAACAGTTGGATGTCATATATTTGGCTAAGGGACAGAAGATTGTGTTATAGGAGGGTATTATGGTTGAAAGGGTAAAACAGGCGGTTGCTAAATTAAAATGCGGGGAACATGATGGGACAGCTTTTTTGATTAGTGGCGATATTGCGATTACAGCAACACATTGTATTTTAGAGTATATAGATGGGGATGAGGAAATTTTACTTACGTTTTATAATATTGTTGGTAAAGAAAAATTTCCAGTAGAAGCAATTCTGGTGTCTAAGGCAGATAGTCCGATTGCGGTGTTAAAATTGAAAGAGGAAGTGGAAACACAGTATCTTCAATTGGTATGTTATATTGATAATATGGAACGTAATACAGAGGTAGTGTCTTATGGGTATCCAGTGGTAGAGGGAGTGGATGGGTATCCGGTTGATTTATATATAAATGATTACTTAAGTCCCAATACGCTGAATGAGTATGATATTTCCCTGCTTATAAGTGAAAAAAGTAAAATTTCTGATTATTCTGGAATGTCAGGGAGTCCAGCCCTTTATCGGAATCAGGTGATTGGCATATTGATCGAAGAGAACATGGAAATTTCTGAATCCGGTGGACATGCAACAGGATTGAAACTTATCAGCAATCATAGGGTGCAGGAGTGCCTGGAAAAAAATGGAGTGCCATTTGTGTCTTTATCTTTTAAGCATCTTGAGAGAGCAGTAGCGGAGCGGCAGGTTCCAAAGGAATACCAAAGCACAAGATATGGGTTTGATAATGGGAAGAAAAATTATGGCGATGATTCGGTGGTCAGTTATGCTGGTTATGAAAAGGGGGTAGAGGATTATAGCGAATTTATCCGGGATGATTTAAGCCATATCCTTGTTATGAGGAGCCAGGGGAGGAATGAGGAAGCTTGGCATGAGCTGATCCGTTTGACAGAAAAAGTAAGGGGAAGCCGGAGTAAGCCTTTAAAAGTTTTGGCAGAGCTTTACTACACCCGTGCGATTTGGTGTCT
>Ga0224737_10146_pt1 | contig 11129 bp, 13 predicted proteins | sample LIM_B_Water_Pos_FD_161632 | JGI IMG/M metagenome (GOLD analysis project Ga0224737, IMG submission 161632) | Enriched cells from gastrointestinal tract of the lab mouse from Pacific Northwest National Laboratory (PNNL), Richland, Washington... | ecosystem: Host-associated > Mammals > Digestive... | reverse complement strand
AGGGCCGCGCCGTCCCGGTTGCTGCTGCGGGCAGAGATGTCCATCAGGCGGTATTTGTCATCCCGGTCAAAGCCGTCAAATTCGGCATAAGAGTACATTTCCACTGTGTTTCCCTGGTTGCCGCTGCCCGTTGAATGACCGTAGACCATCACGGGGATCTCCAGGCCCTCGCAGAAGTCATAGAGAATAATAGCGGCGGCCCGGGCGTAAGTGGCTCGGTCAGCATCACTCATGGAGCCGGATTCGTCCACCAGCAAGCCCACGGCCAGTTCGGGGATCTCGTTGGGCAGGGCAGTCTTGTAGAACACCTTGCCGTCGCCCCTGCACAGGGCGTGGGAATCCAGCCTGCGGCCCATGATAAGGCCGGTCTGCTTGCCGCCGCGCTGGTGCTCCTTCAGTTCCTTTTGGATGCTCCGCTGAAGTTGCCGGGAGATAGTGAGAAGCTGGGACGCGATGGAATCATACTGCTCCACCAGATTTTCGTCCACGCTGGCCATGCGGTTGATGCGCATATGGACGCCTTTGTGGATGTCCCCATAGGAGATATTGTTGGCCATTTCGTTAAGCTCCGCAAGCCGCTCATTTTCCAGCTGCTCACAGGCGGCGCGTTCCGCCATCTTGTCCAGTACCCGCTCGATATCAGAGGCAGCTTTTTCATACTGCTCCCGTTCATAATCGGCGTTGTACTCGGTGGTGCCGCCTACAGGTTCGTATACGGAATCTGTCTGGTGGTAAGGGATGCGCCCCCCTTCTTCAGTGGACACATCCTGTTTGCCGGCGTCCATGGAGCCGCCCATCAGCATTGCAGGATGGTGTCCAGGATATGGCAGCGGCCATCCTCCTCGGCCTCCTTCATCTGGGTGACGGTGGGCATCTCATTCTGCTGCCTTGCCCGCACGGCCTCCAGCGCAAAGCCCAGGGTGCCGGGGAAATGGAGCAGCATACGGTTCTCCACATAGCCGTCCTCCAGCACGTTCAGGATAGTATGGGCCACGGTTTGCACGGCCTCTTGGTTTTTCTCATCTGCCTTGACGTAGGCCCACAGAGCCTTTTCGTTCCCAAACTCTGCGAATGTGCGCAGGGCGGGCGGCTCCGGGTACCAAAGGCCCCGGCCCAAGAAATTTAACTGGGTCTGGGGCGCGAGGAAATCCGTATAGAGCACATGGCCCAGCTCGTGGGCGTACAGGCCGCAGACGGCCTGATAACGGTTTTGCCGGCCTTTCTCTCGGGTCACCATGGGATGGCCCGCATAAGGTCTCGCCCCTTTCATCATCCTGTGTACTGGCCCCCGGCGATCAGCGGCTGTAAATACGCCACAATGAACCCCAATGAATTTAGCGTGATCCACGTCACTACAATGCGCTTGAGCCAGCTTGTAGCCTCATCCACCGCCCGCTGGTTCCGGGAGATCATCCGCACCAGCAGGGCGATGGCAGCTGCCGTTACCGCCACGATGGTGCTGATAGCCACCAACTGCCCGTACACGTCTTTCATGATGGTCGAAAACCGGTTCCAGATGGTGTCCGCGTACACTTGATGAAGCGACACCAGCACCGCCGCCCCGGCTCCTACCAACGACCAGTAGGCTGTGACCAGCTTCCGGCCTTTTCTCTTTGGCTTTGTCATAAAATACCTCCAGAATATTAAATTTGGGCAGCAAAAAAAGCCGCTTCAAGCTGCTGCTCGAAACGGCTTTCAACGTTTGTTTTACAAACGTTTTGTCTGGCCCCAATTTGGTACGATATCATTATAGCACTTTTCCTTTTTCGTGTCATCGGCTATGGAGCGCAAATTTTGTGCAAATTTTGTGCCATGCATTTTAGAGCGTCTTGTACTTTTTCTCAAGAAACAGTTTTACCTCTCGCAAAAAGCATTCTGCTTCTGCCAGAAGCTCTTCCGTATCAGAAACAGAGCAGATATAAAAATCTTCATAATCACTTCGGTTGCGGATGAGTGAAGCATTTGTGATAAGTTTCCCAAACTCCTTAGAGAAGATTTCTGTTTTGAGATACCGCAGGGTAAACTGTGATATGACTGCGGAGTGTTTCTTGAAATCCAGGCCATCCAAGGCCAGTACCGCACGCATTGCGTGAAATATGCAATAATAAGCCCGGTTGTTTGCAGAGGCGTAGTCTCCCGCTTCTATGTCGCGTCTGGCGGATACCAGCATTTCCCCGGCTTTGTGCAGCCGGTATTGGGAAAGGTCTGCAATGGTTATATCAGGCACTGAGCGGCACCCCCTCAGCAGAGATATTTCGGAACAAAGGAAGCAGTTGGGAATTGGATTGGAAATACTGGCGGTTTTCCACAATGGGAGACAGCAAAACACCATAATTCAAAAGCAATTCCGCAGCCGCCCCGCCTATCTGCCAGCTTTTCTCCGAGATCGTTTCCCTGGAGGAATCCACAAGCAGGAGAAGGTCTATGTCTGAGCCCTCCTCCGCATCGCCGCGCGCGTAAGACCCAAATAAAACCGCGTCTATACGTTCCTGCGGGAAAATTTTGGAAACCAGTCGGCACATCTCCCCGGCTATCCTTTTCACTTCCTGCATGGCAAGCATACGATCCCTCCTTTCTTCTCGATTCTATTATACCTGAAATATTGTATCTTTGCAACCGGAGCCGACCACAGAAAAAGTTACTCCATTTTCTCCAAGAACTCCAACATTTCCAGCCAAAAGTCCACATCTGTCGAAGGGGCTGACCACAGCCGAATAGAAAGAATGGTAATGGCCTGCTGACGAAGCCGGTAGTAATTGCGGGAGGACATCTCCAGCCGGTAAAGTATCTCCGCATGGCTCAGGGGCTCAGGCATTATGTATGTCAGGTAGAGGATCTGGTACAAGCGCTTCCCATCTCCCGGTTTCTTTTTCAGCACGGTCAGAGCCTCGTTGATCCGATCCAGCAGGATGCGGGTCTTTTTAGTGCCCTCCAGCCGGTTTTCCATCCTGCGATTTCCCATGGCCAAAGTCAAGTCCATCTGCTCCAGCAGCTCGTCAATGCCTTGAAACGGCTGATCCAGCTCCTCCGCCACGGTTTCCGGGAAACACTCCATGAGCCAGACCAACGTCCGGTACTGCTGCAAAAGCAGCAGCGTGTTATGATAGCTGTTACGGGCCTTTTCCTGCTTTTGAACGCGCATATCTTCATTTTTTATCTTTTTATCGCCTAAAATGCCTCGAATGGTGAGCAAATCAATAAATTCTCTGGCTTTTTCGTCGTGGTTCTTCATAATCAAACCAATCCTTTCCAATTTCCGTGAAGCCAAGGGGCACACTTCCCCCAGGGCTCCCGTAGCTCCTGATTTTCGCAAGGGCAGGGATATAACCACCACCCTTGCAGTCCTCATTAAAGTTCTTCCAATTCTTGGGTGAAGAAATATACGCGCGTATTATAGAAGCCGAAACTGCAACGCGGCTGATTTTCCTGCTGAACCATGCAACCAGCTTTCCAAACCGCGTTTGTCCTTTGTTCCCGTTAGGCGTATTTTCCCCCATTGTGCGTATTTCCTTAAAAATGCGCACAACTTCCCTCTGGTCGGGCAATGAAACCTCCGTACCGATTGGGTACGCTTTATTAAAAATGAGGCAGCCATACGAGCCGGGCAAGCGGTACAGAGCGAAGGCATCCCCGTGCTTTTTCAGAAATCTCCATACCTTGGTCTTTTCCCAGCCCCATCGCTGCCCTAGGGTTTCCAAAGTCAAGTTAGCGCCATACTTTCCATACTGGATAACAGGCGCAAAAAAAGAGAACCCGTTGTCCGGATCCTCCCATACTGTGTGACACCATAGGTCTAACCAGGCGTCTGTTTCTTCAAATTTGTAGTGCTGCCTGGCCAGGCGTTCTGTTATGTTCCGGGGTACGCACAGAAAGCCTTACCCGTCGGTCGTGTATACGACGCCTTTCATGCAGGCCGTGCCAGAGCATTTTACCACCCAGTCCGTGATTTGGTAGGTAAGTTTCTTGGTTTCTTTGTCCAGGCCATAGGTCAGGTAGCCGAGCTGAGCCAGCTTATCAAGCGTTTCCAGAGCTTTGGAGCGGCTTCTTACGCCCAGGATACTCTTTAGCCCAACAACGCCCCCGGCCCACATACCGGGCTCTACGGGGTTATTATGGCCGCAATAGGAGGCTACTCCTTTACGGAAAGCCGCACGGGAAGCAAGCTTCGCCCAGGCGGACAGGATGCCTTTGCCCTGTGGCAGGGACTTGCGGGGCAATTTGACCCAGTGATATTTTTGCAGGCATTTCACGACGGGAACCTCCTATCATAACAAAAAGGACAGCTTCTCTTTTGAAACTACCCCTAAAAACTTATAAACAATTGAATCGGCACGTAAAAAATGGCTCTCCCATTTCCATGTCGTACCTCTGTATATTTATTCAAGGGCAATCAATACCACGCCCAAAGGACGTGGTATGAATGATAAGCCCTAAAAGGGCATGATGCCAGCAGCGCCTAAAGGCGCAGAATGAGAAACGCCAACCGCACTTTGGGTTTGGCGTTTCTTTTTTACACTTCTTCTAAATCTTTAAAGGGATCTTCGTACTCTTTAAAGCTCATCTGATCCATGATCTGGTCTTCTCTTTCCTGATCCTGGATATACTTCTGAATGGCTTTTTTGTTTCCTCCTACGGTGCTTACATAATATCCTTTGGCCCAGAATACTCTACGCCCATATTTGTATTTCAAGTTCGCATGTCTCTCAAATATCATCAGGGTACTCTTCCCTTTCAGATATCCCATAAATTCTCCCACGCTCAACTTTGGCGGTATAGAAAGCAGCATGTGGATATGATCGAGCATTGCATGGGCTTCTATGATTTCCACATGCTTGTATTCACATAGCTTCCTCAGGATTTTCCCTATATCTGCCCGCAGTTTCCCATATACTACTTTCCTGCGATACTTTGGTACGATCACAATGTGGTATTGACATTTCCATTTTGTATGTGATAAACTTTGCTCGTCCATTTGGACTGACCTCCTTTGATTTTTGTGCGGTTGGCGTTACCCGCTTCCATTATATCAAAGGAGGTCTTTTTTTATAATCAACGCTATCGCTTTCTTCGGTCTCCGCCGGCATAGCCGGTGGTTGCTCTTATAAACCAGAAGGGGCGGTTTCCTTTTGAAACCGCCCCTTACAAACAGAATCTATGTGTCGTTGAGATAAAAACCAGTGTCGCGAAAGTCTCTATCTTTGTACGGTGGCCGCACCAATTCCGCACCAAATTCTTCTAAAGATATATCAGGTTTTATAGGTTTATATGTACCACGACTTCCAATAAATCCAGTACCCATGCGGGTTTACGAAATCATATGGAGTTACATTAACATACGGAATCAAGCCAATATATTACGATGCCTAATTTCATATGTGTTCACGACTCCTTATTATGACTGGATTTTTGACGTTTTCTTTTTGTCTCCGCATCTATTTGTCATGGGGATATGGTGTTTGCCTCAAATTGCCGTACTGCACTGACCAGTGAATCGTCCGTGACATGGACGTAGCGATCCATAGTCGTTTTGATGCTAGCATGGCCCAACAGCTTCTGTAACACTCTGGGCGGCATCCCGCTTTCAATAGCTCGGGTTGCATAAGTATGCATACAAACCGCCGGAAACCCGCCTCATCGCACAGCTTATACAGGTGAGTATCGTATGAGCTGTTTTTCGCTGGTTCTCCCGTCCGCCAGTTGACAAATACCAGGTCACGCATCGTCAGATACATTTTCTGCCCTGTCCGCCTGTCCAGATACTCAAGTGTTTGTGTAAGCACCTCAGATGCCTTTCGGACATCCCGTTCCTCATAACATTCTCTTAAAATATTATTAAGCGCAGGCTTGAATAAAGTCCCCGTTGTGATGTACGCCTGCCGTATGGTTGACCCGGCCTTCCTCCATGCTTTGGCTTTTCTGGCGGCAACAGGACTTTCACTTTTTTCCACAATGCGAAACATTTTGCGTAAAGCTAACGTTTTACGTCAGCTTTTGCCCACCAACTTTGAAAAGGTGGACGAAACTTTCGTATTTCTCCATTTTTAAACACGTTATTCACACGCACTCTCACACCCGCTCTGCCATGGAAAGGAGCAGGCGCTCTGTGTCCTGCCAGCCCAGGCAGGGATCGGTGATGGACTTGCCAAAGGTGCGCTCTGCCTCAATGGGCTGAGTGCCCTCCTCCAGGTAGCTTTCCACCATCACGCCTTTGATCAGCTTTTTCAAGGCCGGGTTATACTGGCGGCTGTGGAGCACCTCGCTGACAATGCGGATCTGCTCCTTATACTGCTTGTTGGAATTGGAATGGTTGGCGTCCACGATAACCGCTGGGTTTTGCAGCTCCCGCTCCTCATACAGCTCCCACAGCCGCCGGAGATCTTCATAGTGATAGTTGGGTACGCAGGTGCCGTATTTGTCCACGCCGCCCCGGAGGATGGCGTGAGCCAGGGGGTTGCCGGTGGTGGTGGCATCGTTGCCCCGGTAGATAAAGGTGTGGCCGGACTGCGCTGCCTGGATGGAGTTGAGCATCACAGACAAATCCCCACTGGTGGGGTTTTTCATGCCTACCGGGATATCCATGCCGCTGGCAGTCAGACGGTGCTGCTGGTTTTCCACAGATCTGGCCCCCACAGCCTCATAGGAGAGCACATCGTCCAGATAACTGCGGTTTTCCGGATACAGCATTTCATCGGCAGCGGTGAGGCCGCATTCCTCCATCACCTGGATGTGCAGGCGGCGGATGGCGATAATGCCTCCCAGCAAGTCCGGGGCCTTGTCCGGGGAGGGCTGGTGAAGCATTCCCTTATACCCCGCCCCTGTGGTGCGGGGCTTGTTGGTGTACACCCGGGGGATGAGCAGCAGCCTGTCTCCCACCCGCTCGTTGATTCTAGCAAGCCTGTGGACATACTCCAGCACAGAGTCCTCCTGATCCGCCGAGCAAGGCCCTACGATTACCAGGAATTTATCTGATTCCCCGGTAAACACCGCCCGGATTTCCCTGTCCCTCTGGGCCTTCCTTTCCCGCAGGGACGCTGACAGGGGATACTCCCCTTTCAGGTCTGCCGGGAGGGGCAGCTCCCGGTTCAGCTTCATAGACATTTTCTTCATCCCTTTCTGTTTTGCCTCCGACCTATCCTAGCTCCAGCGGCCCCGGCAGGCATTCTATCCGCTGGCCCTCCTTGAAAAGATAGTAGGGCCGCGTGCCTATAACCTCCGCCTTCTCGCCGTTTAGCACCACTGTGTCCTCCTCCGGCAGGGCCAGTATCCTGCGCCCGGATTGGGAAAGCCCCAGCAGATGGGTTGTGTGCCTTTGGGTAATTTCCTCGTCCTCATTGCCATAATGGCACAAAAGGGAAATGCCGGAGAGCACGTCAATGCCTGCCGTGTCCGAAAGGCCGGCCAGGTTCTCGTCGGCATACCGGCAGGTATCAATGTCCGCCCCCAAGATAATGGCCCCAGCGCTGCCGCCGAATACCGGGCCGCCAGCCTTCAGATATTCTGTAAGCTTTAAAAGGGCGCCGCTTTCCTTTAACTCGTGCAGCAGCTTGTAGGTGTTGCCCCCGCCGATGAAAATCCCGCCGAAATGGGATAAATCCAGCCCCGCCAGTTCTTCCCCGGAGCGGGCCATGAAAATTTCTATGCCCAGCAGGGAAAGCTCCCCGGTTATCCAGCCAAGACAGCCGGAATATTCCTCCTTCTCCATTGCCATAGGGATATAAAGCAGTGGTTTTGTCTTATCTATCGCCGCGCCAAAGCGCTGGTAGGCTTCACAGGCGCTGGCCCCATCGCCCCCGCCGTTTAAAAACACGCGCATATTCACGTCTCCCTTTCCTGGTTGTTTTTTAGCAGCCGCTCTATGCCCTCGTCCGTATAGGACAGCAGCTTCCCATACCGCCAAGCAATGTCCCGCCGCTTTTCCGGGGTATATGCGCCCCCGGCTTGGGCCTGCCGCTTTTCCTCCTTTAAGTCCAGATAGGCCTGAAGCACAGCCTCATCCTGATAAAAGATAGCGTTAAAGCGGTTTTTGTTCATGGAAACGGGGAACAGGTCTGTAATGAAGGCGTCGTCCTCCGGATACAGCTTCACCCCGTATTCGGCACAAAGCTTCTGGAATTCCGGCAGGAAGCTGTCCCGTTCCTCCCGGCTGTCGCAGGGGTGGGCCAGCGCCAGCTTTTTCACCCCAGCCCGCACCATTTCGCAGAAGCAGTCTGCGGCCCCCAGTTTGTAAGAAAATCTGTCAATATTCATAATGGCCATGGGATACCGAATGTACACAAAAAGAGCTGAAACGTCAGTCTTTTGTGCCCGGTATCATTCCTTTCTCTATATTTTTCACACGCCTGCCCCTTCCAGGATTTCCCCATACCGGCCCCGCCAGATATTTTCATAGTAAAACCGGTTTATCTGGGCGGCGGGGAAGCCGCCGTTATCAAAGGTGGTGATGCCGCCCTTTGGCAGCAAAACTTTAAAGCCCCTTTCAAAGGCAGATTTCACTGTGGCGTCTATGCAGTATTCTGTCTGCAGCCCTGCCACCACCAGGGTTTTTATGCCCGCCTCCCCCAGATACTCCTCCAGCCCTGTTTCCAGGAAGGCGCTGTTAAAGCGCTTGTCAAAAATTTTTTCTCCTTTCAGAGTGCTTACCTCCCGGGCAATTTCCCAGCCCGGCGCGCCTGCGGTAAGCTCTGTGCCGGGGCCGTCGTCGTGGCGGACAAAGAGAACGGGCTTTCCTTCCCTGCGAAACTCTCCCAGCAGCATGCCGATAGTCTCCGCCAGCCGCTCCTTTTCAAAGGGGCCTTTGTCCAAAAGCCCCTGCTGCACGTCTACCACCAGCAGGGCGGCGTTTTGTATTTCATCCATGGCGTTTCCTCCTACACGATTTGAAGCAGGTAAAATTTCAGGTAGTCCGTCTCCGGCACGTTCCATAACACCGGGTGATCCGGCCCCTGGGTCCGGGCCTCAATCAGCCGCAGCTCCACCCCCGCGTCCCTGGCGGCGCTTTGAAGCATGGCCCGAAAGCGGGCGTCTCCCATAAAGTGGGAGCAGGAGCAGGTGGCTAAAAACCCGCCCCGGGGCAGGGCCTTCATGGCCCGGAAATTTATCTCCTTATAGCCACGCTCCGCGCTGTCCACAGTTTTGCCGGACTTGGTAAAGGCGGGCGGGTCTAAGATGATATAGTCATATTCCCCTGGCCTCAGGGAAGGCAGCAGATCAAACACATTGGCGGTTTCATATTCCACTATGCGGGAAAGGCCGTTGCGGGCGCAGTTTTCCCTTGCGCAGGCAATGGCGGTTTCAGACACATCCACAGAGCGTACGTAAGCCGCCCCGGCTTTAGCGCAGTTGAGGCCAAAGGATCCTGTGTGGGTGAAGCAGTCCAGCACACGCCTGCCGGCAGCCAGCCGGGCGGCAGCGGCCCGGTTATACTTCTGGTCTAAAAAGAACCCGGTTTTCTGGCCGTTTGCAAAATCCACCAGGTAGCGGACGCCGTTTTCCTCTATCTCCACAGTGGTCTCCTCCGGCGCTTCCCGGCCCGGCAGGGGGAACCAGCCTGTGTTCTGGGCCAGGCCCTCCAACTCCCGCACCCGTACGTCGTTGCGCTCATAGATGCCGCAGACCGATATGCCGTCCCGCTCCAGGGCTTCCACAAGGAGGGGAAAGAGGAGGGGCTTGATTTTTTCCACCCCCAGGGAAAGGGTCTGGGTCACCAGAACGCCCCCGAACTTATCCACGGTCAGGCCGGGGAAGCGGTCGGCCTCCCCGAACACCAGCCGGAAGCAGTTGAAGTCCCCTGCCATAACGGTTTTCCGGTATTCCCAGGCGTGACGTACCCGGCGGCGGTAAAAATCCTCGTCAAACCTGTCGTTGGCGTTGCGGGAAATGATGCGCACCCGGATTTTTGAATGGCTGTTATAGAAGCCTGTACCCAGGTAGCGGCCTTTAGGGCTGAGAACGTCACAGAGGGCGCCGTCCTGCAGCTCCCCTTCCATATCCGTAATTTCGTTATCAAACACCCAGGGATGGCCTTCCCTGGCGCGGGCCGCACCGCGTTTGTCTATTTCCACATAGGGATAGGGACGTTCTGTTTTCATTCCGTTTTCTCCCTTCCAGCTTTTTTACGCTATCACGCCTCCGCCGATTACGATGTCGCCGTCATAGGCTACCATCGCCTGGCCTGGGGTGGCGGCCCGCTGGGGCTGGTCAAAGGTGGCCTGGAGCGTGTCTTCCCCGGTCTGCTCCAGAAGGGCTGGCTGGGGGGCATGGCGGTAGCGCAGCTTCACCTGCGCCCGGACAGGGCCGGGCAGCCTTTCACAGGCAATGAGGTTGATGCCATGGGCTGTAACAGTCCGGGAAAACAAGGCTTCATGGGGGGCCAGGGTAACCTGGTTTTTCTCCGGGTCAATGCCGCACACATACATGGGCTGGGGAAAGGAAAGCCCCAGGCCTTTGCGCTGGCCAATGGTGTAGTGGATAATCCCCTTATGCCTGCCATACACCTCCCCAGCCGTTCCCACAAAGTCCCCGCTGGGGAAGGATGTTTTCGCATAGCCTTCGATAAAGGCGGCATAGTCCCCGTCCGGCACAAAGCAGATGTCCTGGCTGTCCCGCTTGCGTGCGTTTAAAAGGCCGTTTTCCTCTGCCAGCGCCCGCACCTGGGCTTTTGTCAGTTCCCCTAAGGGGAACATGGTGTGGGCAAGCTGCTCCTGGGTCAGGGAATAGAGCATGTAGCTCTGATCTTTGTCCTTGTCCAGCCCGGTTTTCAAAAGAACCCGCCCAGAAGCCTCGTCCCTCTCCACCCGGGCATAGTGGCCTGTAGCCACCTTGTCAAAGCCCGTTTCCGCCGCCCGCCGGAGCAGCTTCCCAAACTTAATGTGCCGGTTGCAGTCGACGCAGGGGTTTGGGGTTTTCCCCTGGCAGTAGGCGTTTACAAAGCGGTCTATTACCTGTTCCTGGAAATCCTCCTGGAAGTTGAACACATAAAAGGGAATCCCCAGACGGGCGCACACCATGCGTGCGTCATTTATGTCATCTGCTGAGCAGCAGGTTTTTTCCCCGGGAAATACCTCTTCCCGCTCCTCCCGGCGGAGGCTCAAGGTAACGCCCACAGCCTCCAGGCCTGCCTGTTTCACTAG
>Ga0224737_10144_pt1 | contig 11242 bp, 8 predicted proteins | sample LIM_B_Water_Pos_FD_161632 | JGI IMG/M metagenome (GOLD analysis project Ga0224737, IMG submission 161632) | Enriched cells from gastrointestinal tract of the lab mouse from Pacific Northwest National Laboratory (PNNL), Richland, Washington... | ecosystem: Host-associated > Mammals > Digestive... | reverse complement strand
CTTTATATATTCTGAATATTATTAATTAATATATAAGTCCTCTATAATAATAGAGGACTTATATATTAAAAATTCATTTCTGATTTTTTATCCCTTGATAATAATTTCTTAACACCAGTATTAGGATTTACCCCATCAAATAGCACTTTATATACTATATCAATAATAGGCATTTCAACTTCCATTTTTTCCTTTAACTCATAAAATGCTTCACAAGCTTTTATTCCTTCTACCACCATTCCAACTTCATCTATAGCCTCTCTAGGAGTTGCCCCTTTACCTATTAAATATCCTGCTTTTCTATTTCTAGAATGTAAACTACCACAAGTTACTATCAGATCTCCCATTCCAGTTAGCCCCAAAAATGTTTCACTATTTCCACCCAGCTTAGTGCCGATTCTGACTATTTCAGCCATTCCTCTTGTCATTAATGCTGCTTTAGTGTTATCACCATAACCAATTCCATCACATATTCCAGCAGCTAAAGCAATAACATTTTTTACTGCACCACCAACCTCAACACCAATTAAATCATCATTTGTATATACTCTAAATTCTTTAGTCATAAATAAATCTTGAATTTCATTTGCATATTTCATATCTTTTGATGATGTTACAACCGTAGTTGGTATTTTAAATGCAACTTCTTCTGCATGGCTTGGACCAGATAAAATTACAACAGGATTATTTATTTCTTGAGATATTACCTCCGACAATCTTAATCCAGTTTCAATTTCCATCCCTTTAGCTATACTTATTACAGGTATACTTTCACTTATTTTACCTTTCAAGTTTTTACACATACTACGTATAACATGAGATGGTACTGCTAATAATACATAATCAACATTAATTAAAGCTTCATCTAAATTACTATATGCAACTATACCCTCTGGAATATTTAATCCCTTTATATACTTATCATTTTTTCTATTTATATTAATATCATTTACAACATTTATATCTATATCATATATATTAACTTTATTTTTCTTATTATCTAATAATATTCCTAATGCAGTTCCAAAACTTCCCCCACCTATTATTACGATTTTTTTCATACCTTTCTCCTGACTATAATCTTAATTTAATTTTTTAATTTATTTAATATAATTTTATCTAACTGGTGCATAAACTCTTTATAATATTCAGACTGATAATGACTAACAGATCTTCCCTCAGGATGCTCATTAAATGCAATATAATTTTTCTTTATAATATCTATAACTTCACACTTTGGAAATCTTTTTATAAATCTCAACTCCATATATTCAAATAATGAGTTTGAAATCCTACTTTGTAATACTTCTAAAGGAGTAAAGTTTTCAAGTTTTCCTTCCTTATTTTTCATTTTCACTGCAGTTCTCGCTCTTTGAAATATTATTTTACTTGTATCAAAATTTTCTTCCAGACATTCAGCAAATTTTTCAAATTCTTCTTCCCATAACTTAAGATATTCTTTTAAATTCATGTGACTATATATTTTAGGATTTCCTAATTTATATATATAATCTGTTTGCCTCAATATATAGGTATCTGTTATCATACTCCCATCCTCATATGCAATTAAAGGTCTAACAGCATCGGCATATAAATCGATAACTAGAAAATCCACATTGCTTTGCTTTAATTTATAAAAGAAATCTTTATTAAAATCTCCCCTTATGGTATTTTTTTTGAAATCGCTATATTTTTCAAATTCATTTTCTACAAAATTAATTCTCTTTGCTGTCATACTTGGTATAGATGTATGAAAACTAGTTAAAACTACTTCATATTTATCCTTATAATCTTCATTAAAAAACTTTGTACTTTGAAATGCAGATCTGCTAAAACATGATCCATAAACTCCAATTCTTATTTTTTCATAATTTGTCTTATATTTTGTTACTCTTAAAGTTAAACTTCCAATATCTGTTTTATAATTCTCTAACCTATAATTTTCTTCTATAATCGGTGTTTTATCTACATTATTATTCAAAATCAACATTAAATCTGATATTTTCCCAGTGTTTACATTAATTATAGAGCACCAATAATCCCACACAGTAATATTAAATGGCAATAAAATAGCTTTTTTAATATTTTTATCAATAAAATAACGTCCTTCTTTAGCTACTAAATCATATTTTATTGAATCTAAATTACAAAACTTAATATTATTATTTTGTCTTGCTTTTAGATAACATGATACTATTTTATAATCCTTACTTGTCCTGAATACTAAGTTCAATATTTTCCTTAAGTTCTATCTTAATATTTTTTAATGGATTTATTTTACTTCTCTTAACAATTATACTTAAATGATTGTTTTCATAAATTATTTTATTTATAAATAATTCATTTTTACTAAATACTTTAAATTCATCATTAATATTATTACTTGGCTTAATATTGATATCTATATACTTATTATTTGTATAAACTCTTAAGAAAAAATCCCATTGTTGTTCATCATTTAAATCTTCAATATCTCCTATTGAAAAATCAATTTTTTCTTTAATATCTATGTTTTCTTTAATAACATATAAATCACAATATAATAATAAATCCTTTCTAACACGTTTTTTTAAAATTAAATTTCCATAGTCACAAACTATATCATTTTTTAAAAATTTAATTTCTGCTTTATCATTATAAGTTTCAATTTCTGCATTTATATAATTTATTTTAATATTTACCTGTAGTGATAGACTTCCTGACTTATTTCTATATAGGAAGCAATTATAATTTGTATTTTTTATATTCTCTACTTTTTTTATAATTCTATTAACATAATATGCCTTTCCTTCTATAAGTACATCAAAAATTTGATTATCTTCTAAATCAATATTCTTTAATTTAAGATAATATACATATTTATCATCAATCTTTTCGCTCAAAAGTCTATATGTTTTAGGTGCGCGACATTGATTTATTAATGATCTTTCTCTTAAATCAATAAATTTAAAATTATTTGTATCAATAATTTTTAAATAACCTTCATCTGTTATTCTAATATCCATTATAAAACATCCTTATTATAAATAATTTAGTTTAAGTATTCTAAAGATTCAATCCAATTCGTTACTATATTTTGAGAATTATATCTTCTAACATTTCTCTTTGCATTTTTGGCTAATTTATCTCTTAATTCTTCATCTTCTATTAGCCTATTTATTTGCTTAGCAAATTCATCAATATTTCCATTTTCAACAAGTATTCCATCATTGTTATGCGTTATTATTTCCCCTGGCCCTTCTGGACAATTAAAACTAACTACTGGTATTTCCATCTTCATTGCTTCCACAATTACCATTCCGAATCCTTCATATCTTGAACTTAACGCATATATCTTAGATTCCTGCATTTCCTTTTCAATTTGTTTACTAGGCCCCATTAAGAAAACATTTTTTTCTACATTATTTTCAATTATTAAATTTTTCAAATATTGATTATCTCTCCCTTTTCCAAATATTTTAATACTCCAATCTGGATGTTTTTCAATAATTTTAGGTGCAGCCTTAATTAATAAATCAAATCCTTTTTGAGGAACTAATCTTCCTGCAGCTATTATTTGATTCTTTTTATTACATGTATAATCTACTTGTAATTTAGGAATTGCATTTGGAACTTTTACAATTTTATTTTTAGCCTTAGGTATTTCTTCCAAGTAACCTTGTGTATCAGCGTCTGTTAATGTCATTATTAAATCTAATTTATTATAATATTTTTTAATTTGTTTCTGTAAATTTTCTGGATGAATATTAAAATTCAAATGTTCTTGACCAATCACTTTAAACTTTCTTATTTTGAAGTATTTAGCTAGCATTACATTAAATCCTGGCCTAGTACTAACAATAACTCCATCTTTAATACTCATAAGTTTTTTAATTAATTTAACATCTGTTAACAGTGAAAAATCTTTATAAAACTCATCATCTTTATCAATTATTAGGCTATTTCTACTCTTAAGAATTTTATCAATTCTACTTAGCTTATTTTTCTTATCAAATAATAATGATACCTTTATTGATTTATCAATATCGAAATATTTATCATTTTTATCTCCAAAAATACTTATTAATTCAACTTCATATCCCTGTTGAATAAGAGATTGTGCAGTATTTATTACTGTTCTTCCTGTTCCCCCCATACCAAATATATTAAATGATAAGAAATAAACCTTCTTCTTCTTATTATTATTGAATATAGTAGCACAAGCTCTTCTGCTTGATTGCCCATCTTCTAAATAAGCAAATTTATCATAAAATTTATCATACTTTTCCTTATAATTATTAGATACATTTTCTATATTTTCTATAGTTTCTACTAATTCTTCAGTTGTTTTAACTATTTTACCTGGGGCATCATTTACAAAATCAAAATAAAATCCTCTTAATTTTCCTTTATAGTAATCTAAATCATGGCAATAAAATATCATTGGTCTTCTAGTTGATGCAAAATCGAACATTACCGATGAATAATCAGTAATTAATATATCTGATATTAATGATAATTCTTGTATATCTTCATATTTAGATACATCATATACAAATCCCTTAAATTTATCTGAATTTATTCCTGTATTAACAAAATAGTGTGTCTTAATTAATAGTACATACTCTCTTCCTAATTTATTATATATTTCTTCAATATTAATATCCAATACATATTTACTATTATCCCTCCATGTAGGAGCAAATAATAAAACCTTTTTATTTAAATCAATATTTAACTTATGCTTTATTTCTTTAATTTTTTGTTGATTATTTTCTACTAAAATATCGTTTAATGCATGTCCTACTTCGAATATAGGTCCATTATATCTGAATGCACTCTTAAATGTATTTATTGAGTATTGATTTTGAGCTAATAAATAATCCCACTTTTTAACTCTCTTTTTAAATGCCTTTAAAAACTTTTCGTTATATGAAGGTGATTTCTTATTGACATCAAAGCTTATTTTCTTTAATGGAGTACCATGCCAAGTTTGAATAAATTTTGCACCTTTTCTTTTCTTAACATTATCTTGCATATTTAAATTACTTATTATATATTCAGCTCTAGCTAAATAGTAATAATATTTTAAGGTTTCTATTTTTACTTTTTTAGCATTTCCATCTATCTCTTCAAATTGATTTCTTAAAGCCCATACATACTTTAAATTTTTATAATTATCTTTTGCATATTTATAAATATATTTAGGGTTTCCCGAATATGATCTTCCCCCAAAACTTTGAAATACTACTAAGCCTTTTTTTATCGGAAGAATCTTGCACATTATTTTATACATTATTTTTCTAATAGTCTTATAATTACTATTATGTATTTTCCTGTCTATATCCTCAATAAAAACATTAGTATAATCAATATTTAAATTTAAATTAAAACATTCTTTATCATCTTCAATACATACATTAAATTTATTTGTATAAATTTTATTTTTAAACTCATTAGTATTAGCGTTATCTATAGGTTCACTTATAATTTTCAATTCAAAATCGCTTCCAGATACTCTCTTTATTTTTGTAGTACTTTCAATTAATTTCTTATTCAAATCTGGTGATACCATATAAAGCTTAATTTTATACTTATTATCTTCTAAATAAATATCTTTTAGTACTTTTAAGTTTGCTTTAATTGTAATTTTATTATTATATAACTTAAAATAATGTACTTTATTTATTTCAACTCTATCATTAACTTCAAATGATAAATCATCATCTAATGTATAATATGGTTTAATTACCTTATTAATTTTCTCTTCATATATAAATGGGAGTAATAAAGTATCTTTTTTGTTTTTTTCCTCATCATAATTTTTTACACGTATACAGCTATTGATTTCATTATATTTTATATTAATATACGCATCCCATATTCCCGCCATAATACTATTTATTATTAATTTATTATCTAATTTAAATTTAATATTTTTTTCATTATCTATTTTGTAACTATCAAATACTAAATTTAATGTAGAATTTCTTTTTCGAATTTCGAATGATATATCATCAATAAGCCCATAGTCCAGGGCATTTCCTAATATACAATCTATTTCCATAGTTATATAACTATTTTTTTCGTCTATTTTTATATCTCTAATTTTTGCCTTATATTTCAATGGTAACTTATTAACTTTAAAAGATATTCCAGAATCTTCAGTATAATACATTATAACTTCATAACATTCATTTAAATGTATTATATATTTTTTTTCCTGTTTAACCATATCCTTTTGTATATATGGGGCCTTTATTCTTATTCTTTTTTCATTTTTATATGTAAGTACTCTTATATATAAATCATAAAATCCATTTATATGGTTCTCCTTACATAACAAGTCAATATTACTCTTATATAAACATTTCCCTTTAACTATATTTATGTTAAATGGATATAAAGTTTCATCACCTCTTTTTTTATAGATTAATTCTACTTTATATAACAATTTATTTTGGCAATAATAATTTAATAATTTATATAAATTTACAACCCTTGCACTATTATCTTCAATTTTAAATTCTAATAAAAAGTTATCATTTCTTTTCCCCGAAAAAACATTTTTCACATTTATTTCTTCTAACTTTTCAATTACACTATTCGAGTAACCTATCAATTTTTCCTTAAATATTTCAGTAAACTCAATATGCAAATTAGTTTTTCCTTCATTATTATTGAAGACTATAAATCTATATTTATTTTTTTTGCACTCTAACATCTCTAATGTATCAACAATTGTAATTTCATTCTTATCGTCATCATAAAACTTACAACATATTTTATCATTTTTAAAATACAATTCTTCAAATATATTTTTTTCAACTTCATTAAAATTAAATAGATATACTCCATTCTTATACTCTAATTCTACTAGTTCATTATTAAAATTAATATATATTTTTTTAGTCGTATATTTTCCTTCAAAAACTAAAATATTATCTACTATCTTCAAGTTTTTACCCCCTAATAAATATTCATTAAGTTAATATTTTTCTTTTATCCTACCATTAAATCATTTTTTATCTTTGTTGTTGATATTCCTTTTGTTCTAGGTAAATAAACTACTTCACAATGTTCCTTTAATTCATCAAATTTACCTTTCCAATCATGTCCCATTACAAAAACATCAATATTATGCTTTTTTATATCTATTGGTTTTTGCCCCCATGATTCCTCTATTATTACCTCATCAACATACTTAATTGATTTTAATATTTTAACTCTATCTTCAATTGAATGATAAGCTTTTTTTCCTTTACTTTCATTGAATTTATCACTTGATACTGCAACAACTAAATAATCACCTAGTTCCTTTGCTCTCCTTAAAATATTTAAATGTCCTACATGAAATAAGTCAAATGTTCCATATGTAATAACTTTTTTCATCTCTAAAACCCCTCCTATTGTTTGTTTTAATTTCAATTAATTTTTATATAATAAAATATTATTGACTTTTAGAATAAACTTAAGTTTCAATATTACCTGTGACCTTTATCTAATTCTAATTATAACTCTTCAGAGCTTGAAGGCTTTTCTTCAAAACTTGATATTGGCTTTTCTAATTCTGTTGAGGCACTTCCTGAATCTATTACTGGCTCTTCTGAACCCATTGGTGGTTCTTCTAATCCTGTTGGTGGATTTTCTGAACCCATTGGTGGCTCTTCTGATCCTGTTGGTGGATTTTCTGAACCCATTGGTGGTTCTCCTGATCCTGTTGGTGGATTTTCTGAGCCTACTGGTATCTGTGGTCGTGATTGAATTCCAGACTGTATATTTCCCTGTCCATTACTTGAGTTTTGTGATGTTGATGGACGTGATAAATGTATATTATTTTGATTTTCATGACTATTCAAATCATCATTTATAGTAGTTTGCTTTTCACTTTTCTCATTCTCTTCTTTAATTACTCTTATTTTATCTATTAAAGCTTTATAACATATATTTTGATTCACATCATCTCTATTCAAAAGAACAACTTCCTTTTGAAGTAAATTATCACTTTCTACTAGCATATAATCATCTTCTGAAATCACTTCTTTTAATAGAACCGTTTCTATATTAAAATCATTGAAATTAGTACTTATATTGTTTTCTGAATTTTCATTAATAATATTTAAAACTTCTTTTAATAACTCATTATCATTTCCAAATAATTTTGACAATAATATAAATCTTTCTTCATTATTTAACTTTATTAAATTATTAAAAATAAAATTAATAATTGCTTCAAAATTATTCGTGTTATCATTATTAATTACACTGTTATTTACTTGATATTCTTTATTATTACACTTAAATATAAAAACATTATTAGACATTTGTAGTTCAAAGCCTAAATTGGTTATAAATTCTTTTAAATCTTCTTGGTTAATAAAAAAAACATTATCAATTTTTTCATTAACTATATTCTTCTCTATAATATTTAAAGCACTTTCTTGTCCAACTAAATCTAAAAATCTAATTTCATCAGATAACATAAGATTATCATAATAAATTTGTAATGATATTGGAATATTTGTAATATTAATTTTGCCGTCACTTGTAATACTAAAATTAGTAATTGCATAAACTGTTTTTCCACTTTTATCATTTAGATAAGTTCTATAATAATTTTTATATTCAGCTATATCTTCACCTTCAATTAAAAATAAAAAATTATAATCTTTCATTATCTTTTCTTTTTCAACACTATTATTATCTACAATTAAATTTTTCTCACTTATTGGAGTTTTGGATTTATTTTTATTCATTCCTAATCCTATTGTCCCTGTAACTATAATAAAAATAAATATTGTAATTAATGATATATATCTACTTTTATATTTTCTTAAACCAACTTTATCTTTTAATTTTTGAATACAAGATTTAATACTTTTATTATTCTCATTAGCTATTATCCTTTTTTCAAAAACTTCCTTATTAAATTCTTGTTTTTCTTGATCAGATTTTTCTTTTATATTTTTTATGTATTGAAAGTAATCTTTAGCAACTTCATCTATATCTCCATATTGTTTAACTTCCCCACCCTCAATCCAAAGAGCTTTATTACAAAAACTTTTAACCTGTGATAATGAATGACTTACAAAAAATATTGTTTTTCCCCTCTGCTTAAACTCCTCCATTTTATTTATGCATTTAGCTGCAAAGCTACTATCTCCAACAGATAGGGCTTCATCTATAATTATTATATCTGGATCTAAGCTTATTGATATTGCAAATCCTAGTCTTGATTTCATTCCACTTGAATAACTCTTTACTGGTTGATAAAGAAAATCTCCTAATTCTGCAAATTCAATAACCCCTTGAGTTATTTCTTCAATTTTTAATTTTGATAGTCCGAGAAGAGCTCCTTTAACTTTTATATTCTCTATTCCTGTTAACTGATTATTTAGCCCTGTATTTATTGAAATCAGAGATTGCTCTCCTTTTATAATTGCATCTCCTGACGTTGGAACCGATATTCCTGCAATTATCGATGATAAAGTTGATTTACCAGAACCATTAGTTCCTAATATCCCAACTATTTCTCCTTTATCTATAGAAAAACTTACATCTTTTAAAGCATAAAATTTTTGATTTATTTTATTATTAACAGAATTCTTATTATTAACTTTTCTTTTTATATCGTATATTTTGCAAACATTTTTAAATTCTACAGCACAATTTTCTTTCATTTTACTTACTCCATTTATATTAAATCTATAAACTTATGCTTAAATTTGTACATTAATAAGCTCCCACCTGAAAATAGAAGTACTACTATTATCCAAAATATTAATGTCATTTTCGAATATATTAAAATACTGTTATTAAAAAGCAAACTATTTCTATATCCTTCTATAATGTAAAACAACGGATTACATTTCATAATATTCACAGCCCAAATTGGTAACTTCTCCATAGTCCATAATATTGGTGTAATAAACATCAATAATCTCATCGATGCATTTATTGCTTTTCCTACATCTCTAGTAAACATATTTGCTACTGAAGTAACCATTGTTAATGAAATAGAAAATGCTATTGCACAAAAAATATAATATACTATTCCAAAACTATTTAAATTTAAACTAACACCATTAAATAATATAAAAATTATAATTACCGTCACCATTATTAAATGATTAAACAACTCTTTAAATACTATAGTTGTCGGTAAAATACTTATTGGAAACTTAATTTTAGTAATTATACTAATTTTTTTATATATAGAACTTGTCCCATATCTTATTGATGCACTTAAAAAGAACCAAGGAGTTAGCCCTACTAACATCCAATTTATATAATCAACTCCATTAACAGGCTTTCCTCCTCTTATTCCAAACCCAAATGAAAACCAATATGCAAAAATTTGAATCAAAGGATCTAAAATGCTCCATAACATTCCTAATTTAGAATCTCTATTTTCTGCTAAAATTTCATATTTAACAATACAAAAAATTCGATATAAATTTTGTATATTTTCAATAACTACATATTTCAAACTATTTATTAAAGCTTTCATTATTGATATTCTCCTTTTGTTGAATTTTTTTAATCCATATATAAATAACTACATATTAAATTTTCAATATATAATCTTAATTCACATTTATTTATATATATGCTATAATTAACAAACAAAATGTTCATTTATATTTAGGAGGATATATGATAAGAGAAAGGAAAAGCTATCCTATAGTAAAAAGATATAAATCATTATTATTTTGGAGAGAATGTATCTTTTGTAACCGTGAATTCAAAAGAGAAAATGGATTTATCATAGAAGATTTAATTAGCATAAATTCTTTAACAACTTACTCATACTGTTGCCCAGAATGTGCAATCTCTTCAGAAGAGGTCAAAATAAAATTAAAAGAAAAAAAAACTAATAATAAATTTTCTAATCCATATTCTTATTTTCCTAATAGTATAATGGATGAATACGATTAATACATTCACTTACACCATTTCTATATAAATAATTATATTTATTCTATGATTATTTATATAGAAGCTTTTTATGTGAAAATCTTTTAAATTATCATTAATAATACTTGATGTAAAGTTTTATATAAATTATTACTTAAATATAATACTATTAATATATTTCACTTTAATCCTTTGTTTTATCCCATTTAAATATTTTATAAAAGTTTATCATTTATACCTATTATTAATTATAAAATATAAGCATATTTTGTGAATTTATGTTATCTTAAAGGTATATATACAAATCTAATAAGCATTTGTGTTTTTAAATAAAACTATTATAGTC
>Ga0224737_10143_pt1 | contig 11289 bp, 11 predicted proteins | sample LIM_B_Water_Pos_FD_161632 | JGI IMG/M metagenome (GOLD analysis project Ga0224737, IMG submission 161632) | Enriched cells from gastrointestinal tract of the lab mouse from Pacific Northwest National Laboratory (PNNL), Richland, Washington... | ecosystem: Host-associated > Mammals > Digestive... | reverse complement strand
CTTCGACAAAGTTCAATAAAAGAACCTATAATTCCAGATGACAAATAACAATAATCAGAGAAACCATAGTAAGCTTTTTTCTCTCGTTTATATATAGAGCAGAGAACAAATACAAATGATAGCTTATATTTCTTATCATAATCGTTAGAAAATTTTTTTGCCTCATTACTCTTTTTCTTGTGTTTAAAATCATATAATGCTTTTTCTACATATTCCAAGCTCTCTCCCTTAAGTAATAAGCGCAAACATTCCATCTCATAAAGAGGATTATCATCACGTATACTTTTAAGAGAATCAACATTTAAATCTACATCATGATAATTTCTCTTATTTATTTCTTTTAAATAAATTTCAATATGTTTTGAATTTCCTTTGACAATGTCCTTTGCTTCATTTTCTAAATCTTCTTCATATCCTAAAATGTCAACTATATTCATTCCGACAAACATCGGAACGGATGCTAATCGTTTTTCTGCAACACGTTTAATTAACTCAAAATATTTTTTATTATTTTGTTTTTTTACCAACGGATTATCAAATTCAATTTTACTATAATCTCTCCCTTCTTTTATAAAATCTTCAGAATTAACAGTATCATACGTTTTAAATCCATAAGGACGCATTCCAATACGTAATCTTATTCCATATTCTTTATTATAACGCATTGCCGCATTAATAACCATCTGCTGCTTTTTAGAAAAGCTCTCAAACTCATCTATTAATAATAAGACAGAGATTTCCTTAAGTCCTAAAAGTTCAAAAACTTTTGTTTTACAAAATTCATCAGATAATCTCCCTTGAAGAATAAGATTACATTTGGGCACAAACTTTACTGTATCATCAATATCAATTGCTTTTTCTGATTGAAAATCCCATATATAATTAATTTCATCTATTACAAACTGTAACAAATCATCAATACTATTACATAAAGTTTCTTTTGGCATAGGAAATATGCTTAACATTTCTGAAAGTATTTTCACATATAATGGATTATTTATATTTACTATATTTAAGTCCATTTCTAATATCTTTACTATTTCCAAATATTCTTTAAATATTGTCAATTCAAAAAAGTGGGTAAATATAGATTCCTCAAAGTTTTTGGCAGAATACATCTCTCCCAACAAAGAAAGACTCTGCAATAATGGTTTATCTATACGAAAATATATTCCTATATATTTCGTTTCTTTCAATTTGTCAAGATAGGTTTCATTTGTTTGTATGATTTTTTGAACATTATATGAGAACTGCCTCAATAGCATAGTTTTTCCAGTTCCACGTCCTCCTATAAAAATAATTGGAGATTTATCCTCTATTATTTTCGATTCTGGTATAGTAAAGGAATCATATGGCTCTGTAAAAAACTCTGAAATTTGCTCAGAAGTCATAACATTTGTATCAAATTCCGAGAATGGATTTTTATAACTATACATATTGCCCTCCTATCCTAATCTTACTATCACTAGTATACTTTTTATTATATCTTCTAAATATAGGTTTCCAAGAATTTTCTTCTGACCAAAATATAGGAAGTGTATTGTTCGGAGTATTATAATAAGCGCCAATCAGATATTCTCCTCCACCAAATCCAAATGCCGTAGCCCCATCTTTTTTGTCTTCTTCACTTAAAATCCTCTCTCCATAATACTGACAAATCATTCTTGCTTGTTCTTTTATTTCCGGCGAATAACCTTGAAAAACGATAGATGTATCTGAAAACACTTTCGATGAATCATCCATGATTATGCAAGGCAATACATCTGTAACAGCCGAAATTGACTTGATTTTTTGAATAGCTTCTTGAGTTGAAATCATCAAAAGAACATAAATTTTCTTCTGATGATTGTTGGGATGCTCTCTTAAGTATCTTTTTATATACCACTCTGCTTGACTTCCTGTAATTGAAAAATCATCAACAAACACCACATTATCGCCCTCTTTTTTTTCTTCAAAATCATATTTAGATAAATCATTAATTTGCCTAAAAAGATAGAGCATATATGACGAACTTTCACTTTGATTTCCAAGCGGTGAAAATGTTGTTTTCCCTATTAATGAATCTATTTCATCATCATTTACTTCCATTAAATTATGACTCAAAAAATATTCATGAATAAATTTTTCAATCATAACTTTCATTAGATGTTTTACTTCTTCTTCGTTATAATAAATAAAATTACAAAGCAAAAACAACGCAATCCTTTTTTCTAAATCTCTTGCTTCTTCACGTTCAAAATCCTTTGTACATAATGCATCCCCCTCAAAATTATTAAGCCACTTGTTAATACCTACTTCATGAATAGTATTTATATGCCATGCTGTACTAATCGTTTTTCGTAGTGTAAACATCAACGTATCATATGAAGGTAATTTTTTATATTTCATAACAGCACCTCATTAATCCTTTATCAATTCCTCAAATCTAATTTTCGATTGTTCTCCGTAATTTACATCTGCATCAATACTAATCCACTTTCTACCAACTTTTTCGGCACAAAACCCCGTAGTATTACTACCCCCAAATGGATCTAGCACTAAATCTCCTTCATCTGTTAAAAACTCAATAAAGAAACTAGCCAGTTCAAGAGGCATTCGTGCAGGATGAGGAATCATTCCTCTTTCTTTACAAGTTTTTGTAAAAAAGTCATTCGACTTTGTATTCGATATACTAAACATTGAATAAGGCAACCGCAGTTCCTTATCCTCATCAATTTGCTCCAACTCTAAAACATTATGTGAAATACTACCATGATTATCCGTCAGAAATCCCTTTTCACTAATTACATGCTCCGATGGACGTTTACCCGAATTAAATTTTCCTGATTTGAGCAATTTCTTCATACTCTTGCTATATGGTCGTAGCACTCTGCGATTATCAGCTTTAGGATAATCTGAGTTGGCTATCCACCACACATGCGTAAAGCTGTCGATTGCTCGTATCCTATTAATCGTTACCCATTGAGCAGGTGACGGCAATCGTGCGGGATTATAACATATAAATTCTTGACATAATCTAAGACCAGCCTTCTCATTATTCACAAAACCCAAAAGACTATTTAAATGCAATAATGATTGAACAGGACGATTTTTTTCCCATGCATTTCCCATTTCTATTACTATTGAACCATTCGGAGTTAGTACGCCGGAAAATAATTCAGCTAAGCCAGTAAACCATTCTAAATATTCATCTCCGTTCAGATTACCGTATTTTTTTTTATTATTTAATGGAAATGGCGGAGATGTAAGTATAAGTTGTACTTTCTCTTTCAAATTCAACCCTTTAATTGTTTCTTCACATTTTCCTATGTAATATTTTCCTAAATCTGTGCTGTATAATAAATCACTCATCTTATCTAACCTCTTTCCAACCACATCCCAAATAATGCCACTTTTTTTCCCATTTATCTTCATTCACAATAGCTTCAAACACTGGCTCAAGGAAAGTCTGTATTTCCTCAATGACTGCCGAAAACTCAAGTGTATCATCTTTTATAGTCTTCAAGAAGAATTTCCACCGCTTCTGCATATCCACATCCTCGGCAAGTGTGAGAATACGCTTGAAACTGCCCTTTTCGTAGGGTGTCCCTCGCCGTTCCAATGTTCTGGATATTGCTGTCTGCAATTTCACTCCATCAAAATCAAAAGTCTTTGCCAGATAGTAAATATCGTAAAAGTCCTTCATTCTACCTGTCAGTTCAAACCGCTGTAAAATAGCATCAAACTTTTCAGCAATCGTACTTTCAAGAGAATACGTCATAATAACAGGAGATTCAAAATCAGGAAGCTGCGTATGAATCGTCCGTTCCTCGGCACATGGCACAATCACATCCCCGACTCCTATATCTACATTGAACGGCACACGGACATTTTTGATTTTTCCGATAATCTGCGTACTAATGCCGTGATATTTCCTTTGTGGGGAAATTTTCTCAAAGCCTTTGGCTGTCATCTCAATATAATCATTGCCTGTAGGTACGGCAAGAATTTTTACAATAAGAGCTTGTACTTCTTCTAACGAGTTAGAAACACTGCGCAATAGGAAATCCACATCAACAGTCGCTCTGCTTTCAAAATTTGTAAGCGTATAAATAAACAAACCGCCTTTAAGAATAAGAGTATCCTCATGCCCCGATTTTGAAAGTTTCCGCAAAAATTCCTCCTGCATAAAAAGCTGTAAGCATTGCTGATAACTAATGCCAGCCGCCTTTGCCTTATTCCTTAGCCTTGCCAAAACAGATGCCGCAATATCAGCCACTACAACCACACTCCAATCAATTCTTTTACTTTCTTCTGCACTCTGAGTTCCTTTGCATATTTCATAAGGTTTGGGATATTCTTCTGCGTGTCCCTCACATAACCTTGAACTGCCTTATTAAAAATTTCTTTATCCATCTTGCTCATATTCCGCAAGACATCACAAATCGTACGGTCACGGTCATAAATGCGGACATCCACAAAATCAATACTTCCTTTTATTTCCCCCAGTGGTACTAAATAAGGCTCAACTCTATAAGCCTTTACAAACGGAAAATCTATCTTTGTACGATTCCTTGAAACATTTTTATCAACCGTAATATTCCATTCGGCAGGATTACGGTCGCTATAATGATAATAAAAGAGAGCTGTTTCCATACAAAGGACTGCATCTGAGAAAAGCCGATTGATTATCTTAACCTCCTGTCCATCAAAAGAATCCACCCAATGGTAATATCCCCATTTTATCTTTTCAATCAGTCCTTCATCTAATAATTTCTGAATATCAGCATAATATAGTTTATAAGAATTAAGTTCAGCGGTCGTCATGATACAATCATGGTCAAAAAAAATCCTTCTGACAATATCTATCACTTTTTCATCAAGCATTGATTACACCTCTATTAATCCACACAAAAATATCTCAACAATTATGTGATTTGTTATAGTATATCCTTTTTTGTATGAAAAGTCAATTTTATTAAAACACCATAAATAAATCTTACAATTGTGTGGTTTGATATAAAAAAACTGGGGCTGTCGGGAAATAACGATTTATGCCCCTGATAGGTAAGAAAAAACAGTCCGGTAAAAATTCAGGCTTTTTCAAGGCCCTGGATTTTTACCGGACTGTTTTCTTCTTTTAGCAGTGTCTATTTTTGGGCGCAGAATCCCCTTGTTTGGATTTTGAGAAGCGCTCCTTTGGCTAAGCTGCTTTCTGCTCCTTTTTTCCTTCATATTTTTCAATTTCATGATGTATAAACCGGTGGTATTTCATGATGTTTCGACCGATTGCATACAGCATAAACTCTTTATATACTTTTTCCGCCGAACGGTAGTTGAACCTTCGGAAGTCCTCGTTTTCTTTTATGTCCCCAAAGTGTCCTTCCGTCTGGATGGAGCGTGTCTGCCGTTTCAGGATACCCGTCTCACTCTGAACATTCGCATTGGATTCTTCTTTCAGTCTTTCCCACCGTTCGTTGACCTTCATGACCTTATTTCGATCCGGATTCTTTTCGGCATCGTATTTATAAAGGCACTTTGCTCTGTGCTCACAGCCGCTGCAGTCCGCACATTCATATACCTCAAGTGTCTGGGTATATCCGGCCTGTTCTCTGCTTTCTGTCCGGATATGGCGCAGCTCCCTTCCGTCATGGCAGATGTAATAATGCTCATCTTCAAAAACGGTGTATGTCATGTTGTAATACTTTCCGATTTCTTCCCTGTATGCCCGTGTCTTCCGTTTCTCATGATCCTGGAGCTTGATATAGCTTTGGATTCCGTTCTCCTTCAGATACATCAGGTTCTTTTCACTGCAGTAGCCGCTGTCGGCAGTCACTGTCTCAAGGGCGTCTCCGAATGCCCTCTGATGCTTCTCCAAAACAGGGATCAGCGTATTGTAATCCGTCCGGTCGCTGCTCACATAACTGTGGACAATGAAGTAATTCTCTACCGCGATCTGGACATTGTATGCCGGCTTCAACTGCCCGTTCAGCATATGGTCCTCTTTCATCCGCATGAACGTTGCTTCCAGATCCGTCTTGGAATAGCTGTTACGGTCTTTCCCCATGATCCCAAAGCATTCCTTATATTCCATAAGGCGCCTGCCGCATTCCTCCAGTTCCTCATAAAGCTTCTGGATCCCTGGTTTATGCTTTCCTTTTCCGCTGGCAAACACAATCCCTTCGCCTTTTGCAATCCCCACCAGATTTTCCTGCAGTTTTAGGATTTCAAGCGGAGAACAGTGATCAATCTTAATGAGGGTATTGTTCGGGATTTTCTTATGCTTTGTCAGTTTCCGCCGCCTGTTTTCTTCGGTCACCTTCCTGACCTTTTCCATACCCTCGATCAGGAACATCCGGGCTTCTCCAAGATCGTACTTTGGTCCATATCCATTCTCACACAAGAATGCGTTGTACTTTGCATAAAGGGCATCTATGGTGTCCAGCAGGCCGGCAAGATGATAGTTTATGCTTCCACGCCAGACAAACGTGTACCGGTTTGCGTTCGCTTCAATCTTTGTCCCGTCAATGTAGAGATCCTTCAGCGTGATGAGTCCTTCCCTTTGCAGGCGGCGCATAAACTGATGGTTCAATTCATCCAGGATTTCGCCCGTCAGTTTTTTTCCCTTAAAGCCATAAAAAGCATCCCTTTGGGGCTTCTGCCCTTTGGTTAGCCAGATAAAGGCAAGATCCCTCCGGCACAGATCCACAATACGGTCAACCGCCCGGACTCCCCGCATATTCGCGTAAGTAACCACAGCATACAACATGATTGGATTATACCCGGTTCTTCCCTTATCTGAATAACAGGCCAGAAGGCCTGAAAAATCTAATTCCTCCATTACTTTTTTCAGGGTATAGACTGGATCGTCGTCGGGTAAATCCAATTCGTAGAAACTGAAGTTGATTTTTTGTTGCCCAATTTCAAAAAAGTTGTTATAATAATCTTGTTTTAGCATAGTTCCATTATAACATGGAACGGAGAAAAGATGGTTGTTGTTAGCCATCTTTTTTCTTTTTTAATGGATAAATTTTGGTGGCAGGTGTAATCCGCATGGATCCCACCTGCCACTGTGTATGGCTATCTATTTCCCGACAGCCCCAGTTCCTTACATTCCGTATCATAAATAAGCATCATCATTAACTGCCGCATAGAGATTTATCCATCTCGGAGTGTCACAAACCTCGATAGAATAAGGCTTCCCGACATTCCCCGCATCTTCATTTTCATCATACTTCTTTATCCTCTCAAACGTCGAAAAGCTATGTATCGGAAATCCCACCGTATCATGCCCGTCCCAAAATACAGTAAGTGGAACATTACCGCTGCTTCTCTGGGTACAGAAGAATTAGCCCACATGGAGATGATTTGCACCATTGTATACCAGCTAACGAAAGACTTGTCCCCAGAGGAGATTAAGGCATCTGGCTTTGATAAATATTATGTGGACCATACCTTGGCGCTGTGGCCGCAAGCCGCAGGGGGAATCCCCTTCAATGCCTGCGAATTCCAATCCAAGGGCGACCCGATTACCGACTTGACGGAGGATTTGGCAGCGGAACAGAAAGCCCGCAGCACCTATGACAATATCCTGCGTCTGGTAAAGGACCAGGAAGTTGCAGATCCGATCCGGTTCCTGCGTGCGCGTGAGATTGTGCATTTCCAACGGTTTGGTGAAGGGCTCCGGATTGTCCAGGACCATCTGGATGCTAAGAACTTCTATGCGGCCAACCCAGCATTTGACTGCCGGAAATAGCATAGAATGGAACGTCACCCCTGCCTTGTGGGAAAGGCAGGGGTGATAATTTTATCCGTTGTAAAAGGCATTTTCCTGCTCCAGTTCCCTCAGCCTTTTATTAATCCTCTTTGCTTCATTCCGGTTAAACAGATAAAAACAGAACCAGATTACTATAAAAATACTGCATGAAAGGAAGAACTGCAGGGCTGTATCGAGCATCTGGCCTGGATTAAAGGGTATCCAGCTTAAATAAATTGCGGTGGGATAAAAAACGCCCATGCCAATACAGAAATGGATGGCTGTTTTCAGAAATGCGGAAGGGCGGTTAAACTGGTAAATAACAGATGTGCCCCCACAGGCAATGCCAACTGCCATGGCGCCTATGGACTGCCTTGTAAAATCTTTTGATACCATCATCAATAAATCTTCTCTGTCCCAGAGGGAGTAGGCCAGGCACATCGCCACAAGGAAGGTGCACCCAAAGGAAATGCCATATAACGTATATTTTATTATTAATGTCACAGTATGTTTCATGTTAATCCCAACCTTTCTTTGAAATTTTTCCGGAAGCTTCTGGAAATATAATCTATGGTCCCGTTTTTCATTACCAGTTCCATTGTCCCATTGAACCCTGCTTCTACATGCCCGATTTGGCGGATGTTGGCAATCGCTGATTTTGAAATGCGTACAAAACTGGGATCAAGCATGTTTTCTAATTCGTACAGGGGTTTATGCAACAGATATCGATCCCCCTGCCTGTCATAACAAGCAATCTCCCTGCCTTCGGTACGTATTAACGAGATGTCCTCTGGCCTGATAAAATAAGTTTTCTTATCCTTTGCTGCAGCCAGTGTGAAAGAACCTGCATGTTCCTTTTCCAGCATGGAAACGAGTTCTGCAACCGTTTCCGTTATTTCACTGATGTAGAGGACTGCATATGGTTCTTTGTAATCTGCGCTGACTTTACATTCAACTTTCATGGATGCACCTCCTTCCCTTAATGATAATGCCATAACCGCTTTGCTTTGCTCTGGGCGGTATAATATCAAAAAATATTATACCATAACCGAAGGGAAAATTCGTGCATGTTGGCCCTGGAATCCTACCGCTTATACATCTTAAGCAGCCGCTTCCCCAAAGCCTATTGTTTCTTCCCAAAGCCCGTTATAAAATAGCAGTACCATGAAAAGGAGGAATGATTATGTCACAGGTAATTGTACAGGCCGAACATCTGAATCTGTCATATAAAACTGTCCATGCAGTCCAGAATGTTTCGCTCTCTGTGGAACTGGGGGAAATTTTGGCTGTTATTGGGCAAAACGGCTCTGGCAAGACTTCTGTTGTGGAGTGTATTGAGGGCTTACGGAAACCAGACAGCGGATTGGTCCGTGTTTTTGGAAAAGACCCTTGGCTGCACCGCAGTAAGGTATATAAGGAAATGGGCGTCCAGCTACAGGAAACAGAATATCCCTTGAAAATCAAGGTGGGGGAACTATGCAGGCTGTTTGCCTCTTTTTATGAAAGGCCGGCAGATTGGGAATTATTGCTGGAACAGATGGGACTTGATGGAAAAAGGAAGCGCCTGGTCCAAAAACTGTCTGCCGGGGAAAAGCAGCGGTTGTCCATTGTGCTTTCCCTTATGGGACGCCCGAAGCTTTTAGTGCTGGATGAATTGACGACAGGGCTTGACCCGGAGGTTAGGCAGAACATGTGGGCCAGCTTCCGGAATATCAGGGACAGGGGCATAGCCATCCTTATGGTTTCCCACTATCTGGATGAGGTAGAAGCCCTTGCAGACAAAATCCTATATTTGGAAAAGGGGGAACAGCGGTTCTTTGGGACACAGCAGGGGTTCCGGGAATATGTAAAGGCATGTGTTCCCCAAGGGCAATGGGATGGAAATTTATCGTTAGAAAAACTTTACTTGATGGTTGTGCCAAAAACAACAGGGCTTACAGTGGAGGGGATAGTATGAAAGGGTTTATTGCCATATGTAAAATAGAATTTCAGTTGTATTTGCGGGATTTTTTCAGTTTTTTCTTTGCCCTTGTGTTTCCGGTGTTAATGCTCCTTTTATTTGGGAGCATTTATGGGAATATGCCGGTTTCCGGCGGAGCTGGCATGAAAATGATGGATAGTTCTGTACCAGCATATTGCGTGATGGTAACAGGGGTTACTGGGTTAATGTCGCTGCCGTTGACTTTGGCAGGCTATAAAGAGAAAAAGATTTATAAAAGGTTTGACGCCACGCCGGCTGGGAAAAAAAGCGTTATATTTGCGCAGGCAGCCGCCAGCCTTGCCATGGCGCTGGCAGGGATTGTGGTTTTGCTGGCAGCCGGGACGCTGCTTTACCAAATCCAGATTAAGGGCACATTCTTTTCTGTTTTCACAGGCATATTGTGTTCCATAGCCGCTATGTTTTCCCTGGGATTTCTTTTCACGGCTGTCGGGCGGGATTTAAAGAGTACTTCTTTGCTTTGCTATCTGTGTTATTTTATGATGCTGTTTTTGTCCGGCGCGGCAATGCCAGATGCGCTGTTCCCTGATTCGGTTAAAAAAATCTCCAGTTTTTTGCCAATGACGTATGCGGTTGATTTACTGCAGGGGGTTTTTGCTGGGGAAAGCCTTGCAATGCATGGGAAGGAATTGCTTATTCTGGGAGCGGTGGCGGCTGCAGGTACGGCTGCAGGGGCTGTTTTGTACAGAAGGAAGGACTGGACGTAAAATATATTAGAAAAATACCTTATTGACTTTCCGACACACGTGTCGTATAATACTTTCAGGCACTTGTGCCGGAAAGAGGGAGGAGATATGAATAAAAGAGGGGCAGAAACACGGAAGCACATCCAAACATGTGCATGTTCCTTATTTGCCGAAAAAGGTTTTAAGCAAGTGACGATGAAAGATATTTGCGAAGCTGCACAAATCAGCCGGGGCGGCCTGTATTGCCATTATGGAAGTACACGCCAGATTTTCCAGGAGATTGTAGACGGTATGATGGGACAGCAGGAAAATGAGATTGACACAAAAATAAAGCAGAACCAATCCGCTGTAGCAATATTAGATGGGATATTAAACAGATATAAAGATGAAATGCTCGACAGCCAATCATCATTGAGCACAGCAATCTATGAATATTTCAGCAGCCAGGATATTGCAGCCCAGAATAATACGTTATATGAGCAGTACATATTATCCGCAAATACATGGAAAAAGCTGATACGGTATGGGATTGGCCGGCAGGAATTCCATGAGGTGGATAGTTCTGCTGTGTTTGATTTGATTGTATTTTCTTACCAGGGGGTAAGGATGTACAGTAAGCTTATGCCTGTGGATAAAGAAATACCATCCAGAATCGTAAAGGAAATCCGAAAAATTTTAGTGAGGAGTGATTGCAGTGGCAACAATATTTCATCATTTTAAGGAAATCCGAAAAATTTTAGTGAGGAGTGATTGCAGTGGCAACAATATTTCATCATTTTTATGAAAACAAAAACGCGTTTATTAATCCTTGTGATACTACGGCAAAAATCCCCGGTTTTCCAGAGGTATGCATCACGACATTTTCAGAA
>Ga0224737_10141_pt1 | contig 11349 bp, 9 predicted proteins | sample LIM_B_Water_Pos_FD_161632 | JGI IMG/M metagenome (GOLD analysis project Ga0224737, IMG submission 161632) | Enriched cells from gastrointestinal tract of the lab mouse from Pacific Northwest National Laboratory (PNNL), Richland, Washington... | ecosystem: Host-associated > Mammals > Digestive... | reverse complement strand
ATATCAAATACGCTTAGAGGTGCTTCTCTTGAAATCATTTCCCCAACCCCTCACTGCTGCAGAAGAAAGACAATATATGCAAAAATATACAGAGGGAGATCTTGAAGCAAAACATATCCTGATAGAGCGGAATCTGCGCCTCGTTGCACATATCGTAAAGAAATATCAGTCCTCTTTGGAAGACACGGAGGATCTGTTATCCATAGGCACCATAGGGCTAATCAAGGCGGTTGTGACTTTTAATCCGGACAAATGCGTAAGGCTTGGCACCTACGCCGCACGCTGTATCGAAAATGAGATTCTGATGTATATGCGGGCAAAAAAGAAATCATCGAAGGAAATATCGCTGTATGAGCCTATCGGAACCGACCGGGAGGGCAACGAGATTCAGCTTTTCGATATTATTGAGACGGAAGAGGACGATGCACACAGGAAGGTGGAGTTAAGCGATGATATCAGGCTTTTGTATCACAAGGTAGAATCCGAGCTGTCGCCGCGGGAGAGACTGGTGCTCAAAATGCGGTATGGCTTATACAACGAAGAAGAATATACCCAACGGGAGATTGCGAAGCAGTTAGGTATCTCCCGTTCTTACGTTTCCAGGATTGAAAAAAGCGCAATCGAGAAATTGAGGGGATATTTTTAGATATTTGCAGGAGGAAAACCAGAGCAGAAGCAGAGATTTCTTTGTAAAAAATAATTTGGAACGATAATTTGTCTATACGAAAAAAGGTATGCCGAGCGGCGTACCTTTTTTCATTATTAGAAAATCTTTCAATTCTTAAGAGAATCTTTAGAAAACGAAAAAAAGAACAAGGATATCTTCAGAATATGTTTAGAAATCCATGCCGCCAATCTTTAGATTTCAGGAATAAAATAACATTCATAAGAAATAATCATACAATTCGTTTTCTACGAAAACTGGATGAAAGTTGTGAAGGGGGATTCATATGAAGGTTTTAATATTAAGCGGAAGGTTTGGGTTTGGCCATGAGATGGCGGCCAATGCAATCAGGGAAGAGTTTAAACGCCAGAGAGCGGACGCTGAAATCATACAGAAGGATTTGCCGACCTATTTTAATCCATATATAAGCAAGATTATATATAAGGTATTCGGACTTGTTGCTGAGCGTTACCATGGGATTTACAATATCGTCTATAAGATATCCGGTAAAATGAACTCGGGAAACAGGCCGGATGGACCGCTCATTTACCGAAAGTTTCAGAGGTTGGTGGAGGAATGCAGGCCAGACGTGATTGTGTGCACACATCCTTTCTGCGAGAAGTCAGCGGCGAACTATAAGGCAAAGTCAGGAAGCCAAATTCCGCTGGTTACCTGCATTACAGATATCAGCATGCATAAAGAGTGGTTTGCGAAACAGACGGATCTCTATCTTGCGCCCACGGTAGAGGTAAAAAATAATCTGGTCAGTTTTGGAGCTTTGCCGGAAAATATTCTGGTGACAGGAGTTCCGGTACGGCAGCAGTTTCTTGGCTCGGAGAAGGAAGGGAATCGCATGCACCCATTGATGGGACAAAAACATTTCCATAAAAAAGAAGCGGCCGAAAAACATGTTCTGGTTATGGGAGGCGGTCTGGGTATTATGCCTGAGCTGGAAGACATTTTAAATACGTTACATGAGACGCCCGGTGTCAAGGCAACTGTGATTACAGGAAAGAATCAAAAGACTTATCAGATGTGGAAGGGGCATTTTGATGACGTTGAGGTATTGGGATATGTGGATGATATCGGAAATTATATGCGTAAGTCAGACCTTGTAATCACAAAAGCAGGAGGAATTACATTGTTCGAGCTTCTGCACAGCAAAGTACCAATGTTCATCATCCGACCATTTCTAGAGCAGGAAACTGTGAATGCGAGATATGCACAGGGAAAAGGTTTCGCACATGTAGTTTGGGACAAAAAAGAGGATTTCAAGGCAGAACTTAGAAATCTTCTTAAGGATACAGAGAGATTAGAAAAATTAAGAGAGAACATGGTCAAGGCACATGAGGAGATGATAGATGCAGAGCTTTCACAGGCAGTCTGGGAGATGTCAAAACGGGGACAGGATTATAAAGAAAATTCAAAGGTTATGAATTTCTTTAGGATTATGTCTGAGTCATCAAAGCTGCCGCTATATTCAATATTTGGGGAAAGCTTACAGGGAGGCACACAGATATGAAGAAATTTTATAAAATTGGCGCAGGATTGTTAGGCACAGGATTATTATGCTACAGCCTGATACCCTCAGAGGGGCTTAAATATCTCTGGAAACGAAGAAGCCGTAGAAAAAGCAGAGATTTAAGGGCAGCGAAACGGTTATACTTGACTTTTGACGACGGACCCAGCAGGGAGTACACAGGGCAGCTATTGATGCTGCTGAAACAGTATGAGATAAAGGCAAGCTTCTTTGTTGTCGAAGAATTTGCCAGAAAGAATCCAATGCTTATTGAAAGAATGAAAGAGGAAGGACATCTGGTAGGGCTTCATTCGGTCCGCCATGAAAATGCTCTGTTTCGCGGAAGAAAGTTTGTACATAGGGATCTTGAACAGTCGATTGCAGCTATGGAGAAAATGGGAGGTGATCCCTGCTATTATCGTCCGCCGTGGGGGCATTTGAATCTGTGGACATTGTATTACTGCAGACAAAGAAACTTAAAGCTGACTTTCTGGGACGTGATGGCTCATGACTGGTCAGCCAAAGAGACAAGCGAGACGATAAAAAAGAAACTATTAAAACGTGTATTTCCGGGGGCTGTGATTTGCCTCCATGACGGCAGAGGAAAAGACGGGGCGCCAAAGCGTACTGTGGAGGCGCTGCGCGGTGCATTGCCGATTCTGCTGAAGCAGGGATATACATTTGAGCGGATGGATTCGTATGAGTGGTTTTGAAAGGACGGACGTGTATGGAGGGTAAGTCAACTTGCGAAGGGAGAATGTGTATGAGCGAGAAATTGTCTTTGCAGAAAATCATCCGTTATGGGGCAGTTTTTTTGATATTTGTAGTCGCTGCATGTTTCCTGGTGCTGCGTGGAACAGATATAAGGACTGTGGGGGAGGCGTTGGCACAGACCTCCATCCCTTTTTTGGCGTTGGGAATTTTGATGGCGGAGGTATTCCATTTGGCGGAGGGAATCAATCTTAAGATTTTGCTACGCTCTTTCGGCCATTCAGTCTCATTTTGGCAGGGTATGAAATATGCTTATATTGGATTCTTTTTCAGTTCCATTACGCCATCCTCCACAGGAGGGCAGCCGGCACAGCTCTATGCAATGAAAAAGGATGGCATCGAGATTGCCCATGGGACTCTGGCGCTAATCGGAGAACTGGCGAGTTTCCAGCTTGCGGTGTTCTTCATGGAGATTCTGGCTATGGGGGCGATTATACAGGGAAGGGTGAGTCCTTCGGCTGAGCTTTTGGTACTGGCGGTTCTTGGTTTCCTCATCAATATCCTGTTTATTTCAGGACTATTATCAGTGATGTTTTCCCGTCGGTTAAAAGAAAGGCTTCTCTGTCTTTTATGTGGGGCAATGAATCGGCTTCCCATAAAAAATAAGACAAAATGGCAGGAAAAGCTTGAGGAGACATTTCAGGATTTTCAGAACTGTGCGGGATTGATTCGCAGAAGACCGCGAACGATGGGCAAGGTGTTTTTGGTTAGCCTTTGCCAGGTTGTGTGTTGGTTCAGCATCCCCTATATGGTCTGTCTTGCCATGGGTGAAAGCGCTGTAACCTACCCTCAGATTTTCCTGCTGCAGACGGTGCTGTTTATGACCACTGCGCTGCTTCCATTTCCGGGGGCGGCAGGAATCAGTGAATATGCATTTGTAAGATTGTTCTCTGGTGTATTCGTAAAGAATCCCATGGCCGCGGCTACACTGGTAAACCGCGGAATCAGTTTCTACTGCCTGTTGGCTATTAGCGCGGCAATGATGGTGTTTCTTTGGAGATATAAAGGCAGTAGGAAGGTGTCGAAATTTGTCTAAGAGAATTTCTTGCAATCTTTTATAGAGTATATTAATATAAAATTGGACAGCGGAGAGAGGATGCTTTTCGAACAAGGAGAATCCAAGATTTATTTTTCCGCATTTCATAACAATCCTAATTCTTGCGAGCAATAAGCCAAGGGGCAAGTTTTCTTGACCTTGGCGAGGCCGCGAGAGTCCGGTTCTTATTGAATTTCAGGTAAAATCATTAGACCGCATCGGTCGTGCATATCACAAATTTAAAAAGTATAACATTATAGAAAGGAGTTTTGGATGTCATTTAGTACAGTATTGTCTGCTGTTATCCAGGGGCTTTATGTTGAGCTTGTCCATGTGGAGGCAGACGTAAGCAATGGCTTGCCAATGTTTCACATGGTAGGCTATCTCTCGTCGGAGGTGAAAGAGGCCTCTGAGCGGGTAAGGACTGCGATCCGTAATTCTGGGATTCAGATGCCGGCGAAGAAAATGGTGGTGAACTTAGCGCCGGCAACGGTGAGGAAGAGGGGAGCCTCCTTTGACCTGCCGATTGCGTTGGCAGTCTTAGCTTCTATGGGGAATTTTCCGGATGAAGGTCTTAAAGATACGTTGGTGGTGGGAGAGTTGAGTCTGGACGGAAGCGTGAAAGAGGTGTCAGGGGTACTGCCTATGGTAATGCAGGCGCGAAAGGAAGGAGTTAGGAGATGTATCCTTCCTAGGCAGAATATTCGAGAAGGCGCGCTGGTTCAGGGGATGCAGGTTCTTGGCGTGTCCCATCTTTTAGACGCCTGCCGTTATCTGAACAAAGAGCAGGAGCTTTCTGTGCTCACAGGCGGTATAGGGTATGCAGCAAGCCGCCGGGAGGATGGTGACAGAGAGGAAGAAAAGCGGCCTGTAAGTAGTCTTGTGTTAGAGAGAAACAAGGAAGCGACGGTTGACTACAGTGATATTCAGGGACAGGAAGCAGTGAAGCGCGCGGTTGAGGTAGCTGTGGCAGGCGGTCATAACCTGATGATGGTAGGACCGCCCGGGAGCGGCAAGTCTATGATTGCAAAGCGGGTGCCGACCATATTGCCGCCGCCGACTTTAGAAGAGAGCATTGAGATTACGAAGATTTACAGCGTTCTTGGAATGGTAAACAAGGAGCATCCGTTAATGACAGGAAGGCCCTTTAGAAGCGTTCACCATACGGTAACGAAGTCCGCGCTGATTGGAGGCGGAGCATTTCCAGTTCCGGGAGAAATAAGCCTTGCCCATGGAGGGGTGCTGTTTTTGGATGAATTGGCAGAATTTCAAAAGCCGGTACTTGAAGTATTAAGGCAGCCGTTAGAAGAGGGGAAGATTCGGATTACAAGGAATCAGGGGAATTTTGTGTTTCCGGCGGATTTTATCCTAATCTGTGCTATGAATCCTTGTCCCTGCGGAAATTATCCGGATTACAATCGCTGTACCTGCACCCAGGCGCAGATTCAGCAGTATCTTTTAAAAGTCAGTCAGCCCTTTTTGGACAGGATTGACATCTGTGTGGAGACACCGAGAATCGAGTATAAGGCGCTTACTGACGGAAAGAAACAGGAAGGTTCAGACGTCATTCGGGACAGAGTGTGTGCGGCAAGAGAGGTACAGCAGAAGAGGTACGAGGGAAGGAGGATTTTGACCAATTCCATGTTGGCCGTCAGTGAATTGAAGGAGTTTTGTAAACTTGGGAGAAGGGAAGAGCTGCTTATGCGTAAGGCCTTCATATCCCTTGGGCTTACGGCAAGGACATACCACAAGATATTGAAGGTGGCAAGGACCATTGCTGACTTGGAGGCAAGTGTAAATATTCGGGAACATCACCTAAAAGAAGCCATCGCATACCGGATAGTGGACAAGAAGTATTGGGGGAGGTGACATTGGATGAAATATGAATATTGGCTTGCAGCTATTCCAAATCTGTCAGATTGTAAAAAAAGATTGCTGAGAGAAGAATATAAAGAGGGAAGAACTGTATATTATATAGAAGAAATGCGGCTAAGACTTCTTGCATTCCTTGAGGATAAGGATGCAGGGGCGATTCTTAAGGCAAAGAGAGAAATAAAACTTGATAAAGAATGGGAGCGTCTGGAAAAACAGAATATCCGGTTTATCCCTTATTTCTCAGAAGAATATCCGAAGAAGCTTTTGCAGCTTGCAGATCCTCCCTATGCCTTGTATGTGAAAGGAAGGCTGCCCAGAGAAGCTGCGTTTTGCGCAGCGATTGTGGGCGCTAGGAAATGTACGCCCTACGGTGAGGAAATGGCGTTGGATTATGGAAAATGTCTTGCGGAACATGGAATACAAATCATTAGCGGAATGGCAAGAGGAATCGACGGAGCCGGACAGAGAGGGGCCTTAAATGGAGGCGGCGCAACTTTTGGGGTACTAGGCTGCGGCGTAGACATCTGTTATCCCCGTGAGCACATCGGATTATACATGGATATCCAGGAGAACGGGGGCGTACTCTCAGAACAGCTTCCGGGCAGACCGCCTTTGCCTATGTATTTTCCTATGAGGAATCGGATTATTAGCGGATTAGCAGATGTTGTGCTGGTGATGGAGGCAAGGGAAAGAAGTGGATCTCTGATTACGGCAGACCAGGCATTGGAGCAGGGAAAGGATGTATATGCACTTCCGGGTCCAGTGACAAGCCAGCTAAGTCAGGGGTGTCATTTCCTGATTCGTCAGGGCGCAGGTATCCTGATATCGCCGGATGATTTACTAAAAGAACTAGAAATCCACACGAAGGAGTTGAAACAAAAAACAGGCAAAATTGAAAAAACGCTTGAAAATGACGAAAATGTGGTGTATAGTTGTCTCGGTTTCTTCCCAAAGGGAATCAGTCAATTAATAGAAGAGACAGAACTTAGCGCACCTGTTCTGATACAGAGATTGATTTCACTGGAACTTAAGGGGTGCATACGGGAAGTATCGAAAAATTATTATATCAGAGTCCGTTAAAGAATGAGAAGGTATGGTTTCTGGCTGCGGACAAATGCTAGTTGTTAATGGAGGAAGCAGGATTATGGCACGTTATCTTGTAATCGTGGAGTCACCGGCTAAGGTGAAGACAATAAAGAAATTTTTGGGGAGTAGTTACGTGGTGACGGCATCCAACGGACATGTGAGAGACCTTCCTAAGAGTCAGCTTGGAGTTGATGTGGAGCATGATTATGAGCCGAAATATATTACAATTCGGGGGAAAGGAGATATTCTTGCCGGACTTCGCAAGGAAGTAAAGAAGGCGGATAAAGTGTATCTCGCGACTGACCCTGACCGTGAAGGAGAGGCGATATCGTGGCATTTGAGCAAAGCGCTTAAGTTAGAGGACAAGAAGACCTATCGAATCAGTTTTAATGAGATAACGAAGAATGCTGTGAAAGCCTCTTTGAAGAATGCAAGAGAGATCGATATGGATCTGGTGGACGCACAGCAGGCCAGGAGGATTCTCGACAGAGTGGTGGGCTATAAGATTAGCCCCTTGCTGTGGGCAAAAGTAAAGAGAGGCTTAAGCGCCGGACGCGTCCAGTCTGTAGCCCTTCGGATAATAGCTGACAGGGAAGAAGAGATTAATGCATTTATACCGGAAGAGTACTGGACTTTGGAAGCGAGTTTGAAAGTGGAGGGTGAAAAGAAACCCCTGATAGCTAAGTTTTACGGTACAGATAAAAAGAAGATGACGATTCGCTCGAAAGAGGAACTAGATGAGCTTCTAAAAGAAATTGATGGGGCAGACTATACCGTAGATGATATAAAGAAGAGTGAGAGAACGAAGAAGGCTCCGGTTCCTTTCACAACCAGTACCCTTCAGCAGGAGGCGTCGAAAGCCTTGAATTTTGCCACCTCCAAGACTATGCGGATTGCACAGCAGCTTTATGAAGGGGTAGACATCAAGGGAAATGGAACGGTAGGTCTGATTACCTATCTGCGTACGGATTCCACTAGAATTTCCGAGGAGGCAGACGCCAATGTAAGGGAGTATATTGGGGCGAACTATGGGCAGGAATATGTGGCGGCAACAGAGGCAAAGGGCGGTAATGGGCATAAGAATATTCAAGATGCTCACGAGGCAATCCGCCCCACAGATGTGAGCCGTACGCCTGTGGCAATGAAGGAATCTCTAAGCAGAGACCAGTTCCGTTTGTATCAATTAATCTGGAAACGATTTGTAGCAAGCCGGATGCAGCCTGCAAAATATGAGACAACTTCTGTTCGGATTAAAGCGGGACAGTATCGTTTTACTGTAGCAGCGTCGAAGATTGTCTTTGAGGGTTTTCGTTCTGTGTACACGGAAGCAGGCGAAGAGAAAGAAGAGAATAACGTGTTGCTTAAGAGTCTTAATAAAGATTCCAAACTTACCAAGCTTGATTTTGAGTCTAAGCAGCATTTTACGCAGCCGCCTGCACACTATACGGAGGCAGCGCTGGTAAAGACTCTCGAGGAATGGGGAATCGGACGTCCGAGTACCTATGCGCCAACCATTTCGACGATTATAGCCAGACGCTATGTAGCGAAGGAGAATAAGAATCTATATCTGACCGAGATTGGGGAAGTAGTCAACAATATCATGAAGCAGTCCTTCCCAAGTATTGTGGATGTGAATTTTACTGCCAATATGGAGAGTCTTCTGGACGGTGTGGCAGAAGGAAAAGTAAACTGGCGTACAATCATTGAGAATTTTTATCCGGATCTGGAAGATGCCGTAGAGAAAGCGGAAGAAGAGCAGGAGCAAGTAAAGATTGAGGATGAGGTGACGGACGTAATCTGCGATCAGTGCGGACGGAACATGGTCATCAAGTATGGGCCCCATGGACGTTTTCTTGCTTGTCCGGGATTCCCGGAATGTAGGAATACAAAGCCTTATTTGGAGAAGATCGGAGTGCCCTGTCCTGTGTGCGGCAAAGAGGTGGTCTTGCGTAAGACGAAGAAGGGCAGAAAATACTACGGTTGTGAAGACAATCCGGAATGTGAATTTATGTCCTGGCAGAAGCCATCCTTGAAGAAATGTCCGCGGTGCGCAAGCTACATGGTGGAGAAGGGAAACAAGCTTCTTTGCAGTGACGAGAAATGCGGATATGTAGAAAATATCGAAAATAAAGAAAATAACAAGAAATAAGTAAGAATTGCAAAAAATAATTTGGATATTCATTGAAAAAAAAAGAATTGTATGATAATATTACTTGCAAAGGATGGAGGTATGTCAATGAGTGTACAATTATTAGATAAGACCAGAAAGATCAATAAATTACTGCACAATAATAATTCAAGTAAGGTAGTATTTAATGATATTTGTGAAGTGCTTACTGAAATCTTGGATTCAAATGTGTTGGTAGTGAGCAGGAAGGGAAAGGTACTTGGAGGAAGCAAGTGCGGTAATGTACCGTATATCAAAGAGCTGATTGAGCAGGAGGTAGGCAGGCATATCGACTCGATGCTTAACGAGAGACTTTTAAGTATTCTGTCAACCAAGGAGAATGTGAATCTGCAGACCCTTGGTTTTTCCGGGAGTGCGGTACATGGATATCAGGCAATCATCACTCCGATTGACATTGCGGGAGAGCGCCTCGGTACACTGTTTATTTATAAGAAAGAACGGATGTATGAGATTGATGATATCATTTTAAGTGAATATGGGACGACAGTGGTTGGATTGGAGATGCTTCGGTCTGTGAATGAAGAAAGTGCAGAAGAAACCAGGAAGGAGCATATCGTACAGTCGGCAATCAGCACACTCTCATATTCGGAGTTGGAGGCAATCATTCATATTTTTGAGGAATTGGATGGGACAGAAGGAATTTTGGTTGCAAGTAAGATTGCAGACAGGGTGGGGATTACGAGGTCTGTGATTGTCAACGCCCTTCGGAAGTTTGAGAGCGCGGGAGTGATTGAGTCCCGTTCATCGGGAATGAAGGGAACTTACATTAAGGTCGTGAATGATTTTGTGTTTACGGAGCTAGAACATATTAAGGCAGAACGTATGAAATAAAAATTTGTGCGGTTGGACTTGTCTCTTGACGGCAATCCAACCGCACAAAGTATTTGTGTCACATAGATTAATCGGAACGTTGATACAAAGGATTGGTTGCGGAGGGAGAGTTGTGTATGTATGAGGGATGCCGGGCAGATATCAGAATGAATCGGATGGTACTGAAAGAAGGCAGATTTGACGAGAAAGTCCATCGCTGTCATATTATCACGTATAAACCGGAAGAAGAGTGCATATACTTGGTAGCAGAGGATACAGAGGTTACGGAATTTTCACTGGATGGGAATTATGAGTGCAGAATTAAGGTGTCAGAAGGAGACACAGCATGCATCGGTACGATAATAGAAAGATACTGGAATAAGGCCGGAAGAGTGTTAAAATTTCGAATTAAGAATGGATTTTATAAAAATCTTGTAAACTAAATATAAAGTGTGTTGACAAAGTCACAAGAGAGTGCTATTTTATTACTAGAGTTTTTTAGCACTCTCTTTTTATGAGTGCTAACAAAAAGTAGATATTATTAAAAGGAGGCATAAATTATGAAGTTAGTACCATTAGGAGACAGAGTTGTATTAAAGCAACTTGTTGCAGAGGAGACCACCAAGTCAGGAATCGTGATTCCCGGACAATCCAAGGAGAAGCCGCAGCAGGCAGAGGTCATTGCAGTGGGACCTGGCGGAACGGTTGATGGGAAAGAAGTAAAGATGAATGTGTCCGTTGGACAGCAGGTTATTTATTCTAAGTATTCAGGGACAACTATAGAGGTTGAGGACGAGGAATATATCATCGTGAAACAGGATGATATCCTTGCAATCTGTGAGTAAGTACTGAATAGTCAGGGTTCGAAGCATAATAAAGATAGAAAGAATTTCATAGATTATAGGAGGCATAACAATCATGGCAAAGGAAATTAAATATGGCGCAGAGGCCAGAAGCGCATTGGAATCAGGAGTAAATCAACTGGCAGATACAGTAAGAGTGACACTTGGACCAAAAGGACGTAATGTTGTTTTGGATAAGTCTTTCGGCGCACCATTGATCACCAATGATGGTGTAACCATCGCCAAGGAGATTGAGCTTGAGGATGCATTCGAGAACATGGGAGCACAGCTTATCAAAGAAGTTGCGTCTAAGACCAATGATGTTGCAGGCGACGGAACAACCACAGCGACTGTACTTGCACAGGCTATGGTTCATGAAGGAATGAAGAACTTAGCGGCAGGCGCTAATCCAATCATTCTGCGTAAGGGTATGAAGAAGGCTACCGATACAGCGGTAGAGGCAATCGCGAAGATGTCAAGTAAGCTGAAGGATAAGGCTCAGATTGCAAGAGTAGCAGCGATTTCTGCTGGTGATGATGAAGTAGGCGAGATGGTTGC
>Ga0224737_10139_pt1 | contig 11386 bp, 7 predicted proteins | sample LIM_B_Water_Pos_FD_161632 | JGI IMG/M metagenome (GOLD analysis project Ga0224737, IMG submission 161632) | Enriched cells from gastrointestinal tract of the lab mouse from Pacific Northwest National Laboratory (PNNL), Richland, Washington... | ecosystem: Host-associated > Mammals > Digestive... | reverse complement strand
TTATCGCCGTCACTGTAGTAGTCGATAAAAAGCCTTGCTATAACATCTGTACATTGTTGGATCTGCTCAATCATGGCATTTGCATTTCGGATAGCAAATCTCCGAATTTTCGCCTTAGCATCTTTCTCGTTTTCATAGCGGATGTACAAAAGTGTTTCGCGGCCCTTAAGCATAGCCGTAATCTTCTGGAGCATTCCGCCTTTGCCATAGAAGGCACGCAGCGTCCGAACAAGTTCCCCCTCTGGCACGCTGTACAGCGTCATCTCACGCCTGTCCTTCCCAACAGGAATGTTATAGGTAAGCATTTGATACTGTGCGTCATAGTCAAAAGAGATCGCGTCGCCTCCGTTGATGTCCTTACTAAAATCAACAACGCTGTGCACACCTTCTTTATATGTGAGCGGAATGTTGCGTAATTCTGGCATTTGGCTCTCCTCCCCTTATCAAAATAGATAGTCATCTTCAACTACCAAAAGTTTCATATTCTCACTTCCTTGTTAAATCCTTATGCCCACACACTTGGTATCACCATAAATATAAGTCAGCTGAAATTTGTTAATACTTTACAAATTATATTTCTGTGACAGCTTGTGACATGTGCATAGGCATGAGAATTATATGGTAAACCATCATGCGCCCGGCAACGGACGCGCTACCACGTATGAAAGCTATGGCGGGCGCACTTGTCAGCAAAATGTTACAGTTGGTAATTCCTATCAATGCATTTTTATTATAAGGAAACAGCAGTTAAAAATCAAGAAAGAAATGATGAATTATAAACCGCAGGTAACTGCATATCATATCATTTGGTGAACTGTTTGGCAAACTCCACGCCCAGCCGGCTGGATTCTTCCGGGGTAAGTTCGCCGGGGACAAAGGACTGCCGGACATAGTAGGCCAGCACATCGTCCGCGCCGTGTACCCGTCCAGTGGTGGAAATGTACTCCCGTTTTGCTAACAGAAACTCGGCGTCGGCTACCCGGCTGTCACACGCAAAGCCGGTGACGAGCCTGCCGTTATCTGTTTTTTGCGGGTTGGATACATAGTCAATGATGCCACTGACCGCCTGGCTTTCGGTGCGGCCTTTGGTGTAATTGCATCCCCGGTAGAAATATCAATTTTCAGCGGTGTCACCACTCCGTCAAAGACAGTGGCCATGCTGACCCGAATCCCCGGATACTCGGACTCGTCCATGATTTCCGAAATGCTTTTCACCTGGAACTCCATGCCTTTATCATAATAGCACCTCCAAATACTGCCGTAAAATTTTTTCAACCCGGAACATCCCGGCGTACTGCATCAGCCTCCGCAGGTTTTTCTCTTTCCTGCGGGCGTACATTTTGAGCGCCCCTTGCAATGTCTGCACCTTGATACTGCTCCGGCAGCGAAGCAGGTCGCAGATGGTCCGCTCCATATCATAAACCGGAACCGTATGCCCAAAGGGGGTTGTGCCATACTTTTTCCGATGCCATGCAGTTCCGGTTTTATGGCGTAGGCTAAAACCCCGTCCGCTTTCACTCTGGTAGTGTTGTATCCCCGTTTGACGGTAATGGAATAGGGGGAAGGCTCCCGGTCGGTCAGATCATGGAAAAACAGCGCCGTTTCATGGGAAAAAATCCCCTGGCTGCATCGTAAATGGAGCAGGAACATCCCATCGCCCCAGGCATCCGGTGATATATTACTCCGGCGGTTAAATATCAACGTTTTTACTTGCCTAAATTTCCATCAACCGCCGGAGTAATATAAACCCCATGTGCTGCCTGTTCCAATTCTTTTTCCTTCACATAGTTGTAAAAAACGGATTTTGGAATCCCCCGTTTCACCGCCTCCGATGTTTGGAGTATACCGCGCTGTCCCTGCCGCTGGGATATATCCTCCAAATCAGCGTCATAAACCCGCCCGGTTTCATGCACTTTACGGGTCAGTTGGTTTAGATTATTGCTGCTCCGGCGCAGGAGGGGCACCAGCTCCTTCAGCTCCGGTAAATCCAGCTTGAACAAAATCGCTGCGCGATGGCCTGCTAGGGCTGTGGCGCAGTTTTTACTTTCCAATAAATTTAAAAGATACAATACAGCGTTCTCCGATAGATGAAAAAATTTTCCATGAAACGTTGCTGCAGGCAGGTTTTGAGAACCCAAGGGAGGAAATCAAGAATTTAATTAATATAGGCATCATAAAGCCATACCGACGGAAGCTTTCAGATCCAATCCGATATCATTTTCCCGATATTTATTTACGTGGGTTAGGCCTGCAAAGGGCTGGGGTGAAATAACGGGCAAAAGAGAACAAAAACGTTACTGTTTACTCCTGAGCCGTGCACTGTGCTGCACGGCTACAGGCCAATACAGTAATGGGGCCAGAATCCGGCCTCTTGCCGTAAGGCAACTTTAAATAGGCCGGATTCGTTACTGTGAACACCATGGGTGTGAACAGTAACACAAAAACGGGAAAGGTAAGAAGCAGAATAAAAAAACATATGGATTTTTTCCTGCCAGACGCTTATAATGGATGGATATAAGGATGCAAATAAGACAGGGAGGGCGGGAAATGGAAAATAATCTGTTGTTTATCAACCAAAATAAAGACATCATCCAGGAATTTTTAGCTGCCATGGAAGGGAAAGAAGAACCAATGGCCATTGACACCGCTGACAGCGGGCTGGAGGCAGCGTTTCTTTTAAAAAAGAAAATTTATAAAGTTGTTGTGACAGGCCTGGATTTGCCCACTTATGACGGGACAAAGATTGTGGAATTCTTAAACCGGAATTATCCCCAGACCGTGTGCATTGTATATACTTGGCGGCTGGAGTTAGCCCATTTGAAGCTGCTGATTAATGAACGGAGGGTGTTCCGGATTTTCCAGCGGCCAATGGATTATTCCCAGATGTACGAAGCTATTTTGGACGGCTTCGTTCTGTATGACAAGGAGGAGGCGGACCGGCTGGACCAGCGGGAGCTGGAACGGACGCTGCAGGAACTTTCCGGGGAAGTTGCAAGGAAAAAGCAGTTGGCGAAAGGCCGTCCTTGGGAACGGAGCGAACTGGCAAAATTTTTATCAGCCCTGCTCAGCGTATTTATCAGGGATGTGAAATCAGAGATGCATGCAAGGGAGAAATGGCAGCTTGTCCGGTATGAAAAAAAGTTAATCCTCTGGTTTTTGAACCGCCAGGGGGACGTTTTAAAAAATCTGGAGGATGTCAGGGAAGATATTTACCAGCGGTTCCAGCGGCCGGACCAAGGCCAGACGGTGGAGGTTGTCTTGAGCAATGTCCCGGAAAGCATAGACCCTGATTTCTGCGGGGATCTGCATTTCTTAGCATGGCTTTTGCTTACCAGGTTTACGATGTTTTCCTCTGGGTTTACGGCAAAGGTAAGCTTTATCCTACTGAACCAGAACCGGTTCCGTGTCAGTGTGGAAGGGATGTTCCCGGAAGGCATGTGGGGCGCCGCCCATGAAAACAAAACCTCCCAGATGATAACTGGGGTAACCCAGAGCGTTTTGGAATCCTTCTCAGACCGGTTTATCCAAAGCATTGAGGATGAAAAGGTTGTCTATTATATGGAAGTGCAGAACTGACAGGGGTATCCTTTTGTCCTGGCAGGTTCTGTTTCTGCATAACGGAGGGGCTGCTGTAACATGCAGGGTTCCTATAGCTACGGCAAAATTATGATATGTGCCATAGCTGCAGGAAATCCTTGCTTTACAGCAGCCCCTTATGGTTGTAGTGCAGGGGAATTGGAGTTCTCAGGGCAAATCAGGGGTTTTTCCCTTCTGGTTCCGCAGGGGGGCCGTCCGGCTCGCTGCCGCTGTTTCCTTCATTGCCGCTGTTCCCTTCATTGTCTCCGTTTCCTTCGGTTTCGCCAGTTCCTCCGTTATTTTCGTCTTCGTTCCCATTGCCGTTTCCTTCTTCTTTTTCAGGGTCTTCCCTCTGGCCGCCAGCTTCGGTATTATTTTGGTTTTCCAAAATATTGTTGGGCTGGTCTATCTCTGGAACCGGCGGGATTTCCGGGATAACAGGGACCGCAGTGTGGACTGTGCAGTAATTTTCCAGGCTTAAGGAGGCGGACAGCAGGTAAGGCCCATCCTCTGTATTTGGGGAGCCCCCTACAATATAGACCCCTCCCTGCCTGTTTTCCGGCGGGCAGAATTCGTTTGCCAAAAGGCCGGAAGCCGTGCAGATGGTGGCGCTTACATGGTGGTCGCAGTATTCCGTCGGGACCGTCCCGGCGGCAAAATATTCCGTTTCCACCATGCTGCCCCTTGGATCTGCGTCGCAAAGGCCTTCTACCGCCAATTTTCCGGATTTTTTGCATACGGCTGCGGCTGTAATCCCTTCTGGCTGGGTAAAGTCCTTGTAGGGCAGGTTCTCATGGAGCCGGCCCATAATGTTTTTCCACAGGGTTTTGGGGTTCGCAGTCAGGGCGCCGTCCTGAGGGCTGTTGTCGTCATAGCCGCACCAGACGGAGCAGGTGTAGTAAGGGGTATATCCTGAAAACAGGGCGTCCCGGTTCTTGGTGGTAGTCCCTGTTTTTCCGGCAATGGGCATGTTCCCAAAATTTACGGCTCCCCCAGTCCCTACGTTTACCACGTCCTGCATGGCGGATGTCAGGAGAAATGCAGTGCTCTCCTTCAATACGGTGTGGGTTTCCTGGGTGTTGTCAATCAGCACATTTCCGTTGTGGTCCAAAATCCTGGTATAAAACCGCGGCTTGGTGTAAGTTCCCTTGTTTGCCATGGTAGCGTAGGCGGCCGTCAGTTCCAGGTTGGTTACGCCCTGGGTAATGCCCCCAAGGGCTAAGGACTGTACCACGTCGTCTTGGGTCAGGGTGGTAAACCCAAAATTTTTCAGGTAGTCAAAGCCTGTCTGGGGGGAAATATCCGTTAACGTCTTGACAGTTACCACATTGATGGATTTTGTGATGGCATAACGGATGGTGGTAAATCCCCGGTAGCTGTCGTCATAATTGCGCAGCGGCGTCCCATTGGAATAGGTAAAGGGGGCGTCGTCCTGGACGGTTGCCAGCGTCATCCCGGCGGTGTCCAGCGCCGGGGCAAAGGCTGCAAGGACCTTGAAGGTAGAGCCCGGCTGCCGTTTGGTGTCAGTGGCACGGTTTAAGGTCCGGCTCCCGCTCTTGTCCCCGCGCCCCCCTACAATCGCTTTTACGTCGCCGGTATACTGGTCGATAATGGTAACCGCCGTCTGCGGCTGGAGGGTGAAAACTACGGATTCCCCGCCTTCCACAATCGTGTCCCCGGGCTTTAGGATTTCCGCCTTGTAGGCGTCGATAGCCGCCTGCGCTTCTTCCTGGCTGGGAAAATTCAGGGAATAGTCCGGCCTTGTAGGGCTGTAATAGGAAATCATGGTCTGGTCGCTGTAATTTTTCAGGGTGCCGTCTGCCTGTTCCACCGTCAGCCGGTAGGAGAAGGAATACTGGGGGGCGGTGGTATAATTTTCAAGGTTATTGACTTCTTCGTCGCAAATCTGCTGGATGCCCATGTCCTGCGTGGACTCAATGGTAAGGCCGCTGTTATAAATGGCTTTGTAGGCCTGGGTGTCCGTGTAGCCCTTTTTTTCCACCAGGTCCTGCACCACCTGGTCGATGGTAGCGTCCACAAAATAGGAATTGGGGTTTTCCGCCGCATACTCAATGTTCACTTGCTGGATGCGGGAATATACGTCGTCCTCCAAGGCGTCCTTGTACTGCCTGTCCGAAATGTAGCCCTGGTCTTTCATGTTTTTTAAGACCTGTTTCCGGCGTTTGGCGTTGTCCTTGGGATGGCTGACGGGGTTATAGGCCGATGGGTTTTTGGTAATCCCTGCGATAACTGCGCTTTCTGAAAGCGTCAGCTCGGATACGTCCTTGCCGAAATACCGCCGGGAAGCGGACTGGACCCCAAGGGTGTTCTGCCCAAGGTTAATCGTGTTTAAATAATTTTCCAGCACCCAGTCCTTGGACTTGATTTTGCTCAGCTCAATGGCAAGGTACTGTTCCTGGATTTTCCGCTTTACCTTTTCCATCCCGGACTGGCCGACCCAGCCTTCAAATACGTTGTTTTTCAAAAGCTGCTGGGTGATGGTGCTGGCCCCTTGGCTGAAATGGAACCCATTTCCAATGCCGGTAAGGCCTGCGCGGATAATGCCCTTTAAGTCGATGCCGTTGTGCTCATAGAACCGCTCGTCCTCTATGGCTACTACGGCGTGCTGGAGGTCTTTGGGGATTTCATCCAGCGTTACATAGACACGGTTGGAGCCAGAAGCCACCAGCTTGGCGGTCTGGTTCCCCTGGTTGTCCAGCACCACCGACAGGTATCCGGTGGGGCTTGGGTCAATGTCCGAAATATCCGGGGCGGAATCAATAATGCCTTTGAAGATCCCAATCCCGGCGCAGCCGCCGATGACGATAGCAGCCAGAAAGCAGATTAACAGTGTTTTAAAGAAAATAACTGAAAATTTCCGGCGTACCAGCGAGGCGGTGGAAGTAATCTTTTTTTCCTTCCGTAACACGTTTTTCTTTCCATATTTCATAGTGGGCCTCCTTTTTAAGAAAAATACGCGGTTGGTTTTCTGGTATCATTTAAAATTTTACAGAGTTGTACTTATTACTCCGGCGGTTAAATACCACAACATTTTGCTTGCCCAAACCTCCATCTGCCACGATATTTAACCGCCGGGGTAATAGTATCTGATTTATCACAGTATTATATCAAAAATGGGCTGGTAAATAAAGAAAAAATTTTCCAAACTAAATGTAGGCGGAAAGAGGGGACATATGATATAATAGCGATAGCTATGATAGGGCCCGGAGCGAAGCGGAGTGGCATGGTTTGCCATACCAAAGTGCGGAGCATATGGTATAATAGCGATAGCTATGATAGGGCCCGGAGCGAAGCGGAGTGGCATGGTTTGCCATACCAAAGTGCGGAGCATATGGTATAATAGCGATAGCTATGATAGGGCCCGGAGCGAAGCGGAGTGGCATGGTTTGCCATACCAAAGTGCGGAGCATATGGTATAATAGCGATAGCTATGATAGGGCCCGGAGCGAAGCGGAGTGGCATGGTTTGCCATACCAAAGTGCGGAGCACATGGTATACTTGTAAAGGAGGGACAGATATGCTGCAAGTGGCGATTACCCGTCAAACAGTCAGGTATTTTTTGTTAGCCCTGAATTTCATTGTGCCTTTTGTAATGGTTTGGGTTGGGCATGCCCTAAAAAAGCATCCAGTAACGGATATGGATTCCCAGAATGGTTACTGCACGCCAGCTTCACAGAAATCCCAGGAGCATTGGGACTATGCCCAAAGCATTGCGCCTGATATTTTTCTTGGTCTTGGCAAAGTGTTGGGGATTGCAGAATTTTTCCTGAATATCGTTCTGTTTGTATGGAAGGTTCCTGTAAATGTTTGTGTAACGGCAGGGATTACGGTTGGGATTCTTGTTTTGGTTTTGGCATTTTATAGGACGGAGAAGAAAATAAAACATAAATTTGAAAAGGGCTAAAGCCGGGGGCTTTGGTATTTTCCTTTGCCCTGCTTAATTTCAAACTTTAATATACGGGTATGAAAAAATTAGGATGAACGGTCTGAAATAGAAATTTGGGCGTTCTGGTGCGCTTTAAGCCCAAAATTGTTGAAGCAATCTGCTCTTTATGATATTATAAGTGTTAGAAAATTTGGACTACACTAGAGCGTGTCTGAAAATTGCTTTCTGCAAGATTCCGTCCCAGTTTGCATCAGATTTTATGCTGGATTTGGGAGGTGTAGTGGGCTACATTGACGAAATTCAGCATATAATCCGGTGTAAAGTGGGGCGGAAAATTGTGGGAATGAATTTTCAGACACGCTCTAGACTTGATTTTAGGATTGTAGGGAAGGGGTGCATAAATGGAAGGTACAGAAGATTTATTGAAAATGAGCAATAACTTATATAATGTCGCGCTGTTTATTGATTATGAAAATGTTTATCTTAATCTTTTAGAAGAAAACCGAAATGTTATCAGAGATGGATTTTTTGAGAAAATTCGTGAATGGTGCAGAAAAAACAACCGCAGATTGGTAAAAATAGCTGTATACTGTAATTTTGATAATGAGGATTTACATAATTCATTTCATCAATCCCTATTACAGTCATATGGCGTGGAATCCATACATACTTCTAATCAAGGAAAAAACTTTGCAGACCTTCAAATTACGATAGATGTTTTGAACGCAATGCATTTAAACAACAATATTGACGAATTTATGATAATGTCGAATGATAAAGATATGACCCCTTTGTTGAATAATATTCGATATAATAAAAGAAAAGTATCGGTTATAACTGTTGGAACGAAATATAATGATGCAATTTGTAGCTTTTCTGATGAACAAATAAAATATGAGGAAGTTTATAAAGAGAGTGTGTCGAAACCATACATTGATGTTTTGGAAGAAAGAATTGAAAAAAATCTGTTAAATACCTTTGACCGAAATAAATCTAACTATACAGGCGATTCTTCCAAATCTTTTCAACATATTGGATTTGAATATTTTTGTGAAATGCAAATGAAATTATGTAATCTTATGATATATGAAGTATATAACTGCATCAAAAATTTAAACTATAATGGAAAAATAGTTTTTTATAATTATAATTTTAAAGGGAGAAACTATATTGGTATTTGCCCATATGCTGTTCGGGATTACTTAAAAACGGAATTGGGCGTGGAAGAAGCAGATTTTATTACGTTGGACATGAAATCTAAGATGTTAGATTTGTATGCAAAATATAGAAAAGATAAAAATTAAAGTAAAAATCGAAAAAAGAGCATTGACGAAAATATGATTTGCACGTATAATAATGGGAAAAGAAATGAACACTATAATAAAGCGGTTTTCAGATGCAAGAGCGAGGAAGCTAGCTTGCATTAGAAAATAACGGTTTCAGAAAAGGCATCTATAAAAGATGCTTTTTTTGTCTTATAGGAAAGACCTTGTCACGCTAAAGCGTAAAAATATCTTCCTAATAAAACAAAAATAATATGCGCAGGGTCTGCCAGCGAGGGTATTCGCACAAGAGGTAAAATATTGTTGCCTTATGATCTGGCGTTGTAAGTTCTGCATCCGCTTTTCAGTATATGTTTGTCATATTTAGATTCTTTATAGATAGTGTAATCTGCCATAGATTTATTTTTCTCTTTCGTGAAAAAGAATCCCATTTTTCCAATTGAAAACTCCCCCCTACAATGTTATAATGTAAAAAAAGCAAAGGAGAAGATTACTATGGCGAGATTTACATTACCAAGGGATTTATACCACGGCAAAGGCTGTTTGGAGGAACTTAAAAACTTAAAGGGGAAAAAAGCCATCCTTGTAGTGGGCGGCGGTTCCATGAAGCGCCAGGGGTTCCTTGACAAAGCAGTGGGCTACCTGAAAGAAGCAGGCATGGAAGTAGAGCTTTTTGAAGGCGTAGAGCCAGACCCTTCCGTAGAAACTGTTATGAAGGGTGCAGAAGCAATGCGCAATTTCCAGCCAGATTGGATTGTGTCCATGGGCGGCGGTTCCCCGATTGACGCAGCAAAGGCAATGTGGGCATTTTATGAATACCCAGACACTACATTTGAAGATTTGTGCATCCCCTTCAACTTCCCGGAACTGCGCCAGAAGGCAAAATTCTGCGCAATCCCCACAACCTCTGGGACAGCAACGGAAGTAACCGCTTTTTCCGTTATCACCAATTACCAGACAGGGGTAAAATACCCGCTGGCAGACTTCAACATTACGCCGGACGTAGCGATTGTAGACCCAGACCTTGTTGCAGGCCTTCCGCCGAAGCAGGTTGCTTACACCGGCATGGACGCGCTGACACATGCAATTGAGGCGTTTGTTTCTACCCTTAACTGCCCCTTTACCGACCCGCTTGCACTGCAGGCCATTGAAATGGTACTGGATTACCTTCCGGCATCCTACAACTGCAATATGAAAGCAAGGGAAGAAATGCATTATGCACAGTGCCTGGCAGGGATGGCATTTTCCAATGCGCTGCTTGGCATCGTACATTCCATGGCACATAAGACCGGCGCAGCATTTTCCACCGGCCATATCCCCCATGGCTGCGCAAATGCAATCTACCTGCCCTATGTTATCAAATTCAATGCAAAAGACAAGGTTGCATCCAGCCGTTATGCAGAAATCGCACGCAGGATGGGCTTAGAGGGCACTTCTGAGAAAGCCCTTGTCAACAGCCTTTGCGCAAAGATTGACGACTTTAACGTAAGGCTTAACATTCCAAAGACCCTGAAAGAGTTCGGGATTAATGAGGATGAATTTAAAGAGAAGGTTTCCGGCATTGCAGAACGTGCGGTAGGGGATGCCTGCACAGGCTCCAACCCAAGGGAGATTGACCCGGCTACAATGGAAAAATTGTTTACTTGTACATATTATGGGACAGAAGTTGATTTTTAATGAAAATTAATATATGGTCCATAGGCGGACTTGTCCGCTTTGTTTTGGAATCAGAAAACCGGGAACTGCTGCGGTAAGGCAGCTTTCCCGGTTTTTAGAAAAGGTAGGGATATGCCAGTGAAAGCATTATACCAGGGCGGGAGCGGCGAAATTGTGGAAAAAAAATCCCGTTTCATTTTTCCCGTTGTAAAGCCCCTGGGCAGGTATTCCTGCGCCATGCACACATATTTCCCGTTGTTCACATGCTGGTTGGTATCAATATGGTATTTGTGCACCGGGAAGGGCTCCTTGGCCTCCATCCCTTCCGGCAGGAGGATTTTCCTCGAGCCTTTTTCCATCGGGAGCTGTGGGAAAAATTCATATGCATCCGCTATTTCCTGCAGCACCCGTGTCGGCCGCCCAGTCCTTACATCCAGCAGGACCCAGACGGAATTTGCCCGGGCGCAGGGTTCCTCCCCTTCCCCTTGTATGGTAAAATTACGGTAGCCGAAAAAGCTTTTAAAATCATAAGGCCATGTGCTGACTGAAATTTCCTCCCCATAGGCCGGATAACGGTTAATCTCCACCTGCCACGAAGCCAGGACCCATGCCAGCTTCCGCTCAGCCATAAACCTAAGCCCGACCCCAAGCCCTTCCGACTGGAAAAAACTGCAATCCTGAAAATAATCCAAAATGGAATTCAGCTTTATATACCCTTCGCTGTCCACCTCGCTGTAACGGACTTTGCTTCCAAAACTGTACATATCTCCCTCCAGATTCTCCTGAAATACGCCTTGTTCGAATGCGCATATTATTTTTATAGGAAAAATACTTTCACACTTTAGCGTGGCAAGGTATTTCCCATGAAACAAAAAACCCATCACGCTTTGTGATGGGTTCCAAGCTGGCCCACAAGGATTCGAACCTTGAAATGACGGAGTCAGAGTCCGTTGCCTTACCGTTT
>Ga0224737_10138_pt1 | contig 11415 bp, 8 predicted proteins | sample LIM_B_Water_Pos_FD_161632 | JGI IMG/M metagenome (GOLD analysis project Ga0224737, IMG submission 161632) | Enriched cells from gastrointestinal tract of the lab mouse from Pacific Northwest National Laboratory (PNNL), Richland, Washington... | ecosystem: Host-associated > Mammals > Digestive... | reverse complement strand
TGTGCCTGGAAATGCGGGAATTGCCCGGATTGCGGAGTGCGAGCCCTCTGTCAAAGTCATGGATTTTGACAAAGTGATCGCATATGCCAGGGAAAAGGAAGTGGATCTGGTTTTTGTGGCTCCCGACGATCCGTTGGTGGGCGGGCTGGTGGACGCGCTGGAAGCAGCGGGCTTCCGGGTGTTCGGTCCCAGGAAAGATGCCGCGATTCTGGAGGGAAGCAAGGCCTTCTCCAAGGATCTGATGAAAAAGTACGGCATTCCCACGGCGGCCTACGAAACCTTTGACGCTCCCGAAAAGGCCCTTTCTTATCTGGAGACTGCAAAGTTTCCCATTGTGCTGAAGGCGGACGGACTGGCTCTGGGAAAGGGCGTGCTGATCTGCAATACACTGGAGGAGGCGAAAGCCGGAGTCAGGGAGATCATGCAGGATAAGCACTTTGGAAGTGCCGGGGACAGGATGGTCATTGAGGAGTTTATCACGGGGCCGGAGGTGTCGGTTTTATCCTTTGTGGACGGAAAGACCATAAAGATCATGACCTCTGCCCAGGATCACAAGCGGGCGCAGGACGGTGATCAGGGACTTAATACCGGCGGCATGGGAACCTTTTCTCCCACTCCTTTCTACACGGAGGAAGTGGACGCGTTCTGCAGAAAGTATATTTATCAGGCCACAGTGGACGCCATGGCGGCGGAGGGCAGAGAGTTTAAGGGAGTGATTTTTTTCGGGCTGATGTTGACGAAGGACGGGCCCAGGGTGCTGGAGTTCAACGCAAGGTTTGGAGATCCGGAGACCCAGGTAGTGCTCTGCAGAATGAAGAATGATATTATGGATGTGATAGATGCGTGCATAGACGGCACACTGGATCAGGTGGAGCTTGACTTTGAGGACAATGCGGCTGTGTGCGTGGTGCTTGCCTCGCAGGGTTATCCCGTATCCTACGAGAAAGGGTTTGAGATAACGGGGCTTGAACATTTTGAGGGAAAAGAAGATTATTTCTGCTTCCATGCGGGGAGCAGGCTTGACGATAGAGGAAGGATCCTTACGGACGGAGGCAGGGTGCTGGGCGTGACGGCGAAGGGGGCGACACTTCAGGAAGCCAGGACAAAGGCCTACAGTGCGTCGGAATGGGTTTCCTTTGAAAATAAGTATATGCGGCATGACATAGGCAGAGCCATAGAAGAGTTTCAGGGCAATGCCTGAAAGGTCTGCTGCTGTTAGAAGGGAAGGCAGGTTATATGGGACGAATGATTTCAGAGGATCTTTATCATGTGCCGCGGACTTGCAAGGAGTGCGGCGGAGTTTTGGTCTTCAAGGGCGTGGGAGAGTACAAGTGCGAGGACTGCGGCGCAAAAGATTATGACGATTACGGAAAAGTCCGTCAGTATATTGAGGAACATAAGGGAGCAACGGCGGCACAGATTGAAAATGCCATTGGCGTTCCCCAGCGCACTATCCGGCAGATGCTGAAGGATGGCAGGCTGGAGGTGTCTTCGGATTCCAGGGTATTTTTGCAGTGCGAGGTATGCGGCAAGCTGATCCGTTACGGCCAATATTGCCCGGAGTGCGAGACGGCTGTTCACCGGAATATAGAGGCGGAGGAAAGAGAACGTCGGAAGAAGGATTTCCAGGGCCTCGGAAAAGGACAGATCGGGGACGAGGGACAGAAGCGATTTGTCCGCAACGGCAGCTGAGATCCGGGAAAGGAAGACTTATGAGAAAATCAGGAAATGTACAGAGAAGACGAAAATATTCAGCGGGAATCCTTGCCTTTGTGCTTATTATGGTGATCGGACTGTTCTCTGAGAGTTTTTCCATGGTGAGCCATGCGGAGAGTCAGGCAAAGGTCAAGGCGAATACAGCATATATCCGAAGGGAGCCCAGTGCTTCCAGTGAGGCTTTGGGAAGCACCGAGAAGGATAAGGTGATTTCCGTTACCGGTCAGGTGAAGGGAAGCGACGGATACACCTGGTATCAGACCTTTGTAAACTCCGAGACTCTGGGATATATCCGGTCGGATCTGGTGGAGATTACCGACGGTACCACGCCGCCTGCATTGACGGGAACGACAACGCAGCCTCCTGCGGCCACGCCTGCGCCTACTCCGACACCGCCTGCGGGGAATTCCAATGAGACACCGGCGACGGTGACGGCGGTGAATCCCGTGAGTGCAACGGTTTCCGGGGGCTCGTCAGTGAGGATCAGAAGCAATGCGTCCACTACCAGCACGATTGTTGAGAAGGTATCCAACGGACTGGCGCTGACGGTGACGGGTACGGCAAACGGAAGTGACGGCAATGTCTGGTATAAGGTGAGCTGCAATTCCAACGGTTCTGAGATCGAAGGTTTTATCCGTTCCGATTTTGTAACTCTTTCCGGAGAACTGACACCTTTCACGGAGCCCACGGAGCCCGAGAATCCGACAGAGCCCACGGAGCCCGCGGAACCGACAGAACCGGAACCGCCGCAGGTGAACAAGGATTATGACACCGAACTCATCGACGGAAAGTGGTATCTCATAGACAGGCTCAAGGGAGAGCAGCACGATATTCAGGGGTTGTTTGACAAGGTTACAAACAACTATAACGCATATCAGGAGGCGGAAAAGACCGCCAAGATGGAAAAGGTAATCATTATCATTCTGGTCTTTTTGGTGGTGGCTGCCTCGGCGATGATAGCACTCCTGATCTTTAAGATCAAGGATATGACGGACGACGCGTACTTTAATGAAGTAGAAAGCGAGACCATACGCAGAAGGAGCGCCCCCCGTTCTCAGGGTGGTTCTCAGAAGGTGATGCATACGGTGGGTTCCGGAAGAACCGGGGAAGAAAGAGCGGCAGGCCAGCGTTCCGGTGGGGCAAGGCCCGCCGGCGGCCAGGGTGGTCAGCGTCCCGGAGGAGCAAGACCTGCGGGGGCAGCATCCGGAGGCGGTCAGGGTAGCCAGCGTCCCGGAGGAGCAAGACCTGCGGGGGCGGTACCCGGAGGCGGTCAGGGGGGCCAGCGTTCCGGAGGAGCAAGACCTGCGGGGGCGGTATCCGGAGGCAGTCAGGGTGGTCAGCGTCCCGGAGGAGTCAGGCCTGTGGAGGGCGGTCAGCGTCCCATGGGAGTCAGACCGGCGGGGACACGGCCTGTGGAAAGCGGTCAGCGTCCCGGAGGAGCCAGACCGGCGGAGGCAGGCCAGGGAAGCGGCCAGCACCCTGGAGGAACACGGTCATCGGCAGGCGGTCAGCGTCCTGGAGGAGCACGGCCTGCAGGGGGAGCTCAGCGCTCCGGAAATGCAGAACAGAGCTGGCAGTCCAGAAACTTTATGGCGGATGACGATGATGAGTTCGAGTTTGAATTTTTGAATTATGATGGCGATGAGGAATGACATGCAGGCGAAGGGAGGCTCTCGTGAGCGTCCCTTTCCCTTTGCATATTATCCGGTTGACATGGGAAGTATCCCTGTTATAATATGGGTATAACAAGGAGGCAGATTTGGATGTTCATTGAGATAGATTTCAACAGCGATGAAGCACTGTATCTGCAGCTTCGCAATCAGATTATCATGGGGATTGCCGCCGACCGGTTTCGGGAGGGGGACTCCCTTCCCAGCGTGCGGCAGCTTGCGGATACCATAGGAATTAACATGCATACGGTGAACAAGGCATATACTGTCCTGAAGCAGGAGGGATATGTCAAGGTGGACCGGAGGAGAGGGGCGGTCATTGCCATAGACATTGACAGAATGCGAACCCTGGAGGAATTAAAAAAGGAATTGCAGGTTATCCTTGCTAAAAGTACCTGTAAGAATATCTCAAAAGAAGAAATTCATGGACTGATCGAGGAAATATATGAGGATTATAGATGACGGAGGACGTTGAGTATGGAGTCTCGGTTTACAGATAATGCACAGGCTGCCTTGAAGGCAGCCGCCCGCTGTGCTTCCGGCCTGAAGCAGGGGTATGTGGGTACGGAACACATTCTGGCAGGACTTTTGAAGGAACAGGAGGGGGTGGCGCACAGAACCCTCACGGACAACGGGGTGGAGATTTCCCGTGTCCTGGATATGATTCAGGAATCCATCGCCTTTGACGGAGGCGTGGGACTTCGGGAGAGAGAAGGGTATTCGCCCAGAGCCCGGAAGGTTCTGGAGGAGGCCCACAGGCAGGCGGCGCGCTTTGGGCAGCGCCGGACGGGAACGGAGCACATTCTGTTGGCGTTGATTAAGGAGGGGGAAAATGTGGCGGTGCGGCTGCTGAATACCCTGGGCGCCAATGTGCAGAAAATTTATGTGGATACGCTGATTGCCATGGGACAGGACGGCAATCTTTACAAGGAAGATCTGGGGAGAAGGCAGGGAAAAAGCAAAGGTGGAGCACTGGCACAGTACAGCAGGGATCTGACAGCCATGGCGAGAGAGGGAAAGCTGGATCCCGTTATCGGCAGGGAGGAGGAGATCCGCCGGCTGATTCAGATCCTCAGCAGACGTACCAAGAACAATCCCTGTCTCATCGGAGAGCCGGGAGTGGGAAAGACCGCCGTGGTAGAAGGGCTTGCGCTGCGGATTGTGGAGGGCAAGGTGCCGTTCACGGTGAAGGATAAGAGGGTACTCACACTGGATCTGTCCGGCATGGTGGCAGGCAGCAAATACCGCGGTGAGTTTGAGGAGCGGATCAAGAAGGTCATTCACGAAGTGATTGACGACGGGAATGTAATCCTGTTTCTGGACGAGCTGCATACCATCATCGGAGCCGGAGGGGCGGAGGGAGCCATCGACGCCTCCAATATTCTGAAACCGTCCCTGGCCAGGGGAGAGCTGCAGATGATCGGTGCTACGACCATAGCCGAATACCGCAAGTATATCGAGAAGGACGCGGCTCTGGAGCGGCGTTTTCAGCCTGTGAATGTGGAGGAGCCTACAGAGGCCGAGGCCATTCGCATTCTGGAGGGGATCAGGGGAAAATACGAGGAGCATCACCGTGTGACCATCACGCCGGAGGCGGTGGAGGCGGCCGTAAGGCTGTCGGCCCGCTACATCAATGACAGAAACCTTCCCGACAAGGCCATTGATCTGATTGACGAGGCGTCAGCCGGGGCCAGACTGCGCACGTCGGATGTGCCGGATAAGCTGAAGGAAACGGCGGAGCAGATCAGAAAGATGGATCTGCAGATAGAGCGATCCATTCGCATGGAGGCCTTTTCCCAGGCGGCTGAGATTAAGAAGAACCAGGATGAACTGGTGAAAAAATATGAGCGGGCAAAGAAGAGGCTGGAGAACGGAAACCAGGGAAAGCAGATTGTCATCGGAGAAAACGACATTGCGGATGTGGTGGCCATGTGGACTCGGATCCCGGTGCAGAAGCTGGCACAGAAGGAGAGCGAGAGACTGCTGAAGCTGGAGGGGATACTGCATAAGCGTGTCATCGGCCAGGAGGAGGCGGTGACGGCGGTGGCAAAGGCCATGCGCCGGGGGCGCGTGGGCCTGAAGGATCCCAGACGTCCCATCGGATCCTTCCTGTTCCTGGGGCCTACCGGCGTGGGAAAGACAGAGCTGTCCAAGGCGCTTGCGGAAGCAATGTTCGGCGCGGAGGATGCCATTATCCGGGTGGATATGTCGGAGTATATGGAGGGACATTCCGTCTCCAAGATGATAGGCTCGCCGCCTGGCTATGTAGGTTTTGAGGAGGGCGGCCAGCTCAGCGAGAAGGTGCGCCGGAACCCTTATTCCGTGGTGCTCTTTGACGAGATAGAGAAAGCGCACCCCGATGTGTTCAATATTCTGCTTCAGGTACTGGATGACGGACACATCACGGACTCCAAGGGCAGAAAGGTCAGCTTTAAGAATACTATTCTGATTATGACCTCCAACGCGGGAGCACAGCGGATTGTAGATCCGAAGAACCTGGGCTTTGCCGCCGGGGCAGACGCGAAGCGGGATTATGAGAGGATGAAATCCGGTGTCATGGAGGAGGTAAAGAGGAGTTTCAAGCCGGAGTTTATCAACAGGATCGACGACATTATTGTGTTCCATCAGCTTGGCGGCGAGGATATGAAGGCCATTGTGAACCTGCTGGCCGCCGGTCTCTACAGGCGCTGTGAGGAGCAGATGGGGATCCGGCTTTCCATGACAGCTGCCTTGAAGGAGCATCTGGTGACTGCCTATTCGGACAACAAAATGGGTGCAAGACCCCTGAAGAGAGCGCTTCAGTCCGTGGTGGAAGACGCGCTGGCAGAGGAGATTCTGATGAAAAAGGTACAGCCGGGGGATGCTGTGACAGCCGGGTTTAAAAACGGAAAAGTCTGCTTTACAACAAAAGGCGAATCGAATATACTGTAGATAGCTGTCAATGAACTACAAAGGAACAGGAGGATATACGGATGGCAGTTGTAGAAGAGCTGCTCCGCAGCGAACAGAGCGGGGCGATCAGTTTCGGAAATCATCAGCTGGAGCAGAAGGCGAAGGTAGAGGACTTTGAGCATGCAGGAGATCTTTTGAAGGTAAAGACCTTTCGGGAGATGACCAAGCTGGAGAAGAACGGTATGTTTCTCTATGAATCGGTGCCGGGGACGAGCGTTCTTGATTTTACAGAGAAGGAAAACGGAGTGGAATTTGTGGTAGAGGGTGACGAGGATGCCCAGATCACCGTGGGCCTGGACGACGACACCCAGTACGAGGTGTTTGTGGACGGAAAGAGCATGGGTTCCATGACCACAGGGCTGGGAGGAAAGCTTTCCCTGAGCGTGGAACTGGCATCAGCGGGTGAAGTGCCTGTCAGGATCGAGAGAGCGTAGTCTATGGCAAAGGGAAAGACCGCGACAGTGTTTTTCTGTCAGAATTGTGGGTATGAGTCATCCAAGTGGATGGGGCAGTGCCCCGGTTGCAGGGAGTGGAATTCTTTTGTGGAGGAGACGGTGAGCAAGACGCCTCATGCGGGTGTGGCTGCCGCTTCATCGGGAAAGCGTGGAGGTGCTGCCGCACCCAGTGTACTGTCTGAGATCTCCATCCGGGAGGAGGATAAGCTCTCCACAGGTATCGGGGAGCTGGATCGGGTGCTGGGCGGCGGCATCGTCCAGGGCTCGCTGACGCTGGTGGGCGGAGACCCGGGAATCGGAAAATCCACATTGCTTCTGCAGGTCTGCCGCCGTCTTTCCTGCGGCGGACATAAGGTGCTTTACATATCGGGAGAGGAATCCCAGACGCAGATCAAGATGCGCGCCGACAGGCTGGGGGCCTTTACGCCTCAGATGCTCCTGCTGTGTGAGACCCGGCTGGACGGGATCACGGAGGTAATACGGGAGCAGAAGCCGGAGGTGGTGGTCATCGATTCCATCCAGACCATGTACAATGAGAATGTGTCCGCGGCGCCGGGAAGCGTTTCCCAGGTGAGAGAATCCACGGGCATTCTGCTGCAGCTGGCAAAGGGCTTTGGCGTGTCGGTGTTCATCGTAGGACATGTGACAAAGGAGGGGACGGTGGCGGGCCCCCGGGTGCTGGAGCATATGGTGGATACCGTGCTGTATTTCGAGGGGGATCGCCATGCCTCCTATCGTATTCTCAGGGGCGTCAAGAATCGATTTGGCTCTACCAATGAGATCGGTGTGTTTGAGATGCGGGAGCAGGGACTTGAGGAGGTGCAGAATGCTTCCGAGTATATGCTGAACGGCAGGCCGGAAAATGCCAGCGGTTCCGTGGTGGCGTGTACCATGGAAGGGACTAGACCGCTTCTGGTGGAGATACAGGCGTTGGTATGCAAGAGCAGTTTTGGCATTCCCAGAAGGCAGACCACGGGAACGGATTTCAACCGGGTAAATCTGCTGATGGCCGTGCTGGAGAAGCGCTCGGGGATTCAGCTTGCATCCTGTGACGCTTATGTGAATATTACGGGCGGCATTAAAATTCTGGAGCCGGCCATCGACCTGGGGATTGTTCTAGCCATTCTGTCAGGGTTTAAAAACAGGGCGCTGCCCCCTAAGCTGATCGCTTTTGGTGAGGTGGGCCTGAGCGGTGAGGTCCGGGCGGTGAGCATGGCCAGACAGCGGGTGGCGGAGGCAGAAAAGCTGGGCTTTGAGACTTGTATCGTGCCCTTTGTCTGTGTGGAGGACTGCCGCAGAAACAGCGGCATCGAGATTGTCGGCGTCAGAACGGTGCAGGATGTGATTGACAGATGTTTCGGCTGAGCTGTCAGCGTCAGTTTATCAAAGAAATGCAAAAAATGACTTGCAAAGCAGTCGGTTTCTGTGTTATAATATCATTCGTTGGTGGTTCTCTCACTTATGTGATTGCACCGACGAAGAATAGGGGAATAGTACAGTGGTAGTGCGGCGGTCTCCAAAACCGTTAACGGGAGTTCGAGCCTCTCTTCCCCTGCTTGAAGGGATCCTGAATTGCGTAAGCCGTTCAGGGTCTTTTGTATTCTCAAAAAAGAGATAAAGTGGATTGTAATGGAAATGTCCGCTGCTGTGCGGGGACGGGAGGAAGTATGGAGCAGGAGGAGAGACTGGAGCGGGCGCTTGATACGCTGCGGAGCTATGTGCTGAAGTTGGCGGCGGGGGCCGGCGAAACGGAACGGTACGGCGAGGAGCTGTGGCAGGAAATTCGTCAGTCGCCGGGACTGCTGCAGGAGCTTGCCTGGTATCACGACAAGGGCAGCTTTCTGTGCAGATACGCAGTGGAGGGGTACACTTTGGCGGATGTGCTGGTGTGGCAGGTGGATCACTTTAAGCTGTACATGGATCGGCCGGAGGAGATGAACCGGTACAGACAGGAGAGATTGCTGCTTGCTGCTTTTGAAGCAATGCTTACGCTGGAGCGGGATCCGCAGCCGCTGATAAAAAAGATGACGGACGAATCCGGGCAGGATGCGGCCAATCAATAAGAAAAATGCAAAAACAAGAGCACCCGGTCCATATGCCGCGGTGCTCTCGTCGTAAAGGGGAATTCTTCTACAGTATACAATATAATTCTGAAAATGTCTATATCTTTCCGGCAGTAAAATTAATTTCTTTTTCCAGGGAAGCGGGAATGGGTATATTTCCGTTCTTCAGCTTCTGTCTCAGCATATCCAGGCGGTGGATTCTCTGGCCGCTCAGAACCTTTTGACGTGACATCAGCTCCGTGTAAATCGGGTTCTGTTCCATCGTGGCCGCCAGGGAAGCAGGGAAGGGACAGTAGGTGAAGAGAATCTTTCTGGCCACCTTATTCAGTCTGGGTGAGCCGGTTCCCTCAAACATAACCCATATGATATAGTCGCGGACAAACATTTCCTTGAAGCTGTTCTTTGCCCGCTGCAGGCTGTTGCGGATCCGTTCCTTCGCCTCTGCACTGAGTTCATGGTTCTTTCTGTAAAACTGTACATAATCAAAGTATTCGCTGGTGAGAGAGCGCTCGGAAACGTCGTTCCAGCGGGTGCCCTGGATACGCTTGCACATCTCCCAGCGGAACTCGCCGGTAAGTCTGACCAGGGTGGTGTTGACGTCCTCCATGTGGAAGATGGAGAAGAACATTCTGCCCGGACTGTTGCGCTTCTTTCCGTCGATCTCCTGCCACATGACACCGCGGATTCCCACATTGGGCATCAGGACGATGTCAGGCAGAAATTCCAGATGGATGGTTTCCTTGCCCATGGTCTCCGCGTTCTCCAGATCCAGGCTCTCCCGGTAGTAGGCGGAAAAGTCGATGGAGCGTATGGTTGCGAAGGCCTTGCTGATCTGCGCGGTAGTGACAAACGCGGTGTTCAGATCCTTCAGCACGTTGTCGGCGGAGAAGAGCGGGCAGAAGGTGGAGATACGGCCGCAAGTCATCTTGTTGACCTGTGGGAACAGGTTTTCCATCTCGAAAGTCACCCGGGCCATGGGATCGCCCTCCATGTCAATCATCTGGGCGGTGGTGATGTTTCCGCTTTGCTTCTGCTTGTGAATATAGTCCAGGAAATCTTCATCGAACTCGTTGCGGCTGGGGTTCTTGTCGCCGTTGTAGATAGCCAGCAGCCAGTGGTACAGAGTATAAACGCCAAAGTGGCTCTGATCCTCCATGCCGCAGGCCAGATTGTAGAGCTTGACACAGTTGGCGGAACCGGCCAGTTCCTCATCCGCATAGCCGAAGAAGAGGAACATCTTCACAGGGATGGGAAGGTAGGGAGTGGTGATGGATTTCTCAAAACAATGGGCGTACACCTTGTAGAATTCATCTGTCAGCTGCCGGCGCAGGCGGTTGCATTTGTCTTCCATTGCATTGCGGTCCTCCAGCTCCTTGAATTCCTGGACGTGATCGCGGAAGGAGGCGGCACACTCGGGATCAACGTCGGCATATTCCAGAATGGCGCTCAGGGAATCCTTCAGATCCTGCAGAATGGTGGCGCTCATGCCGTCCTCTTTTTGCACTTCCGCCTGCTCCACGGGAGCGCTCTGCTTTGCGCAGCTGCTGCGGAAGTCTGCTATTCTGGCGGAGACTTTTGTCTTGTCCAGAGAGGGATCGTTTTCGAACTGCTCGATGATTCTGTTCAGATCCCGGTACAGTCCCTCCGCATCCTCATTGTTCTGTCCGAGACGAAGGTACAGAGAGGAGAACAGCTCAAAGAGATCGCTGCCGGAGGAGTTAAAGTAATGGCCTGCAACGGTAGAACGGTAGCGGGAGTGCTCTTCCAGCACCGAGAAGGCGGCGCGGTAGTCCTGGCTACCCTTGTAGAGCAGACCCAGGGAAAGGCCCGGCTCCCGCAACATGGTTTTTGTGGTTTCCCCTGCGGCGGAATAGAGATGGCGCAGTCCGATATAATAGGCGTTCAGCCACTCGTCCGGAGCGTCTTCGCTGAGAAAAGCGCCCAGTTCCTCCAAATTGTTTGAGGTACAGGGAGGAAGGCGGTAGAGGTTGCAGAGGGAATTGTATTTTTCATAGTCTTCCATCAGATTCTGGTGGAGACTGGTAGAGTTCATTTCGGACAGTGTGCTCTGCTCCTGCAGAAGGCCGATCTGCCGGAACAGGGAAAGCAGAAAGAGCCTTGCCACGTCTGGGTGCTTTAACAGCAGATCCGCCAGAGCTTCGGTGTTGTTTACGGGATAGGTAAGTATGACGGTTTCCTCCGTTGTGATATAGCCCAGAAAGTGAACCTCGGAGCAAAGCTCGCAGACCCCGATGATGTCTCCCTTTCCCAGCTGATAGACGCCTCCGGGGTGCTCCACGGAGACCTTGCCCTTCGTGATCATATGCAGGGCGGTCATGGGCTGTCCCACGGTGTAAATGCGTTTGTCTTTTTCCAATGTTATGCCGGCCATGTTTTTTACCTCTTAATTTTTTTTCGATGAGTCGGATCAGGTCTTCTGCGACATGTTATATTATACAACAAACTATGTAGAATTTTCTACTGTACTTTTAATAAAAATGTGATAAAATAAAAATACATATGTGTCACTTTTTGTTTATAATGGAAAAAAAGGGGCAG
>Ga0224737_10137_pt1 | contig 11455 bp, 13 predicted proteins | sample LIM_B_Water_Pos_FD_161632 | JGI IMG/M metagenome (GOLD analysis project Ga0224737, IMG submission 161632) | Enriched cells from gastrointestinal tract of the lab mouse from Pacific Northwest National Laboratory (PNNL), Richland, Washington... | ecosystem: Host-associated > Mammals > Digestive... | reverse complement strand
TAGCTAAGTTTCTAGCTCCTAGTGCATTTATTTTAAAAGCTAAATCTTTATTTGCTTCACATCCATCAACATTTGTTGCTGCTGCACAATTTATAACTACATCTGGCTTTATTTCTTTTAAAACTGTTTTTACTTGTTGTAAATTAGTTATATCTAATTTATCTACATCTACGGCAAAAACTTCTGATGTTTTAATCTCATCTGAAACAGATCCAATTTCTGCTGTTCCAGTAGCTATTATCTTTTGAAGTTCATTTCCTAATTGTCCATTTGAACCAGTTATTAATATTTTCACGTGATAACCTCCACTACCTTAAGTTAAAAAATCAAAGATTTTTATTCTTACTTATAAACAAATGGTAAATCTAATTCTTTAAATGTTTTTTGCTTTTTATCTTTTTCTGATAGCAAAACTTCTTCAATTCCTTCTAATGGCCATTCTACTGCAACGTCTTCATCGTTCCATAGAAGTCCACCATCATGTTCTGGTGAATAGAAATCTGTACATTTGTAGTTAAATGTTGCAGTTTCTGATAATACTACGAATCCATGAGCAAATCCTTCTGGTACATAAAATTGTCTCTTATTTTCTGAACTTAAATATACACCTTCCCATTGCCCATATGTAGGTGATCCTTTTCTTAAATCAACAGCAACATCCCAAACTTCACCTTCTGTACATCTTACAAGTTTCCCTTGAGTATGCTTAGTTTGGAAATGTAGTCCTCTTAAAACACCTTTTTTTGATCTTGATTCATTATCTTGTACGAAAGTCATTGTTAATCCAGCTTTATCAAAATGCTCTTTATTATAACTTTCCATAAAATATCCCCTAGCGTCTCCAAATACTTTTGGTTCAACTATATATAAATCTGGTATTTTAGTTTCTATAAATTTGAAATTTCCTACTTCAACCATTATCTTTACTCCTCAATTATATCTATTAAATATTTTCCATACTCTGTTTTCATTAAAGGCTTAGCTAACTTTCTAACTTCATCTTTTGAAATCCATCCTTGTCTATAAGCAATTTCTTCTAAACAAGCTATAAATGTTCCTTGAGTAGTTTGTACTGCTTCAACAAAGTTCGATGCTTTAAGCATTGATTCATGAGTTCCTGTATCTAGCCATGCCATTCCTCTGCCTAATAAATCTACTCTTAATGTTCCTTCTTCCATATATTCTTTATTTAAATCAGTTATTTCAAGTTCACCTCTTGGTGATGGCTTTAACGCTTTTGCCTTTGCTACTACTGAATTATCATAGAAGTAAAGTCCTGGTACTGCATATTTTGATTTTGGATTCTCTGGCTTTTCTTCTAATGAAGTTACTTTTCCATTTTCATCAAAACCTACTACTCCAAATGCTCTTGGATCTTGAACATAGTATCCAAATACCATTGCACCATTTTTTAACTTAGCTGCATCTTTTAAATGTTCACTAAAACCTTGCCCGTAGAATATATTGTCTCCTAATATCATTGCTACGTTATCATTGCCTATGAACTTTTCTCCAATTATAAATGCTTCTGCTAATCCATTTGGTTGTTCTTGAATTGCATATTCAATATTTAAACCATATTCTGATCCATCTTTAAATAGTTCTTTAAAGTTAACTATATCTCTTGGTGTTGATATTATTAAAATATCTCTTATTCCTGCTAACATTAATACTGACATTGGATAATATATCATTGGTTTATCATATATTGGCACCATTTGTTTTGACATTGCCTTTGTTACTGGATATAGTCTTGTTCCTGACCCTCCTGCTAATATTATACCTTTCATAAAAAATACCTCTCTTTTTTATTTTTTTGCAAATTTCATTCCTATAAATCTTGCTCCAAAATTAATTATTGCATCTGCAATAATTAACGGTTTTTTATCTTCTAAACTTCTCTTTGCTATATATTTAAGAACAGTAAGTCCACGCTCTCCTGCACTATATTCTTTTAAATATTTATTTTCATCAAAAAATTTACCAATATCCCCATATCTTTTTAAAGTTTCCTTAAAGGACAAATCATGGGAATGAATTATTTTAGATTCTGCTGCATATTCAATTTTATAACCATTCATAATAAGTTTATATGCAAAATACATATCTTCATTGGTAGGTAAATTTTTATTATCATATCCATTTAATTTCATAAATATTTCTTTAGAAATAGCACTTGAAGCATCTGAAAAGAAAAAGGTCATAAGTCCTAATCTTCCAATATCACTTTTACTTACAATTCTTTTTTCATTTGGATAGTTTATTTCTCTAGTATACTTTTCTATCTTGTGTTCTTCATATCCTATTTGCCTACTAAACGCGGCTTCACATTTACCATCAATTATATCTTTTGTTAAATAATATAACCAGTATTCATCTACTATTTTTATATCTTGAGTTATAAATACTATTATTTCACCAGTAGATTCAAATGCTGCTTTTTCTCTTACTAAGCTATGCGAAAATTCTTTTTTTGAAATTTTCTTATAGCTACATTGTAATTTTTTCAATTTATCTTCTGTATTATCACTTGATTCAGTTAAAATAAATTTTATTTCTGCAATACAAACATCTTTTTGCTTTATAATGCTTAAATATAAATCTTCAATATAATTTTCAGCATTATAAAGAGGACATATTATGGATATTTTCATTTATTTTTCCTCCGACTTTATATGTCTTAAATAGCGCCTTCACCTCTAATTACAGAACCAAAGGTTTTAAAAATTATTTTTAAATCTAACCACAAACTTCTATTATCTATATAATACATATCCATTTTAATTCTTTCCTCATATGTAGTATCACTTCTTCCATTAGCTTGCCAGTATCCCGTAAGCCCAGGAACAACTGAAAATAATTTAGGTGCATATTTTCCATAAAGTGCTACTTCTTTTTCAACTATTGGCCTAGGTCCAACTATGCTCATAGTACCATTTAATATGTTTATTAACTGTGGTAATTCATCTATACTTGTTCTTCTTAAAAAATCCCCTACCTTAGTAACTCTAGGATCATTTTCTAATTTAAAATTTTTATAAAACTCTTCCTTTTGTTCTTTTGTAAAATTATCAAATATCTCTTGAGAATTTTGATACATAGTTCTAAATTTATAAACCTTTATATCTTTTCCACCTATTCCTTTTCTAGTATGGCCAAATATTACTGGACCCTTTGAGTCTAATTTTATAGCTATTGTAACAATAAGAAAAATCGGACTTAATATTATTAATCCTACTAACGAACCAACTATATCTATAAATCTTTTAAAAAACAAATAAACCTTTATTCCTCTTTTGTCATCTCCTATATCATTAACTCTAAAACTAGTCATATTATCACACTCCATATGAATCTCCGTTAATACTCCCATATATTTATTATTATCAAATTCCTTTATAATTACTATAATTTAAAAATTAATATTTAATTTTTATATAATTAATTCCCATTTGAACCCCCTTAAAATTATAATAACCCTCTCTATACTACCTTATTTTTATTCCATATAGTAGCACTTTTTCTACAATTTTTAAGTTTTTTATGTTTATTATACCTTAAATTTAGATTAATTTCTAATTATAGTCATACATAAAGTAAATCTTACTATTTAATAATATTAATGTCAATATAAAAGGCGCACTATACTGTGCACCTTAATTAAATCTTAATAAATTATATATAAAATTTTAAATCTTTTAATCATATAGTTGTATCAAATAAACTTCCATAACTAAAACAAAGAATACTGATAAACCTGCAATATATGGATTTGTAATTGATGATGCTAAAATTGACATAGTTCCTATTGTCCACCCTACTAACATTTGTTCATCTTTTTGTTTTAATCCCTTCTTAAATAAAATAATTAATAACTTAACAAAATTATATATTAAGTATCCAAAGAATATTAATACTCCAATTACTCCTGTTTTAAATAATAATTCTATATAATAAAGTTCAAAGCTACTACTGCTAACAGGTTGAAGACCATTATCTTGCATATATTGAGGATACTCATAAATATGAGAACCAAATCCCCATCCTAAAACTGGTTTTTCCTTTATCTTATCAACTAAAAATCTAAGTTGAATTGCTCTAACTTTATTAGACTCATCATTTTCAAAATCTGTAATAGACTCTACTCTATCTTTTATACTGCCAGATGATTGTGGTAAATTTTGCTCTGGACTTACAGATACTATAGTCTTAGGTAATATAATTGCTACTAAAATTAATGGTATTATAGCAATTAAAACATTTTTTATAGTTAATTTATACTTTTTAACTCTCCATAAATAATAAGCAAATGATAAAAATACTACACCTATTGTTCCAAGCCAAAAGCCTCTTGTATTTGATACATATATTCCAATTAAAAGAATTGCTAATTTTAATATTCCAAATATATTTTTTTCTTTATTAAATAATTTAATAAACATTATTGCTACTGCAAGTTGCATAAAAATCCCATTATATAAATATACTCTAGCATAATTATTGGATAATACTAATCCACTTATAAGTCCATACTGTAATTTAGTGTTTAAATCATTATAAATTGCTATTATATGCAAATCATTAGGTAAATAAATTCTACTTATTACAAACAAAGCAATTGTTATAACAGCTACTATAGTTGCACAATTTACAAATATATTTAATATCTTACTAATATTTTCGCTTTTACCTCTTACATAAACTATTAAAAGAAGTATATATAATACTCCTAAAAACGAATTTACATCTGAAAATATATCACCAAAACTATTACCATTAATTAATCCAATAATACTACCATATGCAATATATATAAATACTACAATAATAGGAATTAAAAATCTTTTTTCAATTTTTATTCTTTCTCTAAAAATCATATATAATGAGAAAAGTATTCCTACTGCAAATAATCCCTTTCTAATTGGAAGATTTAATATATGACCAAGTCCCCCTAATACAAATTCAATAAAAATTAATGCTGTAACCACATTAAAAACATTTCTTATAGCATCTTTTTTACCTTCCATCTTTTTCTCCCCTCTATTTTATTTATTATTTTTAAATTCACCAAACACATTATTTTTATAATCTTTTATCCCATTTCTAATGTATTTAAATTTTTCTATTTTACTATCTTCAAATAAAATGATTTTTAAATTCTCAGTGATAAATCTTCTTTTATCCTTCAATACCCATTTAGGAAAATCATTTTTGTATTTATCCCAGATATAATGTCTATTTCTACTCATGTAATATCTTCTTAAAGGACTGTGGTTAGTAGGTGTCATTTTTAGTCCAAGCAAACTTTTTTTCACACTCTCTCCTAAATTGTGTATTAAAATAGCTGACTTAACTTGTATTATTTTAAAACCTTTCTTATTTAAATATAAACAGTAATCATGATCCACTAAATCAATGAATAATCTTTCATCATACATTCCTATGTTTTTATATATTTCAGCTTTTGTTAATGCTCCCGAAGTAATTTCTGTTAACACCTCCATATAAGAAACTGATGAAACTTGAGTGATACTACTAGCATTGCTTTTATATTCCTTTTCCTCAACATGTATCGGTACAAGCATTGCTACCTTTTCTTTGAAATCTTCATCAAAACTTTCATAACAATTTAACATATTTTTAATCATGTCATCTGTAATAATACTATCATGATCCAAAGTCAATATCCAGTTATATCCTTTTTTTATTGAATAATTTATTCCCTTATTTAAGGCATATGCTATTCCTTTATTTTCTTCCAAATATATTATAGTAGTTTCTCTTTCAAGTTCTTTTAACATACTAATTGTTTTATCTTTAGAACCATTATCAACAACTATAATTTCATCTACTTTTCCTTTAAGCTTATTGATACGCTTTTTAAAATCATTTTCTACATTATAAGTTATAATAACTGCTGCTACACTATTCAAGGATTATACCTCCATATTTATAAATCAAATAATTTATATATTTCTTTATCAGATATATTTATATTTTTTAATATTTGACTTCTTTTATCTTCCATTAAGCTTTTTTTAACTTTAATTTCTTTAACATATTTTAAACATTTCCAATCAAATATCGTAAAAAATACTAAGTATTTCATTAAGCCTATATATATTTTACTCTTGTCTTTTTTAAAGGCATAACTTGTTTCATTTTTTATAATCATTAAATAGTGATTTCTAAAAGAAATACCCTTTAAAAATTCCGACTGACTTCTTCTATTTTTTATAGTGTTTATTATTCCCTTACTGCTATTCATTCCTCTTCCATGATAAGCAATTGCATCATGTACATAATAACATTTAAATCCATAAAGATTTAATCTCCAGCAAATATCTATATCTTCTTTATATGCAAAAAAATCATTATCAAAATATTCACCATTAATTTTTATTTTTTCTAATACTTCTTTCTTGAAAACGGCAGCGGCTCCACAAACCCCAAATACTCTTTTATCTTTTTCATATTTGCCTTCATCAGCTTCATTTTGTCCAATATCAATTCCTTGTCTGTAATGATTAAAGGATATTCCTGCAGAATCAATTATGTTTAATTTTTTATCATTATCAAAGTCATATTTAAGAAGCTTTCCTGTTACTGCCCCAATAGTAATATCTTCTTTAAACTTTTTAATGCAATTTTCTATATAATTTTCTCCAAAAACAATATCAGGATTAGCTATTATAACATAGTCACCTTTTGATAATTCAATTCCCTTGTTTGCTCCACCAGCATATCCTGTATTTTTATTTTTAAATAATTTAACACTATCTAAAAAATTTTCTTCAATTATTTTTACAGAATTATCTGTAGAATCATTATCTATCACTATTATTTCTATATTTTTATAATTTTGATTTAATAATGATTTTATACACTTATATAAGTATTTTTCCCCATTCCAATTAACTATTGCTATAGAAACTAGTTTTTCCATATATAAATTTCTCTCTTCCTTAAAAAATAGATTAATTTATTAACTATTTATCATCATAATCATTTCCAACATATTCATCAATTAAATATAGTGGTCTATTCTTTACCTCTATAAATATTCTTCCTAAGTATTCACCTATTATCCCTAAACAAATTAACTGAATTCCTCCAAGTAATAATATTATACAAATTAAACTTGCATATCCTGGTACGTCTATCCCTTTAATTATAGTTTTAAAGAATATAAAAATCATATATAAAATAGAAGCTAAAGCACTTATCATTCCAATCATCGTTGCAATTCTTAAGGGTGCTACAGTAAATGAAGTTATTCCTTCAATAGCTAAATCAAATAATTTAAAATAATTCCACTTTGTAGTACCAGCTACCCTAGGATCCCTATCAAACTCAATAGCTTTTTTTTTAAAACCAATTAAACTAAACATTCCCTTAGTATATCTTTGTTTTTCAGGAAATTCCTTTAGTGCTTCAACTGCTCTTTTACTTAGTAATCTAAAGTCCCCTGTATCTTCTTGAATTGGTATAGATGACATACTTTTTAATACCCTGTAAAACACGTGGGATGTAAATTTTTTTAGTGCAGTTTCTCCTTTTCTATTCCTACGCTTTGCATATACATCATCATACCCAATCTCATAATACTTAAGCATTTCTATTATTAACTCTGGTGGATCTTGCAAATCTGCATCAATTATAGCTACAACATCTCCTTTAACATAATCAAATGCAGCTGCCATAGCCACTTCCTTACCAAAGTTCCTAGATAAGTTCAAATAACAAACTCTTAAATCCTTTTCTCTATATTTTTTTACAATTTCTAATGAATTATCTCTACTTCCATCATTAACAAACAAAAACTCCATATCATAATTGGAAATATCTTTCGCTAACTTTGCTAATCTATTATATAAATAAGGTAAAGATTCTTCTTCATTATACATTGGTATTATTATGGATATTAATTTTCTCATAATTTTTTATTCTCCTTTAAATTTACTATAAAATCTTACGTATATATAAAATAAAGCTATTAATAGATAAAATTATAAATAATAGTATAAGATAAATATTAACATTCCATCTTTTAAAAAACTCACTTAATATTAATGTAATTATTACAATAAGTAATATATCTGCAACAAAAAAAACTCTTGCTCCAGAAACATATATTGTTGGTGATACACTAATAGATAACGCTGAACAAATTGCAGCTACATATAATATTATTGATAAATATCTCATTTCAAGGGTATCAAATACAAATAAAAATAATATCGGAACAATTAATAATGCACATAATAAAATAGAAGTTGGTAAAAATATTTTAATATTATTAAAATTTAGTATATTTAAATTTTGAACATTTAATAAATTAAATAAAAATAAATTTATGTTAAAATTAAATATATAACAAACTTTTTCTATTAATTTTATAATAATTATTATCATAGGTATTGCTGATAAAGCTTTAAATAATATATTTTTATATTTTTTCCAAACTACTATATTTATTAGAAAAATCAATAATAACATTAACATAACTTCTTTATTAAATAGTTGATTTAAAAGCAAATTTGTTCCCATCATTAACTTAGTTGTAAAGGAAATCATATCCCACTCTCCAAACCAAGTTAACTTTTCACTTGCTGATCTGGCATAATTTCCTGGAGCTAAAAATAATATCGCAGTATTAATCAGTATAAATAAATTAAAAATAATTAAATCTAATTTTATTTTTTTATCTCTGATAAATACATAAATATTAGTTGCAAGCCCAAAACAAAGCATTACTAAAGATGCTTGTTCCATATTTCCACCTAAAATAGCTGCAAATATTAATATAATATAATATTTTTTATTAAACTTTTCATTAAGTAAAGCATTTTTAAATGGTAATATAACTAAAAGTGAACATGCCACAGGCCATAAATAGTTAAATGATCCTGTTATCCATGATATTGCAGTTAAAAATACATCTTTGTTTATACTAAATATAGAAATACAAATTATGCTTTTAATTAACATTCTTTTATTTTTAGTAATTTTATTTAAATATTTATACGGAATTAGCTTATATACTCCATATGCTAAAACAAAGCTCATTATTGTATTTAAAAATCTCCAAAACCAAAGATTATATCCAAACATAGGCACCATAATAAACTCTATAACTATTCTTCCCGTCCAATTTGTGTATCTATGAATTAAGTAATCATTTAAATTTCCATTAAAAGCATCATTTAAAATTGCTGAAAACCATTCATCATCACCTGGAGTTATTGTTCTCGTTGAAAAAATCACCAACATTAATAACATTAGTATAAAAAATGGTATATTTTCAAAAGTAAATATTTTTTTCACACTTCATCATCCTAACTTATCTCAATAAATTTATCTGTAAAAATTATCGTTTCTCTTTTATCTTCATTGGTTATAATAAATCCAATTTGATAATTTTCATTCTTTAAAAGCTTATTATTTTTAACTCTTCCTATAATTCCACATTTATTATAATTAGTTTTAGTAGTATTCTTTAGCTTCAAATACTCAAAATCCTTAGCTTCAGTTTTTATAGCAATAATTTCTTCTTCATTTTTTAAAATAATATTTCTATTTATATACTTATTATTATCATTCACTTCTGCAATCCATCCCGTTATTATCACATCCTTCTCACAATATACTATATCTTCAATTTCATATTCAAAATCTATGCCTTTATTATAATTATCTCTTGTAACTTTAATCTCTTTAACCTTTTCAAAATCATATTTAACAAAAAAATAACTTCCAAAACTAAAAATTACAACACTTAAAAATAGTATAATTACAGTTCTTCTTTTCATTAATTATTTCTCCCTATTTTAATTACTACATTTATTTAAATACCCACATCTTGTTTGCTATATAATTAATTACCATTACAATTAAGGTAGTAATAATTAGAGCAATTAATTTATCAACTAATAATTTATCAACTAATAAATACAATATAGAAGTATTTAATACTAATCCTATTAAATTTAATACTATAAATTTAATTGTTGTCTCATTTCTTCTTTCTCCATTATATTTAAATACCCATTTAGAATTCCAAATATAACTATTTATAGTTGCAACTATATAGGCAATAAAATTTGAAACAAGATAATACACTCCACAGATATTTAATATAGCAAATATTATCCAATTAATTAAGGTATTCAATATGCCTACAAATCCAAACTTTATAAATTTATACATTTCTTTTCCACAATAATTCATTTTTCCTCCTTTATTTTAAAATTACTTAATATGTCAATTCACTATTATACACTTATAATATAGTATTTATCAATTTTGAATTAACTATAATGAACTTCTAAAATAATTTTTAGTAGTTAAGCATAACTTTTAGTTCTATAAATGTAAAAAATTTAAAAGTGGTAATCACCACTTTTAAATTTTTTAAACATACTAATACTTCTATTTATCATTTCTTTTTGAACATCATTCTTAATTATAAACATAATAATTACATAAATTATAACTCCTACTATATCCTGAATCATATTAGAAATAATTCCACTATTTATAGCGCTTCTTATTATAATAACAATAACTCCAATTATTAATGAAAATACAATATATTTTATAATTCCTAATAATATTTTTTAACAGCTAACTGCTTTCTCACTAATATTAATTGAATTATAATTCCTATATATTCAGCTGCTATTAATGATATTATTGCACCCGAAGCTTCATACTTAGAGATAAAATATACGTTCATAATAATATTAATTATAGCGGCAATTATTATTGATAAAGTATTTTCATTTTCTTGTTTGCTTGCAATTAAATATTGTACTCCTATAATATTTGCCCAACTTACTGCTATTACAATAAGTGAAGTCTATGCGGTTAATTTACCACTATTAAATATTCAGGATCTAAAAACCATGAAAGTAATATTTCAGATGCATACATAAGTCCAATAGCCATTGGTATAGACAGATATGAAACTATTTTAAATGTTTTTTCTATAATTTTAAGAACTTCCTCACGCTTTCAATTTCTATTATATTATACGCCTATAGATGTTATCATAGCTAAAACCATGTTTACTATATTTTGTGAATAATCATAAAAAATAACTTGATCCTTAGTAGATAAAAATCCTATTAAAGTTCTATCTAATAATTATAAACTTGCATTTCAATTTGTGGTAAAAATAGTTTTAATAAAGGCCTTATAGTTCTTCTTATAATTTTCTTATCAACAACTATCCTACCAATATATATAGGAACATATACCCACATTAATAAAATACTAACTATATTAATTACCACTATTAATAAATCATAAAGTAATAAATTATCATAATTTTTTTAAAAATAAATATACACACAAGTCCCACTAATCTTGCAAAGATCTTTCTAATTACTATCTTTTTAAAATCCCCTATCCCTTTAAATAGCCATGATCTATATATCGTAACTGAAACTAT
>Ga0224737_10135_pt1 | contig 11593 bp, 10 predicted proteins | sample LIM_B_Water_Pos_FD_161632 | JGI IMG/M metagenome (GOLD analysis project Ga0224737, IMG submission 161632) | Enriched cells from gastrointestinal tract of the lab mouse from Pacific Northwest National Laboratory (PNNL), Richland, Washington... | ecosystem: Host-associated > Mammals > Digestive... | reverse complement strand
ACCGATGAGGAAAATTATATGGCTTCTATTGACTATGCTGGGCTTGAAATGCACAGACACATCCATGAAAACTTTCGTGAGATCACATTACCTGCCCTTGAGAATGAATTAGAACAGACAGGTTATTCCGAAGATGCGGTTAATCATTTCCTTGGTGTATGTGCTGGATGGTTAATCGGGCATACATTGGTAGAGGATCAGGCAATTGTAAGTGGAGAGATTATAAAACAATGGAAAAATCTCCTGCCAGAAGAAGAACAGGCATTGATGGGACAGACAATCATCAACCAGCTTCATATTATGTTTCAATTGGAATCCCAATTGCTGAGCAACTGTTATGGCGGCGAAAAATTCGGGGATGGCATCTACTATCGCTTAATTTACAACACTAAGGATAAAAAGACAATGGAATTCCTCTTAGTGTTTGAAGAAAAACTGATTGTCAGCACGATCGGCAGCGTAATTGAAACAAAATCGAAAGCCATCAGCGTTATGTTAATGAATGCGGCTAGATATACAGCAAGGCAGTTTTTGGAACATATGAAAGAATATTTTCCGTCCTTAAACGACGCCGAAATAAAAGCAGAACAATTGCTGACCTATGAGCAATTTCAAAAAGTATTTGAAAAACACAGCCCACAATTTAGTCTGCTATTTGACACCGGTAAGGGATATTTTGCATACTGCATGACTACGAGTGACATGCTCCCAAATGAGGAGGAAGCAAGTTCCATCATTACAAAAAACGCAATGGAACAAGTTGAAAAATACCTAAATCAAAATCAGGCGGAAAAAGATACAATCAGCAATCAAAAAAAGATACTTGTCGTAGATGATTCTGCCTTTATGTTAACGACAATGCAGGAGTTGCTTGGCAAAGAATATGAGATACTAGTGGCAACATCAGGGCTTTCTGCATTCCGAAGCATTACACTCAACAAACCAGATTTAGTTCTTTTGGACTATGAAATGCCGGTTTGCAATGGAAACCAGATTTTAGAAATGCTTCGTGCTGAAAAAGAATTTGCAGATATCCCCGTCATTTTTTTGACTAGCAAGGTAGACAAGGCAAGCATCGAAAAAGTGCTGGAACTCAAGCCACAAGGATATTTGTCCAAGTTACTTCCACTTGAAAAACTTAAAGAACGAATCGACCATTTCTTTGAAAAGCAAGGCTAAAAATTGGAGCGTGTTTGAAAATTTACCCTCAAACACGCTCCAACTAAATAAGATATTATAAATGTCTACACACTTAGTATACTGTCACAATCTTCCACTGGTACTCCAACAACTTTCCAGTCTTGCCGTTATACACCAATTCATACTTTTTATTCCCTTTATGCATTTTTACTTCATATTGAACCATTCCATCATCGTGCTCTAATGCAATACTAAGAACAGTTGCATTGCTTACCTGCTTCAATGCCTTTTTCTTAATAGCCTGCTTTGACAGGTTCTTTTTATTTTGATTACCAGAAGATGGATTTAGAATCTCCCACTCATACTTCATTAATTTTCCATCCGAAGCACGGTACTCCAATTTATACTCTTTGCCGGATTTATAAAGCTCCACTTCATAAACCAGCACCCCGTCTTCTGTATCAGATTCAACTTCAATCACCTTAGCAGAAGGCACTTTTTTGAGGGCAGCCTTCTGTGCCTGCTGTGCTGTCTGCATTTTCTTTGCCTCTGCAACCGAGAAACAACTTACTACAGAAAATGCAAGAATTAAAATACTACAAATAAGAATACTTGTTACTGATTTCTTCATACTCTTAACCTTCCTTTCCTAGTTCCCGCAATATTTTGCTACAACGACAGTATAACACACACTAAGAAAAAAGAAAATCATAATTTTTTAACACAAATGTCATAAAAAGGCAGACTAATACAATATACCATCATAATACTGCAGCAACAATTTTGTCACTTCCGAGTAGTTAGCCTCCGCCCCATAATATTCCAAATATGAATCAGTAAACCCTTTGCTGTACTTTTTGATTGCCTCGTCTGCAATGACAAAACTCTGTTTTTTTATCTTTTTAATCTCATCTGCATTATAGCACCAATTATCAAGCTTTACCTGTTCTGAAATTTCCGTTTGTTCTGAATATGTATCCTTTCCTGCAACATCCTGATAATCCCTGTTAATATAGTCCAACACACCAATATAGCCGGAGTATTGCAGAAAAAGATTATCACTATTCACACATGCTAGATAAGCAATAAAATTCGCTTCATCTTCATAGATATACCCCTTTAAATGCGATAACTCATGGCACACTGTATTCCCATAAAACAAATCATTTAAATAACTGCTGCAATTAACTTCCATTGAAAAAGGAAAGTACACGCCAATCATCCCAGCCTGATACATAAAGTAAGAACCCCAGAGCCGCTTCGGGCTTGGATAATACCCATCCAATCTAGGATATTCTGAGGACAGAGAGGACATTGCCTTTTTGACCACCTCATCTAAATCGCCAGAATAAACTGCATTAGAATCCTCGTCCCGCTCTACTTGTATGCAATATTCGTTACACTGCTTTACAATATAATTCCGCAGTATTTCTAGCTCCTTTACTGAATACGCCTTATCCCCATTTCCATGGACAGACAGTCTCGAACAATGATACAGAACCGAACAGTTTAGTGTCATCAAAAGCACAGCAGTCAGCAGAAATACTAAAAAACTCTTCATATAAACGATAAAAACATTACAAAATTTTTCCTTTTTCCGCAAAAAAATCCACAACAGCAAAAATACCAATGCCACAAATACAGATAAAACCGCAAATGAAATTAAGAATTCCCCTACCGAAAAGGAAAACACCCCTGTCAATCTGCTATATGTCTCCGACCAAAAACCAAATATGTAATCTGTGTAAAAGTCACAGAATGGTGTCCATAATGCCAGCATATTGAGAACAAGAACCACAAGCACATAAATAATAATAAAATTCCAGTACTTCCCTACCTTTATCCAATATTTTTTTCATAATCTCCCTCAACTGTTGCCATCCTTTACTATTTCTTCTATTTTACTATAATCTGGCTCATACAACAATGTTAATTTATGGAATATGTAGGGCAACAGCATTTACCTTTTTATTCGCAATCAATTTTATTGATAATTTTCGGTTATCCAGTTTCTTATTCTGAATTTACCTGCATTTTTAATGTGTTGAAGTTTTTTGTTTCAGGATGGTAAGCCGTGTTCCAAAAAGAAAGTGCAGCCATGTTTTAAGCAACGTAGGCTTCCTAAAGGAACTTTGCCTTGCAATGCCTTGATTAGTGCGTGGTCTGTAGCACTTGTCTGAGCAACATGCACAGTTTTCCATGTTTCCTTAGGAGGCACACTTGCGCTACCGCTCTTACGCAGCGGCACATAACGGGACAATAAACGCCCCGCAAGTGCCGGCGATTCGCGAGTGCCTCTACAGGAAACATGAAAAAACTGTCGCATGGTGGGAGTTTGTGGAAGGGCACGCGAATCGAAAATCAAGGCAGCAAGGCAGATAGTTCCTTTGGAATGCATAATGTTGCAAAACATGGCTGCACTTTCTTTTGGAATACCTTTCATTCCCTAAAACAAAAAACACAATACAGATAGAGAATGCAGGCACACAGAATATATACTGGATAACTGAAAATTATTATCTATTTTATTGACTGTGAATTATAAAAAATAAATGCTGTTGCCCTGATGGAATAAATAGGAAACGCCTTGTCAGAACTTTGTAAGAAATTTCTGTTTTAATATAACAACAATGTTTGATAAAGATCCATCCCATTGCCAGGGCAGGCAATGATTCTTTGTCCGACAATCCTGTACATGAATTTTCACAAAATCGTGATTATATCTGACTGAGAATAGTTTGTGATTTTTTCATGGTATGTTTTCTTTAGCAACTAAAATACATACTGAAATTTCAGAATAATGCTGGACCAAACGTTAAAAATATTCCTATACTATAATGCACCATAACACCCAAACAGTAACAGTCACGGGGAATATAAAATTGTATGGTATGATTAAAAAGGGCACAGACTCCGCTTGTGCCCTAGCAAAAACGCTAAAGCGTTTTTGTTGGTACACCACTATGTTTTGAATAGTTTACTATAAGTTTTAAAAAGGGCACAGACTCCGCTTGTGCCCTAGCAAAACGCTAATAGAACTAAAAACATTGCAGATGGTTCAATAGCGAAAAAATGTATAAAAAGGCAACTACCAATCAGTAAATATATGTATAACCGCAGTAACGCGGTAAGGAGGATAACTATGAATAACGATATGCAAAAAATGGAAAAAATATCACTTATTGTTCCCTGTTACAATGAGCAGGAAAGCCTGCCGCTTTTTTACAAGGAAGTGCAATCTGTTTTAATGGGAATGCCCTATGATTATGAAATTATTTTTGTAAATGACGGCTCACAAGATAATACACTTTCTATTCTAAAGGAATTTGCAGAAAAAAATCCAAACGTATGCTATCTGTCCCTTTCAAGAAATTTCGGAAAAGAGGCAGCAATGTATGCCGGATTCTGCAATGCAGACGGCGATTATATCGCAGTAATGGACGCCGACATGCAGGACCCACCATCTCTTCTGCCAAAAATGCTTACCATTTTACAATCTGGGAAATACGACAGTGTCGCTTCCAGACGGGTAAGCCGGACAGGTGAACCTGTCCTCCGTTCCTTCTTTGCGCGGAAATTTTACCGGATTATCAACCGAATATCCGACGCGGAAATCGTTGACGGCGCAAGGGATTTCCGTTTAATGAAAAGAGAAATGGCAGATGCCGTTGTGCAGATGGGCGAATATAACCGTTTCTCAAAAGGTATCTTTGGATGGGTTGGCTTTCGCACCTACTGGATGCCATATGAAAACGTGGAACGCGCCGCCGGGGAAACAAAGTGGAATTTTTGGAAATTGTTCCACTATGCAATTGACGGAATTATAAACTTTTCCCATGCACCACTTCATATTTCCTCATGGTGTGGTATGGGCATGACATTCCTGTCACTATTCCTTTTATTTGCCATTATTATACGAAAATTGTGCTTTGGAGACCCTGTTGCAGGATGGGCATCCCTAATCTGTGTTATCCTTTTTTTGGGAGGAGTACAGCTTTTTTCCATCGGAATCATGGGGCAGTATATCGCCAAAATGTATCTGGAATCGAAACACCGCCCACATTATATTATCTCCGAAACAAATCATGAAAAGATTAAAAAAATCTACTAAATCATTTAAACTACATTTTAAACTGGAGGAATGGTGTTATGAACACTACCACATTACAGACAATTCGCTACTCATTCCAAAAAAGGATACATGGAAAAAAGGGATATTTCCTTGCCTATACTGTTTTGTTTTCTGTTACCACTTTTATCGTGTTCTCATGGTATTTTTTAAAAGGCAGGACATTAATCTGGAACTCTGACGGATGGACACAGCATTATAAAGCTCTGGTCTGCTATTCCAGATATCTCCGTTCTATTGCCAGGGAACTTTTTATAAACCATCAATTTATTTTACCAGAATGGGATTTTAGCATCGGTGAGGGAAGTGATGTTCTTGGAACACTTCACTATTATGTAATTGGAGACCCATTTGCCATCCTCTCTGCATTTGTGCCCGTCCGCTTTCTGCACCTATACTATAATAGCATGATCCTACTCAGGCTCTATCTTGCAGGCGCTGCATTTTCCTGCCTCTGCTTTGGAACCGGCCATAAAAGCCGCATTGCCATTTTAGCCGGCTCTATAACATATGTTTTCTGTTACTGGGGGATTTATAACGCCGCAAGACATCCTTATTTTCTAAATCCTATGATTTATCTGCCTTTAATGATTCTTGGCATAGAGAAAATCTTTCAGAAAGGGAAACCATACTTATTTATTGCTACAGTCTTTTTGTCTGCTGTCAGCAATTTTTACTTCTTTTATATGATTGTATTGGTAACGGTTATTTATACCATAACAAAAACAGCTATCTATTATTCATTTAAAAATTGGAAAGAAGGATTTATGATGCTCCTGCGCATCGGCGCTCTGTCTATCCCCGGCGTGCTTATGGCTGCGGTCATATTACTGCCAATGTGCTATGTCTTTTTAAACGATGCACGGATGTCAGCCCAAAATGCAGTTCCCCTATTCTACCCTGTGGGTTACTACGCCCAGTTATTTCCTATGTTTATAAGTAATGGACATCCCTACTGGATGTGTATGGGGTATGCCGCCCCTGCGGTTCCTGCAGTTTTTCTTTTATTCCTAAAAAAGAAAAAACCACCTATTAAAGACGCTTTTTATCATTTGTATTTTCATATCAGCCACCCCATTTTTAGGACATATTTTAAATGGATTTTCTTATGTAGCAAACCGATGGTGTTGGGCATTCGCCCTGGTTACTGCATACCTGCTGTCTACTATGTGGCCCCATCTTATGAATTTAACAATTAAATCAAAAATAGCTTTGACGATCTGTATGTTGCTCTATTCCCTAATCTGCCTGATTCCGGAACAGTCCCGTACAAATAATATCCAAACCGGACTTTTACTTGCTTGGCTTTTTGTAGGTATTATACTTTTCATCGGGAATGGCAGCAGATTATATCTCAACAAATGGAAATCATGTGCAGCCCTTTTGCTTGTACTTGCCGGCGTTTTCAACAACAGCTTCTGGAAAAACTCTTCCAAAGGCGAAAATTACGCAGCACAAAGCCAACCGACAAATAACCTATATGAACAATTAACAAACAATGAGACAATGGCTGTCCGCGCCACAGCTGAAACTGATCATACAGATACTTTTTACCGCTATTGCGGAGATAAACTTTCCATTAATGCAGGCGTGTTGGCAGGTATCTCTTCCACACAGTATTATTGGACTCTTTCAAATCCATATGTATTTAAAGCTAGAACTGCCCTGGGACAAAGAGAAGTATCAGCTTACCGCTATTTTGGATATGATGACAGAACAACACTATCTACGCTTGCGGCTGTCCGCTATTATGTCTCCCCGGAAAGCCGCCCACTCCATCTGCCCTATGGATTTGCCAAAGCAGAATCCCAAAAGCATACAGGCTATACTGTTTATAAAAACCGCTATGCCCTGCCCCTGGGATACACCTATGACAGCTACCTTCCAGAAAGCGAATGGCAAAAACTATCTGATGTAGATAAGCAGGAAGCAATGTTACAGGCACTTGTGCTGGATCAGAGCCATTACCACGGCCCATTAAAGCAAACATCCCCTAAACTGACGAGCAAAACAGTTGATTATACGGTCAAATGCAACAGTGAAGATGTAACGCAAAAGGACAATACATTTTTTGTAAAAAAAAGCTCGCTCCACAGTTACTCTAAAATTCAAGGGGCTTCCAAACAGCGAGACTTACCTTTCGATTCGCGGCCTGCGTTTTCATGGACAAGAGATAGCCAGTAAGACAAAGAAAAACAACTCTGTCCGAACAGAACCCACCTATACCCTCCTTAAGATGCGTTCCTCTTTGGGAACATTCAAAAAACTTGCCTACTACACAGAAGAACACAGGGCATATGATAACAGACATGATTTTTCTGTAAATTTCTGCTACTCCAAAGATGACGAATCTTTTATCCGCATCTCATTTTCACAAGCAGGCACATATACCTATGATTCGCTAATGATTACATGCCAGCCTATGGAACACTATGTAGATGGCGTTCAGGAGCGAATGGAAAATACCATGGAACACATTAAAATAGATACAAATAAAATTAAGGGAACTATCGACCTAAAAGAACCAAAACTGCTGTGTCTTTCCATTCCCTATTCTACCGGATGGCGCGCTTATATCGACGGCAGGGAGGCACCTCTTTATCAGGCAAATATAATGCATATGGCATTAGATGTAGACAGCGGAAAACATTCAATCCAATTAGAATACCATACACCATTGTTAAAAGAAGGAATATGGATTTCCCTTCTCACATTCACTCTTTGCGGGCTCTACCTGGTATTTCGGCGCCTCTGGGCAAACAAACGCCGACAAGCCGGTAATCAGTAGGCAGCCACCGGATGTTCAGCAACCCATGCGCAGCCGCCAAGTGCAAAGGAACTTTCAAATCCTTGCAAGCATTGCGTTTGGCTCGTTGCTTACGCGAGAATAAAATCATAAAAACTGGAAAACATGATAGCTAGATTATGATTGAAAGCTAAGATTGATTTATTGCAATAACCAGGAGGAAAAACCATGTGTACTGCTGCAACTTATCTGACAAAAGATTTTTACTTTGGAAGGACACTTGATTATGAATTTTCTTATGGAGAAGAGATTACCATAACGCCGCGCAATTATTGCCTTCCGTTCCGCAATACAGCAGGCATAGAGAACCATTATGCCATTATAGGCATGGCACATATCTCTGGGGATTACCCTCTCTATTATGACGCAGTAAATGAAAAAGGACTTGGAATGGCAGGCTTAAATTTTGTGGGAAATGCTGTCTATCACCCAAGCAAGCCTGATAAAATGAATATCACATTTTATGAATTGATTTCCTGGATTCTAAGCCAATGTGCAAATGTACAAGAAGCAAAAACATTATTGGAAAAAACGAACATTACTGGAACCCGTTTTCATCCAGAACTGCCTGTAGCATATCTCCACTGGCTGATTGCTGATAAAAAAAGAATCTATTACTGTAGAATCCATGAATGACGGTTTGCATATTATAGATAATCCTGTTGGCATTTTAACAAACAACCCACCATTTGATATGCAGTTATTCCAGTTAAATAACTATATGCACCTCTCTCCCAAAGACCCTAAGAACCAGTTTTCTGACAAGCTTCTATTGGAAACATACGGACATGGCATGGGCACACTGGGACTTCCTGGAGATTTGTCCTCCCCATCCCGCTTCATCCGGGCTGCCTATACTAAAATGAATTCTATTTCTGGAAATTCGGAGAAAGAAAGCGTCAGCCAGTTTTTTCATATACTTGGCTCCGTTTCTCAGACGCGGGGATGCTGCGAGGCAGCAAAGGAAAAATATGAGATTACAATTTATACTTCCTGCTGCAATGCGGAAAAAGGAATCTATTACTATACCACATATGATAACCACCAGATTACAGGTATTAATATGTATAAAGAACCCTTGGACGGAACAGAACTGTCACACTACCCACTCATAATAGGCGAACAGATTAGAATGCAGAATTAAATTTCATTTTCTTCACTTTCCGGCAAATACTTTTCTATTGTCCCTTGTACAACAATTTGCTTTCCTAACAAAGTAATTGCCTGCTTGGGACAATTGTTAATACAGCGATAGCACATCGTACAACGAATCCCTGCTATTGCCAGTCCTCGTTCAACTTTTAAATTTTTCATTGGACAAAGCCTGACACATTTTGTACAACTAATGCACTTCCCCGGATCTATTTTTAGTTTGCTGGAATATTGCTTCGTTTTATGATAGAAATACAAACGTTGCCCAAATAAGCCCGCTAAATGATATAACACCCCAATACCTTCCTGCGGTGCTTTTCCATTTTTTATCAGTCTGACTGCCCGGTCTATCTTTTGCTCCGCTTGCCGGACAAGTTCTTTGTTTTTTTCTAACGAACGCTTTAATGCTTTTTCATCTGCAATGCTGTCCGGCATCTTTAGATGCAAGCCGCCAATAACCTCCGACCCATAGCGCTGTAACCTGCGCGCCAAAATACCAGCTCCATCTCCACTAAACAATCCCATTGTCGCAATAACAAAAATCTGCTTTCCACTCCATAATTCCCAATTCTGATCAATAAAATCCTTTAATATTTTTGGAATATTGCTATACTGTACTGGATAACAAAATACAATCTCTTTACTTTTCTTTATATACTCAATCGCATCCGTATCTTCTATTGCAATAGCTCTTGCCGAACTCCCGTACTGTTTTAAAAAAACATTCAGAGCATATCTCGAATTTCCCGTCCCACTAAAATAAATTCCAAGCATGTTATCCCCCTACTCTCTTTTTGCTATAATCTATTGTATCACAGCTTTCTAACCCAATAAAGAGAAATTGAAATTTAGATTGGCCTCATTTTGCATAAACTCCTCTATTGCACTTTTTTCCCAAGTCATAGTTGACAATCCCCCCCAAAACCACTATAATTAAACTCTAAGTTTAATTAAAAGGAGCCAAGCAATGGGACGGAGAAAAAAAGAGCCAAAAAGTGTACACCGGGAAAAAATTGCTTCTGCTGCGTCAGTATTATTCATGGGAAAAGGTATTGCTGCAACATCTATGGACGATATCGCAAAAGCAGCTGGATATAGCAAAGCGACTTTATATGTGTATTTTGAGAACAAAGAGGAAATTGTTAGCGTCTTAGTGCTGGATAGTATGAAAAGGCTATACAACTATATAGCTTCTGCCCTGGAACAACAAGAAACTACAAAAGAAAGATATCATCTTATCTGCCGTGGATTAATTCAATATCAAGAAGAGTTTCCATTTTACTTTAAGATGGTGTTGGATAATATCAATATTGCTTTTGAAAACCATGATTATCTTCCCGAAGAAAAAGAAACTTATCAAATAGGAGAAGAAATAAATGAAAAGATAAAGGAGTTCTTAATATCCGGTATGGATAAAGGAGATTTACACAGCAATCTGGAAATTATGCCAACGATTTTTAATTTTTGGGGTATGCTGTCCGGGCTGATTCAGTTGGCTTCTAATAAAGAAGAATACATCAAAAAAACAATGGGATTGTCTAAAATTCAGTTTTTAGAGTATGGCTTTCATATGCTATATTGTTCTATTTCAAATAGGAGGGAATGATTATGATTAACAAATCTCTATTAGCTATTTTAGGAAGTCCCCATGTGAATGGAATAACCTCTGCTATGCTTGATTGTGCAATTCACAGAGCCGAAAAAGTCGGCTATCATGTAACAAAAATTAATCTATACGAAAAAAATCTTTTATACTGTAAAGGTTGTAGGGCTTGTATGAACACAAATATCTGTATTCAAAAAGATGATATTCAGGAAATCGCAGCTTATTTTCAAAAATGTCAAATGGTTTTACTTGCCGCCCCCGTTTATTGGGCCAATGTACCTGCCCCTGTTAAAAATCTATTTGACCGATTGTTAGGAACGGCTATAGAGGAAACAAATACTTTTCCCAAGCCACGCCTACAGGACAAAACATACATGCTTTTTACGTCCTGTAATACCCCGTCTCCCTTTTCTTGGATATTCGGACAAAGCAGAGGGGCGATCCGTAGTATGGACGAGTTTTTTAAGACAGCGGGAATGAAACCGATAGGCAAAATCGTATGCGCGGGTACAGCAAATAAGAAAGAAGTTCCTAAACAAATAATCAAAAAGATTGAGAGGTGTATGAAATGAAAATATCCAAAAAGAAAATAGTTTTGTTTATAGTCATCCTCCTTATCCTGATTGGTTTGATTCCGGGAATCGTTTACCTCAAAGATGTTGCGGATTATCAACAAGCAGTAAAAGAAACCGCTTTTAAAGAAATACATATTTCAGACATATCTGATGGAGTTTATATTGGAGAATATGATGTGAATTTT
>Ga0224737_10132_pt1 | contig 11653 bp, 10 predicted proteins | sample LIM_B_Water_Pos_FD_161632 | JGI IMG/M metagenome (GOLD analysis project Ga0224737, IMG submission 161632) | Enriched cells from gastrointestinal tract of the lab mouse from Pacific Northwest National Laboratory (PNNL), Richland, Washington... | ecosystem: Host-associated > Mammals > Digestive... | reverse complement strand
CCTCCTTTCCGGGACAGTAAACCTATCCCCTTCACTGTCGTAATGACACTTTTCCGAAATGTGACGATGAAAATTAAAAAGTTTTTTAAAAACCATTCGACAAACACCGCTTATCTTGTCAAACACTGTCACTTTCTTATCTGAAATCCCTTATCACTGAAAAAACGGCGCAGTTTCTCCAACACCCTCTGCTTTCTGGAAGAAACCGTTGTCCTGCTCTCACCCTTTAACCTTGCAAATTCGCTGACCTGCATTTCTTCCCCGAACACTTTCTCCGCCAGCTCCCTTTCCTCCGGCATCAGGCCGGACAGAGCCTCTTCCAATACATACAGCAGAGCCTTCTTCTCCATCAGTTCCTCCATGCTCTCCGCAAAAAGCTCCGTCCTCATATCGTTCTCTTTCCACTCCTCATAGGATTCTTCCGTATACCCCTTTTCCTCCATTGCCGCCCTGTTCCTCTGCTCCCTCTTTTTCTCCTGCCACCATGGGCGGTAATACTTCCTATATTCCTCTTCTGTAACCTCCATCCACACTTCTTCCTTTCCGGACCGGATCTTGATTTTCCGTTTTGACATACGGCTTTCCTTTCTTTACCCTGCGGTAAAGCCAGGAAAAGCCTGCTGCCATTCCTATAAACACAAAAAAAGACCGCAAAAAGCCGGTATTCAGCCTTCTGCGGTCTTCAAAACATTTCCCTTCGCACGGGGATCGCCCTAACGGACGCATTATTTGATTTTTAACTATACTGCTGTGGTATTCATAACAAAAATCCCAAAACACAGCACCGCTTTTTTCATTGGCGGCTATCGGTATGCTCACCAGCCCTTTTCCGGATGATGAAAGCAAAGGGTCAGGCATCGTTTCTCCTTCCTGGCAGTACCGCTCATATTCATGATTTTTCATGTACTAATGCAATCTGCCTTGGGCCTGTCCGTTACGATGCAATCTCACTTTCCATAATCTACCATGTATAAAAAGTATTCCCCTTTTTCTAGCTATGCAAACACTAATACTGTCAGAGAATTTCTCTACATTTATGCTGATATTGAGCCTATATATGCTACTGAAAATTCCAACAATATTAGGAAAAAGGCTCGACCACAATTGTACTATCGAAAAAGAAGAAAAAGCAACAAAAAGGCCATCCGATATTTACGGCGGATGACCTTATCTAACGTATTTTCACTTTAATCCAAAGAATTATATTTATTTTATAGATCTCTATTATTGGGAATTAACTGTTCAAGATACAGCCATTCCTCTATGTTCTTGTCACTGCGTTCTCATGTAGTGTAATTGAAACAATTAGACTGATGACAGTTGGAATAAATGTATTGAATGCAATATATCAAAAATTTTGCTTTTCTTTATTGCTCACGAAATTCCTCTTTTGCTCCGGTGATTTTACTTATTTGATCAATGAATGTATCTCTTGCTTTTTCCCACACATTAAGGGCAATCGGGGTTAATTCAAACATCGTTTCAATTTGCTCTTTGAAAGTGTTTAGTCTCGCTTTATTGTCGGCCTTGAACCATATGGGCTGCTTGTCCAATAATCCATTTATTTTCTTTTCATCAAAATTGGGCATCAGAATTTCCTGGTATTTTTTCTTCATCGCCCAGATAGCTCCGGCTTCATTTAAACAAGCGGGACTGTCAAAATATCTGTCTGTATACCACAAAATATAAAACACATGCTTATCTGTGTTAAGCATGTCCCGAATTTTATCCAGATTTCGCTCCCCATTTTTAATGTATCCTTCGGGATGGGAAGTACAGAAAATTATACTTTCTGAATCTTCTACGGTTGTTCGTGGTATTCCAATTACATGAAGAAGTTCTATAAACGCAGCAACTTGATCTGCGTCTCTCTCTCGGTGACTGATGAATATTTTTTCATAAGCATCTTTTAACAAATCGTGCTTTATCAAAATTAAATTATGCCTAATCTCTGCTATCTCACTTGGATACAGTGTAGCATTCGAATAAGGTTTCCAGTACATATGCAGAATGACATACGGTGCATAATTACTATCTTCTAAATCATATGCAGTGCAAAAACTATTGATTCGCTTACAATATGTACGATAATACTCGTGATTTGACTTAATGTATCCTGTTTTATACACTACATCCATCATTTGGTCACACCATTTAATTATTTCATTAATCTCTTTCAATTTTAGATTCATCGAAACAACTCTCTTTCTTTATTCCGTTATTTAGTCGTATAAACAAATAGTCATACCGATTCTATTAGTAGTAAAATAAAAATTCATATTAATAACGATTTTCGTATATTTTTCTTATGCTTTTTTACGTACTAAATATGTACACAACAAGGGATTTTTATCTCGCTCCTGCTAGAAAATGTCAGTATAGGGTGCGGATAAAACCAGTGATTGCCGTATGATCTCACTTTCTTTTGTGTGTTTTGTTGCAGACTTATACACGTAAGTACATCATTAAGGTATCTTTTGTTAAATCCATGTAAAGTGATGTCTAATAAATATCTTTTTTCAAGACGTATCACTGTTTGGGGTTCACATCATATGGCACTGAATCCTCCGCCACCATCGAAACCCCCGTTCTTGCCTGGAAATCATAGACTGTGGCTTTCGGCTTTATATTACTGCTCATCAGCTCCGCCTGTTTAATTACAATATCTACAGCTCCCTTAGCTTTCTCCGGGGGATACTTATACTTTCTTAAAAGATGTTTTACCTGCGTTCTCATATAAGCACGGGCAGACTCCTTTTTATCCCAGTCAACCGTCCTGCTCCTGCGGATTAATTCTGTCAATTCCTGTGCCATTTCCACCAAAACCTTATCCTGCATCTTTCTAAGGACTTCGGGATCTGCCACCAGCGCATCATAAAAAGCCAGTTCCTCTGTTGACAATCCTTTTTCACTCCCGGCATGATAAGCCTCTGTCATTTCTTTTGACAGATTCAATAATTCCTCAATCACCTCCGCGCTGGTAATTAACCTGTTATTATACATCTTTAATAATTTCTGCATCTTCTCCGAAAAAAGCTGTGATTTCACAACCCCGGTCCTTGCAAACACACGGATATTATCCTCCAGCAATTTTCTCAGCATTTCCGCAGCAATATTCTTATGCTTCATTCTGCGGATTTTCTCCATGTATTCCTCTGACAAAATCGAAATCTCCGGGTTCTTTTTCCCTGCCTCCGCAAAGATATTGTAAACGCCATCCTGCTCTATGGCCTGCTCCAACAACTTCATAATCCTTGCGTTTATCTCATTTGTTGTAATTCCCATTCGTCCGGTAGTCTTACAGATCCCGGCCTTCACACATTTAAAAAATTCAATTTCCTGCTTTATCCTGACATCAAGCATACTCCGGCAAAGAGTTTCTGCCTGGCTAAGTGCTGTAGCTTCACGGATAAAACTTTTCTGTTCATCCTCTTCCATTCCAAGGGCAAAATTGACTCCGTTTGCTATCGCAGCAAGGCGAACTGAATCATCCTGTCCAAAAAAATCCAAATAGTCAAATCCATAGAACATATCCCGCATGATTTCCAGCTTCTCCAATGCTATGGATAATGCCTGCCCTAAATCCGGGATTTTATCCTGGTCACGTTTGGTATACTGGCTTAACGCACTCTTCAATTCTGCCGCCATACCTATGTAATCAACAATCAGACCTGCCTCTTTATCCTTATACACACGGTTGACACGGGCGATTGCCTGCATCAGATTGTGCCCCTTCATCGGCTTGTCGATATACATGGTTGCCATAGATGGAACATCAAAACCCGTCAGCCACATATCCACTACGATTGCAATTTTAAACTCACTGGTGTCATCCTTAAATTCCAGCATCAATCCATCCCGATATGCTTTATTTCCAATAATATCATGCCAGTCTTCATCATCCTGATTACTGGAAGTCAAAACCACCTTCACTTTCTGTTTCCATTCCGGCCGCTTTTCCAGAATAATCCGGTACAGATTAATCGCTATACGCCGGCTCATACATACAATCATTGCTTTTCCAGTAAGCACATACTGTCGATCCTCATAGTGGGCGATAATATCATCCGCTAAAAGGGATAGCCTTTCCTTAGAACCTATGATTGCTTCAATGGTAGACAAGTCTGACTTCGATTTTTCAATCGCCGTCTCTGAGGCCTCACCTGCCATTTTTTCATATTCCGCATCTATCTTTTTCAGCAATTCCTCATTCAGCTTTATCTTCGCAGTACGATTTTCATAATAAATCGGCACAGTTGCCCCATCCTCTACCGCCTGCGTCATATCATAAATATCAATATATTCCCCAAAAACTTCCACAGTTGACCTGTCATCAAAATCAATGGGCGTCCCGGTAAAACCGATAAACGTAGCGTTTGGCAAAGAATCTCTCATATACTTTGCCATGCCATATTTCCACTCGCCTGTTTCTCTGTCCAGCTTCCCCTCTAGGCCATATTGGGAACGGTGCGCCTCATCTGCCATAAATATAATATTGCTCCGCTCACTCAATATTTCACTGCTTTCCTCAAATTTCTGGATAGTAGTAAAAATAATACCGCCAGCCTTTACCTTTAGCAGTTCCTTCAAATGCTCCCGGCTCTTTGCCTGCTTCGGTGTCTGCCGTAACAACAGCTTGGAACTGGAACAAAACGTGTCAAAAAGCTGATTATCCAAATCATTCCTGTCCGTCAACACTACAATGGTAGGATTATTAAATTCCGGATTGCTGACAATACAACCCGTATAGAAAACCATGGACAGACTCTTCCCGCTACCCTGCGTATGCCATACCACCCCTACCTTTCTGCTGTGTTCCTCCAGAGCATTTCTTGTACGCTTCACCGCTTTTCTCACCGCAAAATACTGATGGTATCCGGCAATGATTTTGATTGTCCTGCCCTTGCTATTCTGGAAAACAATAAAATTCCGTATCAGGTCTAAAAGCCTTGCTTTCGGAAATACGCCATTCAAAAGAACCGAAAAATAATTAAGCCCTCCCTCTTCCGGTTTTTCTCCATTTTCAGATTTCCACACCATATACCGTGTAAAATCGGATGTAATAGTTCCCATGCGGGTATCTAAACCGTCACTGATTACATTAAAAGCATTGTAGTAAAACAATGAAGGAATGTCCATTTGGTAGTTTTTAACCTGCTTATATGCATTTTCAATCGTAGCATCTTCGTTGGTGATATTTTTCAGTTCAAACAATACCAATGGAATACCATTCACAAATATCAGGACATCCGGCCGCTTATTTTTATACCCAATCACAGTATATTGATTGACAACATGAAATTCATTTTTCTCCGGATTTGCAAAATCAATCAGTTTTACCGTATAAGTACGCAACTCCCCATTCACACGATAATTGACAGGAACCCCCTCAATCAGATACTTGTGAAAAGCGGCATTCATATCCTCTAGTTTTAGCAAACCAAGGTTTTTAATGGATTTATAGGCTTCCTCCGCAATATCCACAGCAATTTCCTGATTGATTTTAAATATAGTAGCCTCAAAATAATCCCTCAGAATCACTTCATGGTAATCCCGGTCAATATCAGGGCCATAGAGATATTCATAACCCTTTTCCTGTAATTGCGCAATCACCGCCTGCTCCAGAGTATTTTCGTTAATTGGCATGATATTGCACCCCTTCTTTCGTTTTTCTTTTCCATATGTCAAAAAACAACAGCTATCTGCAAATGTAGATAGCAGTCATCAAAAATCATAATGGGCATTTTCAGCGCATGTTCGTTGAAATCTGTCATTTCGTTTGTTCCTTCTCCTTAGAATGAAATTCATTCCAAAACGCTTTTTCTTTCTGTTCTTGATCATAATCCTGATATTTCAGCCCAAGTCTGGCAATCATCAAGGTTCCTTTCCAATCGCCTATGTTGGAGTAGCTCCTAGCTTTACATACTCCTGTCAAAGCCCCAACAATAAGTCCCGTAGCATCTAATGCAAATCCAATCAATTCTTGCATATCCGTATATAAAAGAGGATTTTTTTCTAATACTTCTTCTGGATTAAATATACCCTTTACGTCATTGTGTGCATATATTTTATTACGTTGTTCCGACATGTTCTCCCTCTTTTTGCTCAGAGATGAGTATCTCTTTTGATACAACTTCAAAAACTCGCTAAAAGTCAAATCAACTGTAACAGGAGCTGTATCTGCTGAAGAAATATCGAATAACTTATAAATATTTCTCTGAGAACGGACTTCTTCCTTAAAAAAACATTCTTCCGCAGGCTTAAGTCTGTGCTGATAGGGTACTGGAAAAACATATTTCTTTCCATCATCTTCAATTTCTACGGTATCTCTGTATTCCGAAAAGAACATCAAATTTTCTTCGCAATAACTGAGCATAGTACCAATACTATATGCGCCTTTTGTTCTGTCATATAATTTAGCAAGTTCAATAAAACATGCCTTTTGAATTGCTCCATAGATTACAGAATAAAATGCCGGTGACAATTCCATTTCAGTCCGATATTCTTTTTGCATCTCTCTATATTGTTGCATAATAAGAAAATAGGCATTTGCATCAAATGCTTCTTGATATAATTCCTCTGCAAGTTTAATCAATTGCTCCTTATCCAACACAATCCTCCCTTCGCATAAACACAACGGCAGTCCATATACTAAAGCAATTCAATTATGAAATTTTCATAATGTGCTTACGTGAATAACTCGGACATATCTTTCGCTATCTCATTATTTCCCTTTTTAAATTTGATAAATCTGCTTGGGATAATAACATTATTGAGCTTTGATTTTTAGTTTTATTGAAATCCTCAAAAATAAGGTATTTTCTGTTACCCGCATTGTTCATATATACATTGCTATGCGCAATAGCATTACGCATATGCCGTAAAACGCATTCATAATCTCTTTCGGAATTATCCTTATACTTGCATATAAATCCTTTGCTACGCCTATTCACATTTGCTTCATTATGTAGTTTATATCTTTCCATATAGCGTTCTATAGAACAATTCGAAGCCAAAAACTTATAATTATCTTTAGAAAACTCTGAAATAAATCTCTCCCAGTTTCTCTCCAATCTCTCCACTTCAATCATTGCAGCAGTGTTACTGTCAATCGTAGGAGATTTATGCAGAAAAAAACTAAACAGCCTTATCAATTTTATATCCTCTATCTCAAAAGGTATAATACGATTAGTTTTAATATCACTTATCTGCATTATATTTCTCCTCATATAAACGATAATTTAGCGGCTTAGAGCTGGATGGCGGACACGTCAATCTCGCCAGACATGAGTTTGGAGAGAAGAGAATCCCTTAATGCGGCCAAAGATTGATTTTGTTTCTCCAAAGTTCTCTGCTGTGCAAAAATCGGAGCGCATAAAACGCTAAATTTCTGGAGAATTTCTCTGTCTGGAATAACCACAGGGACAGATTTCATCGTACTTCCTGACACTTCCTTGAATGTAGAGCCTGATGCCATATTTTCAATAATGGGAAGAGCGTGTTTCAAGAAATAATATACAAAAGCTGTTCCTATATCCCCCTTTGGAATTACCGACTTGAAACCCTGATTGGTTGTAACCTCACCAGCCGCTATTGCGATATAGCCAATAGGCGCACGTGACGAAAACAAAACAGTTCCTTTTGGCATAATACTTGTACTACTATTCTTCAATCCTAATTCCGTAATATCATTTTCACCATGTGAGATGAATTTTGACCTATTGATCGAAAGATCTTTGGGAGTAATCCAGGCAATTCCCTGTGCTGTATAATATTCTGGTTTAGCTTTAGACGGCGTACTTCCCCCAACGATTGTCCCTAAATCGCTAAGGACGCCTTCGCTCCAGTCAGCACTAGCATTATCAATAAATAGATACTGAAAAAAAGCCTCGGCTTGCTGCTCTAAATTATCGTTAATTTTATTATTTAGTTCGATTTTTCTGTCAACGCTATTCAGCAAAGCAACAACTCGATTTTGCACGTTAAGCGGCGGATAAGGGACTGCCAATCTTATGAGATCACTGCCTCGTATTCCTGCTGCCGCAACTTGCTCAACAATAGTTTTTATACTTTCTCTTCCCATATAAGAATTAAAAAAATAATATAAGAAATATGGATTTGCCTTTTGCGGATCAATACGTGCTCTTATTAAATGAGACTCAAATACAGTATCTTCTGTAACCGAGGTCACAATACTGCACTTACCAGCTCCTTCAAGAACTAAGGACTGTCTAGCAAAGAGAAGATCACCTTCCTTAATGGCACAATTATTTTTCTCTTTTTCTGTAACAGGTACACGATCCATCTTGATATTTCCAATTCTTGAACAAGCAAATATCTCGCCCATAGCAATCATTTTTACACCATTTCCTCTAACTGCCTTTGGTTTGGTTAGACCATTACGAATAGGCTCTAAAAGTATTTCTCCGAAAGATACTAACGACATAATTCTCCATCCTATCTAATATATTTTGTATGTGTCATTTAGATTTCATATCCTATTGCTCCCAATTTCTTTTTTATTTCCTCCTGAAGCTCAATAGATTCTTTAAACATCTCTGAAAGTTCAGAAGTCAATCTTTTCATCTTTTCCTCAAAAGGTTCACCATCATCTTCTTCCTGCTCTATTCCTACATATCGTCCCGGAGTTAAAATATAATCTTTTTCACCTATTTCCTCTAACGATGCGTCCTTACAGAATCCTTGGATATCCTCATATTCTTTTCCCAATCTCCAGTTCTGATATGTATTCGCAATCTTCCTGATATCATCCTCTGATAATTCCCGCACCTTTCGGTCTATCATATGACCCAATTTTCTTGCATCTATAAAAAGCACTTTATTTTTGGATTGTTCTGTTTTTCCTTTCCGCATAATCCAAAGAGATACTGGAATCCCAGTGGAATAAAACAATTGATTCGGCATTGCCACAATGCATTCAACAACATCACCTATAATCATGTTTTTCCTAATATTTCCCTCATTAGATGTACTAGAACTTAACGAACCATTTGCTAATACTGTCCCACACACTCCACCTGCCGGACTCAAATGGTGAATCATGTGCTGCAACCATGCAAAGTTAGCATTACCAACTGGCGGGACTCCATATTTCCAACGAATATCATCCTGTAACCTTTCCCCGCCCCAATCCGATACATTAAATGGCGGATTAGCTAAAATATAATTTGCCTTTAAAGTCTTATGCTGGTCATCATGAAAGGAATCTGCATTATGCTTTCCAAGATTCGCCTCCAACTGACGGATTGCCAGATTCATCTTTGCCAGTTTCCATGTTGTTGGATTACTCTCCTGTCCAAAAATAGAAATATCTCTGACATTCCCCTGATGCTCTCTTACAAATCGAGCTGACTGGCAAAACATACCACCGCTTCCACACGCCGGATCAAAAATCTGTCCTTCAAAAGGCTCAATCATCTCCACCAAAGTCCTTACAATACAAGATGGCGTATAAAACTCTCCCCCCAGCTTACCTTCCGCACTTGCAAACTTACTCAAAAAATATTCATACACACGTCCCAGAACATCTCTTTCCTGTGCTGCTGTTGAACCAACCTCTATATTAGTAAACAAAGTTACTAATTCGCCCAAACGTGTTTTATCAAGCTCTGCTCTTGCATAATTTTTTGTCAGAACACCTTTTAATGAGTTATTTTCATTTTCAATCGTTTCCATTGCATGGTCAATTACACTACCTATATCCGCACTGGTAGCATGTTTTTGGATTTCTGACCATCTTGCCTCCTTGGGAACCCAGAAAATATTATCTGCCAGATACTCATCTCTGTCTTCTTCATCACCATATCCTTCTTCCAGCAAAACCTGATATTTTTCCTCAAAAGAATCTGATACATATTTCAGAAATATAAGTCCTAAGACTACATGCTTATATTCTGCCGCATCCATGTTAGAACGCAACTTATCTGCTGCCTGCCACAATTTCTCTTCAAATCCGATATTAGTGGTTCCTACTGCCATATTTACCTCCGTATTTTGTTAATCTCTATAATTTTATCGTATAAATCCATTTATTCCTTGTTTTTTATCATATATTTCTTCATGACTCTCTCTATGTCGGGATATCAGCCCCCATCTTACTTCGTTTGGCATTAGTTTGAATACACATAAAGGTGAAGAACTGATATAAATCCCCACTATATTTTACCACAAGACCTTGTTTTCTTCAATTTGCAAATAAACAAGAAGTCCATCAAATATATTCAATGAACCCCTTGTTTCTACTATGCCATAGCTTTCTATAAAAAGTAATTTACTATAATGGTTTTATTCTTCTCCCATTCATCTGGAACACATCATGCCCCTTGATACTCTTCACCGCCTGCCGCAGATTCCTGGCTCTGCCATGCTGATGATACGGATGGGATGCCTTATGCTTATGGAAGATAATGCACTCCCCTTCCCCCGGATACTCTGGATTATGGATATACCAGATATGCCCCGTATTCTTAGACTGAATCGTCACATCATAGTTCTCCGCCAGGATAATATTAAAATAGGACTTATCCAGCTTCTCTATCTCTTCCGCCCGGAACATCTGCATCCCCTCCCTTCCCGAACCATGCCGCCAGCGCTTCCTCCACAATCCCTGCCGCGTCCGCAGGTTTCACACCGGCAAAATACCTCTCATACACATCCGCCGACAACTTGATGGATTTTCCGGCAGAATCCGTCTTCCCTCTCCCGCCGTCAAGCGTTTCCAGCACCCTCTTCTCCGTCACACTCCCAGCCATGCCCCTGACACACTTCGCCGTCTTCGCATCCAGCCTGATTTTCCCCTTCTCCGCCAGCCCGGACACCACCTTCTGCTCCTTCCCCGACAGATAAGACAGATCCACCGCCGCCACCAGAGGCAGCGTCCCCTTGTCCAGCCGCTCCTTCAAAGGTTCCTCCAACTGCTGCACCCGCATATACCTGGCAATATTCCTCCCGGTCATCCCATACTCTTCCCCGACGGCATCCCGGCTCTTCAACCTGTGGACATCATGTCCACAAGTCCCCGCCGTGTCCTGCCCGTTCAGCCTTGCAATCTCTTCCAGAATGTCATTCCGCCTCCCCTGGCTGCTGACCTTCTCATACCGCTCCGCCAGCACCGCCGCCTTCTCGGACGGCAGAAGCTCCGCAAAGCCCCTCTGTATCACATTGGTCTCAATTACATAGACATAGGCTTCCTCTTCCGTCAGGTCCGTCTTCACGATAGCCGGAATCTCCGCCAGCCCGGCCAGCTTCCCCGCCATCTGCCGGTTATGCCCCGCCAGCATCTCATACCCGTCCCCCTCCTGCCACACGATCACCGGATTCAGAACGCCATGCTCCCTAATGCTCTCCACCATGTCCTCCAGACGCTCCCCCTCATACAGCCGGAAAGGATGCTTCCGAAACGGACGGATACTGTCAATAGGCAGCATCCTGATCCCGTTCTCTGGAGCGGAAACCTCTTCCGCCCCCGCCAGAAGGTCCACAGCGTCATTAAAAATCTTCCTCTTCGTCCCATTAGCCTTCATACGAAACCAGCTCCTTTGCAAACTTTCTATAAGCCATCCCCGCGCTCGCCTTCGGGCTGTACTCCGCCACCGGCAGGCTGTAATAAATGCTCTCCCCCACCTTCACTGTA
>Ga0224737_10131_pt1 | contig 11692 bp, 11 predicted proteins | sample LIM_B_Water_Pos_FD_161632 | JGI IMG/M metagenome (GOLD analysis project Ga0224737, IMG submission 161632) | Enriched cells from gastrointestinal tract of the lab mouse from Pacific Northwest National Laboratory (PNNL), Richland, Washington... | ecosystem: Host-associated > Mammals > Digestive... | reverse complement strand
ATCGGGCATAACTGTCCGCCCTCCATCATACAGATGGCTGTGGCTAAAGTGCTGGATAAGACGGCGGATTTAAGTGTCTATGAGACGAATATGAATCTGTTGTATCACGAAATGACAGAACTGGGCTTTACCTGTGTGAAGCCGGGGGGGACTTTTTACATTTTCCCCAGAGCTCTGGAGGAAGATGCGAAGGAATTCTGCCGTAAGGCATTACAATATGATCTGATTCTGGTGCCTGGGGATACTTTCGGTGCGCCGGGCTATTTCCGCATGGCGTATTGCATTGATACGGAAAAGGTGGAGCGGTCTCTGGAAGCGCTGAGGAGATTTGTAAAGGAAATATATCGTTAAAGAGATGTTCGTCCTGAAGCGGAAAACCTGCAGGATGAATATATCAGGCCGGAAAGACAGGAAGGAACCGGCCGAAGGATATGGAAAGGTGGGATGAAGATGTATCAGGCAGGACTGATACTGGAAGGCGGCGGAATGAAAGGTGTCTATACCGCCGGTGTGATTGATTTCTTCCTGGATAAAGGAATTGAATTTTCCAGTGTATATGGTGTGTCGGCGGGGGCATGCAGCATGTGCAGCTATCTGTCAAAGCAGAGGAAACGTGCGCTGGACGTCTGCATTGACTATCTGGACAACAGGAAATACTGCAGCCTGGAAAGCCTGCTGACCACCGGCGATTTGTTTAATGTGGAGATGTGCTATCATCTGATTCCGGAGTATCTGAATCCGTATGATTATGATACCTTTAACCAGTATAAGGGAAAGGCATACAGTGTGGCCACGGATATTGCCTCCGGAAGGCCGGAATATTTCCGCATCCGGGATATGAGAAAAGATATCGACAAAATCCGGGCTTCCGCCTCTCTTCCCCTTGTGTCAAGAAATGTGAAAATTAACGGGAAGTATTATCTGGATGGAGGAATCAGCGACTCCCTTCCGCTGCAGAAGTCCATTATGGATGGGAACCGTAAAAATGTGGTTGTCATGACCAAAGAGACAGGCTATGAGAAAGGGCCTGTGGGATGGCTTTCTTTCTGGCTGACAAAATTAAGATACTGGCGCTATCCCAGGGTGGCAAGTATGATGGCGGAGCGGCATATGCATTATAATGAACAGGCCGCATACATTGAGAGACTGCGGAAGAGCGGAGAGGTGTTCGTGATACGGCCGAAAAAGACAGGCAACGTAGGTCGTGTGGAGAAGGATGTGAAGAAGCTCAAAGCACTATACCGACAGGGGTATGCGGACGCGAAGATGTGCTATGGGGAAATGAAGCGGTTTCTGGAGAGCTGAAGAAGACGCGGCAGAAAAGTGAAATAAGACAGAATTAAGAAAGAAATGGAGATAAAATATGATCGAAATTATCAAAGCAATCATCTATGGCATTGTGGAAGGAATTACCGAGTGGCTGCCAATCAGCAGCACAGGACATCTGATTCTGGTGGAAAGCCTGATGCCTTTTCAGTCAACCGAAGCCGGCGGTACCGTCAGCGAAGCCTTTTTCGGGATGTTTGATGTGGTCATCCAGCTGGGAGCCATTCTGGCGGTGGTGGTGCTGTTCTGGAGCCAGATATGGCCTTTCGCACTGACGAAAAAGGAGCGGGAGAAGCAGAGTGGAACCGGAATCATGACATATTTTAAAAAGGATATCTGGGTCCTGTGGTTTAAGATTCTGGTATCCTGTGTTCCTGCGGCGGTAATCGGGATTCTGTTTGACGATGTATTTGATGCATTGTTCTATAATCCCGTCTGTGTGGCCATTGCATTGATTGTGTTCGGTGTGGCGTTTATTATCATTGAGAACTGGAATAAAGGAAGGCAGCCGAAGGTGAGGAAATTGTCACAGATTACATACCAGACGGCTTTGATGATTGGTGTGTTTCAGGTGATTGCAGCCGTTTTTCCAGGTACTTCCCGTTCAGGTGCCACCATTGTGGGGGCTTTGTTGATCGGTGTGTCCAGGACTGTTGCCGCGGAGTATACCTTCTTCCTGGCCATTCCGGTGATGTTCGGGGCGAGCCTGCTGAAGGTGGTGAAGTTCGGCTTCGAATTTACATCTCTGGAGCTGACATTGCTGACTGTGGGCACTGTGGTATCCTTTATCGTATCTCTGTTCGTGCTTCGGTTCCTGATGGGCTATATTAAAAAGCATGATTTTAAGGTGTTCGGCTGGTACCGGATTGCGCTGGGGGCAGTGGTGCTGCTGTATTTTGGGCTGATGGCGAAGTAAGATAGTATGGAGGAATTCAAGTATGATTTTTTCAAGCATTTATGCGAATGATGATCTTTCCAGGTATCCAGAGGCAATTCAGAAGGCGATTCGCTTTGTGGCGGAGACGAGGAAGACCTGTATTTTTATGATCAAGTGGAAAATGAGACATTGATTCATGCCGTAAAAGGATGTTATGCAGTGTTCTTCCCCAATGATATTCACAGACCGGGAATCTGGATTGACAGACATCCTGTACATTACCGGAAAGTTGTAGTGAAAGTCGATGTAGATTTGCTCCGAAAAGTATAATTCGGAGCAAATCAGAAGAAACTTATTATCCCATAACCTGATGACGGGCAAAGGCACGTCTGGCATAAAAGACACAAATAAGAGTGGCCGCCAGCGCAACGGGAATTGACAGCCATATGATATTCAGCTGAAAGGCTCCGGCTTCCAGAAGGGGACAGGTAAAAATATCCGCAAGCTGCATCTGCCGGACAGGGAAAAACTGTGCAGGCAGGTTTAAAAAGCGCCACTTCCGCCATGGGAGAAACATGGGTACCACGAACAGCGCAAAGGAGATAACCAGGCTGGTGAAAGTACTTTTGGCCACGGCAGATATGAGAATGGCCACCGCTGTCAGCGTCAGCCCTGCGGTAAACCACAGGAGAAGGGCATACAGGATCCCCTGACCGTAGGTCATGGGATAGGGGACGGCTGTGAAAGCACTTATCTGGCCCAGCTGGATGGAGGCATTCCAGCCATCTGTTCCGTAATGGAAGAGGAAGACTGCTCCGAAAAGCAGGATAACCAGAGCTGTCAGGCTCATAGAGACTGTAAAGCCTGCAATGATTTTAGCCCATGCGCATTTTGTCTTGCCATATGCGCCGGTCAGTATCAGTGCGTCCGTTCTTTTGGTGTACTCTTCGGAGAATAACGGGGCCAGGATGATGGTCACTACACAGCCCAGAGAAAGCAGTGTGTTGACCACAGCAAAAAGAAATCTTTCCCAGCCGGAGCCATAACCCAGTGTGAGGTCAGGAGCCAGCTCTCCGTAAACCTCCTGCACGGTCATTCCATTCCAGGATCCGTCCGCCGTGTAAAATTGATTCAGCGCGGAATAGAGAAAATTATGTGAGTAATAGCTTTCTATGGAAGGATCCAGGCTGTGTTCCGTCATATCTTCGTCCGACATGGTATATTCGGCCAGAATGGCCTGCACTTTCCCGTCTGTCAGGGGACCTTCGTATTTTTTCCCGATGGCTTTGGCGGCACGGATGGCATCTTTTCCTTCCAGAACCACCAGGCTGCCATCCTGAAAATACTGAACGACTTCCGGGCCCGGATAGATCCACTCACAGGTCATGGCAATCTGCATGAGTGCCATTCCCACTATAAAGGCCCACACAAGCTTCTTTTTCATCAGCTTTTGTAATTCATATTTTATCAGTTCCCACATGTTTTTCTCTCCCTTCTTCATCGTTAAAGTAATACATGTACAGATCCTCCAGATTGGGGACCGCCTCTCGGGCGCCGGGCATGGGAGACTCATCGGCGAGCAGACGCAGGATGATTTCTTCTCCCTCATTCCGCAGGTTGATTACATCGAAGGATGCCGATATCTGTCCGACCAGGTCGGAAGTTGCGCGACATTCCCAGACCTTGCCCCGGATAGTCCGGATAATCTCTTCCGGCTTACCGGAGTGAATCAGCCTCCCGTTCTTCATGACCAGTATCTGGCTGGCAATATATTCTACATCCGATACGATATGGGTGGAAAGGAGAACAATTTTATTTGCGGCAAAGGAACTGATGAGATTCCGGAAACGCACACGTTCTTTCGGGTCCAGTCCGGCTGTAGGCTCGTCCAGAATCAAAATCCGGGGATTATTCAGCATAGCCTGCGCGATTCCCAGACGCTGTTTCATGCCGCCGGAGAAAGTCTTTATTTTCTTATCCTTTACCTCCAGGAGTCCCACAGTGTCCAGCAGCTCCAGCGAACGCTGCCTGGCGTATCCTCTGGAAAGCCCTTTTACCGCGGATATATAAAGCATGAATTTATATGCGCTGAATTCCGGGTAATAGCCGAAGTCCTGCGGCAGGTAACCCAGCAGATTCCGGTATTTTTCGCCCATCTGCTGAATTTCCTGATTGTCATAGAGGACTTCCCCTGCGGTGGGCGTCTGGATATCGCACAGCAGACGCATCAGCGTGGTTTTTCCCGCGCCGTTGGCGCCCAGCAGTCCGTACACGCCTCTGGTAAGACACAGATCTATCTGGTCCACTGCGATTTTACTGCCGTATTGTTTTGTCAGTTTTTCTACTCTAAGTTCCACTTTGTTACTCCTTCCTTTCTCTTCAGATTGGTGCACAGTCTGACAGCACTGTAAACTGCGGCTGTGCTGAAGGCGATGACAGCTGTCATGGTGAACGCAGGAATCCACTGGAGGCGGCCTGCCTGAATCAGATGGTAAATATGCTGTAATCCGCTGGAGCCGATGATACACAGCATGGTTCCGGTTGCACTCAACATGTAAATATTGCACTTTCTGGAAAAATGATTCAGCTCCCAGAGATAAATGCAGCTGCTGATGAGAAATGGCAGGATAATGTACAGGCTGAACTCCCATGTTGCACTGAGCCTTTTTCCATAGAGACAGCACCCGAATATCAGAATAAAGATGTCCCCGCTGCCGATAATACAGAGGTGCATGGCTGTAATCTGTCTGAAGTCATAACGACAGGCTGATTCCATTTCCCACATATTGCAGCCAAAGCTCCTGATAATGTCTGCCATGGGCAATATGGCCAGCAGGGGACCGGTAAAAGACAGCAGTATCAGTGTCTCCATGCCGACTGCTTTCTGACGCAGCAGCAGGAAAAACAGAAGGAGCACGAGAAGCTGTATGGGCCATATCCACAGAGAGATATAGGGAAGCTGACGCAACAGTCGGTCTGGCAGACTGGAATTCTGCGGAAGGGCAAAAGCCATGGATTCTGCCCGAAGCCTTACTTCCTGCTTCAGGTGAGCAGCTTTTTCAGGCAACGGTTCCGGCGCCTGATTCAGCGCTAAAAAATCTTTCATTTTCTGTTCACCAGTTTTCTTCATGAATACCCTCCTCCCGAAAGAACCTTTTTAATTTGTCCAGTCCCTGTTTTAACCTTGACTTGGCGGTGGGCAGGCTTACCCACGCGATTTTTGCGATTTCCCGTACTTTAAAGCCCAAATAGAAATGCAGGATAATCACCTCGCGCTGATACTCCGGCAGACGCAGGAGACATTTTTGGATGACACAGGAAATTTCGATTTGCTCATAGGCGTTTCTCCGGCTGTCATTTTCTTCGGAACAGAGAAATTGTCCGCTGAACCGTCCTTCTTCATCGTACTGCTCCCAGTTGTCCTCCGCCAGGGAGACTGTGGGGGGAGGATTGGCGCGGTAATAATCCCGACAGACGTTCAGAGCGATTCGAAGAAGCCAGCGTTTAAATTTATGGGTCTCCACATAGCTGTCCATAAAGCGCAGCATGCGCAGAAATGTATCCTGCGTGCAGTCGTAAGCAGCCTGCTCGCTTCCGGTTCTGTAGTAACAGAAACGGAAGATTTCCGGATAGTATTTGTCTATCAGCGGATCCAGGAGGGCTTTGTCGCCCTGCTGGATTCGGCTGATCAGTTCTTCGTCGGACATGGTGTGCACTGTGCTTTCTCCTTTTAGTGTTGTAGACAAATTTCGCGTTTAAGCCATAAGGGGCAGGCCCCTGCAAGGCTTTACATGGGTCTTGACGCCGGAGTCTCGGTTACTGCGGCGAGGCAGGAAAAAAGGGGATGGCAGAGAAGTCCGATGGTTCTTTCCTCGGCAGGGGCTGTGAAGTTCCAGTATCTGATGTGGATATGGACTAAACTTCCTGGTCTGGCATGTTTTGTAAAGTTCCAGCCGTCTGCCCACATGAGTTAATCTACGGTACTTCCTCCTAAACTCTGCGGAAAGACAGGCGGAGAAGGGGTGGGAGGCTCTTTCCGACAGCACCGAGGGGTGCCCTTAGCAGAGATGAAATCCACTGCCTACTGAAACTTAGGGGCGGTACTTTCGCTCCTTAGTTTCTGTTGGCAGTTAGTTCATCGGCGCGTTACCCCTGCCGAGGAAAGAACCTCCCACCCCTTCTCCGTCGTCCCTTTGCTTTAGGAGAAAGCTCTTTGTTGGTCACGGCAGGTCTCTTAGCCTCAGGCGTCAGGCCCTTGTAAAACATTGCCGTAACCTGGCTTCAGGCGTCAGGCTCTCTGTAAGTCCTTGCAGGAGAACGGCGTATTTACCTTGCATCCCCTATAGTATATAAAACGGAAGAAACCGGAAAAAGGATTTAAGGAAATGAAAAAATCATCCGGCAGTTCAACCGAATGATTTCTTCAGGCATCAGCTTTCAAGCTTCTTGTACAATGTCAGATTTACAAAACCGTTCTCTACATGGACCTCCGCTTTATCCACCATCATCCCCACCAGCAGCAGTTCGCTGGTTTCCCCAAAATTGCCGGAACCGGCCAGCTCCCAGTAGATATCTTCAATCCCGTCATTTCTCTGTTCATTCAGACAATGAAGTGCATCCAGTTCCCTTTCATTATCCGGGTGGTAATTGGCGTGGAAGGTAATACGTTCATATTCTTCTGTCCTTTCTATATTGGAGCTTATCTGGTCAGCTCCCACCGACAGGAAGAACATGGTCAGCTCTGCCATAATTTTTGATACTTTCCTTTGTTCGTCATACATTTTCGCTTTTCCTCTTCTTCTTTTTGTCTTTTTCCAGCATAAAGCTTTCCAGTGCCGGCAACATGATTATAGCCACCCAGCCGGCGCTGAAACCGTTGTTATACAAATTTAATCCGCCGTACATCTGGGAAGTACACATAACAATAGCCACATGCAGCATTCCGGCCAGTATCCCGGCAATGACGCCGAACCGTCCGGCAATGGGGGCAAGGCCCACTGCAAAAATTGCGGCCAGCTGAATCCCGGGAGTTGTGGGCGTAAACTGATTCAGAAAGGTGGACAGAAACACGCCGCAGAGTATCGGCCAGTAATTCCTGACATGGGCGCCGAAGGCAGAAAAGCCGAAAGCCGTCAATATAGCGCCTACCACCGGACCGGATAAGTCGCCCCCGATCAGGTAGATGTAAGTGACACAGATGGAACCTACCAGAGCCATATTCATCAGGGTACCGCCCACACCTTCCATCAGAACGAAATCTGCAACTGCTCTGCCGGGATGTTTCCAGATCTTCAGAAGGTCCTTTACTTTGCCCTGATTCAGGTACAGGCCATAGAGAAAAGTCAGCAGGAAAAAGATATAGAGTCCGGCTCCAATCCATAAGGGTCTTCCTGCTCTCCAGATCATTGCCGGCTGACTTTCCAGGCCGAAAGATTTGAGAATGCATACCATCACAAATGCCAGTGTGCCGGCAGAAAATCCCACATTGAACAGGTTAAATCCCATGTGCATGGAGGCTGTATGTACGGAAAGCTCGGGTAAAATAAAACCGATGGAAATGCCTGCGCCGATGGAAATCAGCAGATTGATTTTCCAGTCAAAAGGCAGCAGATAAACAAGTTCTGTGATAAGCGGAGAGAGACTGGTTCCGAACAGGGCAGTGTAAAGGTATCGGCTCAGCCGGGAACCGTGCAGCTTTGCATAGAGGGAGGAACCTGCAAGAATCGGCAGGATATTTACCGGATTCTTGCCCCAGAAGCCATAGCCCACATAGATAAATACGGCTGCCATGGTCAGACCTGTGAATTTGACCTGCTCTCTGTGCAGCAGGAAGAGCCCCATGGTGAGCACCAGGCAGGCATTCAGCAGTGCCGTGCCATAGCCGGCCAGCTCAAAGTAATCCGTTATCAATGCGTCCCGGGAAATGATGATTGTCCATAATCCACGGAAGACAGTGGCGGGATTCTGACCGTCCTGTGCCATGCCGACCAGCGCCGCCATAAACAGGAACAGCAGGAAAGCAGTGGTGAATACTTTCAGTTCTCTGTCTTTCAGTTTGTCTCGGATTGTTTTCTCTTTCATTTATACCTCCGATTTCTGATTTACTTCAGTGTACTGTCTCTGCTCTTTCGCGGCAAGCCATTTCAGCTGCCTGATAAGTAAGGGCACTTCAAAAAGCAGCATCACAATCCACCCTGCAAAGTTGGCCCAGGCCAGGCTGATAAATCCGACGGAAAATACCATCAGCAGCAGGTAAACGGCCGCCACTCTTCCCAGCATGTTCATTGAGGTACTGTACAGGGTGACTTTTAAATCTCCCATACCCCGGAAAAATCCCTGTATACCGTTGGTAAAGCCGGGCAGCAGGTACATAAAGGCAATTCTCCGCAGATAAGAGACGCCAAGAGATACCACCTCCGCATCTTTACTGTCGGTGAACAGATTCATTATGAACGGCGCGGCAAAAAGGATGGCACCGCAGATAAAAAACGAATATACGATTTCAATGAGAATGCCGCTTTGAAATCCTTTCCGGATTCTCTCTCTGTGATTCGCACCTTTGTTCTGGGCGATAAAGGTGGTCATGGCATGGCCTATGTTCTGCTGAGGGGTATAGGCAAAATCATCTACCCTGTTAACTGCAGTAAAAGCAGCCATGACACTGACACCCCGGGTGTTAACCATAGCCTGGATGACCGTTTTTCCAATCTGCAGACAGACCTGCTGCATGGCGCTTGTACTGCCGTATGCAATGGTTTTCCGCAGGAGCTTTCTGTCAAATACCAGCCAGCCCCTGCCAAGACACAGAAGCGGTATCTTCTTTTTAATGTAAACGGCACAGAGCAGGCAGCAGACAGCTTCGCTGATAACCGTGGAGACGGCGCTTCCCATTACGCCCAGGCCAAATGTGGCTACCAGCAGGATATCCCCGAAGATATTGAGGATGGCGCTGATGATCAGAAAGTACAGCGGCGTCCTGCTGTCCCCCAGGGCCCGCAGCGTATTGGCCAGGAAATTATAGATAAAAGTGAACAGAATCCCCACAAATATAATGCGCAGGTAGAGTCCTGCTTCCCCTCTCACCTCTTCCGGCACTCTAATCAGAATCAACAGCGGGTCGGCGAGCGCAATGGTAATAACAGAGAAAAGTACAGAGAACCCGCAGCCTGCCAGAAAGGTGGTACTGATCTGGCGGGAAAGGAGTCCGTAATCCTTTGAACCGTACTGTGCACTCATCAGAATGCTGGCACCCATGCACAGACCGCTGATCAGGAGTAGAACAATATTCATCAGCGGGGCGGAAGTCCCCACTGCCGCAAGGGCGCCTTCCCCCACATAATGTCCCACAATCACGGAATCGGCCGCGTTATAGGTAAGCTGGAAGAGATTTCCCAGCACAAGGGGGATAGTAAAAGCAATCAGGGGAAGGGTAATTTTCCCGGCAGTCATATCTTTTTTCTGTGCCATATGTCACACCTTTATTCCTGTAAGTTTCTATGGGGTAATCTCGTTTTCGGATGTATCATTGGATATTCAGTCCCAGCTCCACTGGTCCACACCCTCGATATCCAGAGCTTCCCCGCTGTTTCCTTCCAGAATGACATTCTTCAGGGTTACACGCTCTGCATTTCTGACGAAAATACCTTTCCTGCTGTCCACCTCGCAGCCGGTCATCATGGCTGCGACTCCGGGCCGGGCATTTTTGGCATAGGAAATGAACACGTTTTCCATCTCCACGCTTTCGATTTTCGACTCCGGCAGTCCGTAAAAGTAGAGCCCGGCCACATGGCAATTGGTACATCTCACATTGTGTATGGCGATTTTGCCCACTTTGGGGGTTCTTTCGTCCACAGGGAGAGGATCCTTGCAGGCCACATATTCTGATTTCCCGTCGGGTCCGCAGTAATAGAAGCAGTTGATGACAAAGGGACTCATGACACCGTCCATTTTCACATGCTCAAAGGTAATCCCTGTGAGATAAGAATCCTTTCCGCGTCCTCTCCTGCTTTTGACCCGTAAGCCCCGGTCAGTGTTGACGAAATAACAGTTTTTTACAAGAATATTGTCCACGCCCCCGGCATTCTCGCTGCCGATTGTCACACCGCCGTGTCCCCGCTCCATCCAGCAGTTGCGCACCAGGATGTCTTTGGAAGGTGTGCGGTATGTTTTTCCCAGATACATTTTGCCTGACTTGACGGCGATACAGTCGTCGCCGACGGAGAAATATACCCCTGCAATTTCCACATTGGTGCAGGATTCAGGGTCGATGCCGTCTGTGTTGTGTGAATTGTCCGGCGACTCAATCCTGATATCCAGGTAACGGAGATTCTGAGAGAAATAAGGGTGCATGTTCCAGGAGGGAGAATTCCGGAAGGTGACTCCCTGTACCACAATGTCTCTACAGTGATTCAGGAACATCATCCGGGGCCTTGCTGCCGGAGCATTTTTCCGCTTTTCCAGATCCCACCAGTTGTCGAAATCTGCGGCGCCGTCTATGACGCCCTGTCCACAGATGACCACATCTTCCACATACATACCGGTGATGATGCTGGCATAGGTGTCCGTGGGGGTGCCTTCCCAGCTGGCGGGAAGAAATTCGCCATCTTCATCATAACTTTCGATTCTTCCCGGGAGAACAGGATATTTCTCACTGTCGGGAATGGCCAGCAGCAGAGCGTCCTTTGCCAGCTCAAGCTTCATATGACTTTTCAGGAAGAGATGGGTAAAACGGTAGGTTCCCTTCGGCACATAGACGCGGCTTTGCTCGGGAACTGTCATGATGGCGGCCTGGAGACAGGCGGTATCGTCAGTGACGCCGTCTCCCTTTGCGCCGAAATCTTTTACATTCAAAGTGACATATTCGTAATCCGTATGCAAAGCGATGATTTCAGAGACATCATTTCCGCATTTCAGCTGTATTTCATAATCTGTGTCGGGCTTTAAGCCGTACACGGACAGGATGGTCTGGTCGGTAGTCACATAGTAGGTTCCGTTCAGATAAAGTGTGTATTCTTTTGTCCGATAATCCGCTTCCGGGTCCATTATTTCCAGGACGAAATTCCGGGCTGTCTTAAAGATGATTTTTCCTTCCATAATATATGCCTTTCTGTAATCGGTAAGTTAGTGTGGCAGCAGCTGTTTTCCGGGATTCCGGCCGAACAGACTGTGCAGTGGTTCTGCAGTTGTTAAGCCGGACAGCTACAGCGCCTGCAGCTTCAGGTACTGTGCGTATGCCATGAAGGTGGCGGCGATTCCCTTTCTGTCATCGGCGGTTACAGGTTCCGACAGGTAGTATTCCACACTGCCGTCTCTTCTGCCTTCCTGAGGGCCCAGACCGGCTGCTCCGCCAATTTCTGGCTCAGGTCCATCGCATGGTTCCTGATGTCTCTGGTGGATACCATGGAGGATTCCAGAATCGCCTCTCCTGTGGGCTGATATTTTTCGGCCAGCAGGGCTTTGAGACGGCAGGCTTTCAGGATGGAGGCTGCT
>Ga0224737_10130_pt1 | contig 11734 bp, 7 predicted proteins | sample LIM_B_Water_Pos_FD_161632 | JGI IMG/M metagenome (GOLD analysis project Ga0224737, IMG submission 161632) | Enriched cells from gastrointestinal tract of the lab mouse from Pacific Northwest National Laboratory (PNNL), Richland, Washington... | ecosystem: Host-associated > Mammals > Digestive... | reverse complement strand
AAGCCAGGCAAATATCTTTCCATTGAGGGGGCCAGCCGCTTATTGCAGAAGGCGGACATGGTTGTGGCAAGGCGCCAGTGGGTGGAAGGGAATGTGAAGGTCCATTTTGAAACCTTCCACTGTAAAGAAGATTTGCGCCTTCTCCGCAGCATTATTCAGAAAAAATACCCAGAATGTTTGGATAGCTTTGACTGCGCCATGTCTAAATGTTTCCTGTTTTCCTATAATATGATGGTGTGCAGGAAAGAGGTTTTTGATGCATACTGTGTGTGGCTCTTTGATATTCTGGAAGAATGTGAGGGGCAGGCAGACCTTTCCGCTTATGACGATTACCAGAAACGGATTTTTGGTTTTCTGGCCGAACGTCTTTTGCTGGTATATCTTCTGCACCACCAGATGAAGGTGGCGGAAGTCCCCGTTTTGGAAACAGAACTGGATAAAAGCGCCAAATGGGCAAGCGATAAGTGGAAAATGATAACGGTTGCAAAGAATTTTTTCACAAACCGCGGGGTGGGAACCATGCGCTACCGAAGGAAGGGCAGGTAAGGCAGCCTGTAACGGAACCAGCAGAGGGGAAAACAAGAGCCCGACATGCTGCATCTTTAGAGAGAAATAGATATGAAGAAAGAACATTCTGTAACCTTTAATTTTATTATGAATTTTATCCTGACAGCATCGTCATTTATTTTCCCGCTGATAACTTTCCCCTATGTGTCCCGGATACTGCTTCCGGCGGGGAATGGGAAAATTGATGCTGCCGCTGCAGTGGTCACATATTTTTCCATGTTTTCCATGCTGGGTATCCCTACTTATGGCATCCGTGCCTGCGCCCAGGTCCGGGATGACAAGGAGCAGCTTTCCCGGACGGTGCAGGAAATATTGTGCATCAATGCCGTGATGACCGCCCTGGTCTATGTTGTGTTTGGGGCATCTTTGTATGTGGTTCCGAAATTTGCAGAGGACAGGACGCTCCTTTTGGTAATGGGCACTACTATTTTCCTGAATATGGCCGGGGTAAGCTGGCTGTATTCGGCCTTGGAAGAATATGCGTATATTACCATGGTTTCGCTGGCTTTTAAGGCTATTGGCGTCCTGCTGATGTTCCTGTTTGTCCATGATGCAGGGGACTATGTCGTCTATGGGGGGATTACGGTGGTGTCCAATGTGGGCTCCTACCTGTTTAATTTCCTGCGGCTGGGCAGGTATATTACCATAAAGCCTGTGGGGAATTACAAGTTCTGCAGGCATTTAAAGCCTATTGGGATTTTCTGTGCCATGACGATAGCCACCAGCATTTATACCAATTTAGATATTGTCATGCTGAAATTTATCAGCGGGGATGTGCAGACCGGATATTATACTGCGTCTGTAAAAATCAAGACCATTGTCACAAGCCTTGTCACAAGCCTTGGGGCGGTCTTGCTGCCAAGGCTTTCTTATTATATTGAAAAAGGGATGAAGGAAGAATTTAAACGGATGGTTTCCAAGGCTTTGGGGTTTGTCTTGCTGATAGCCCTGCCTTTGGCGGTTTATTTTACCATGTTTGCCTATGAGAGCATAGGGCTGGTGTCAGGGAAAGCCTATCTGCTGGCATCATGGCCCATGCGGCTGATAATGCCCACGGTGGTTTTTATTGGGCTGTCCAATATACTGGGGATGCAGGTGCTGGTACCCACAGGCCGGGAACGGCAGGTGCTGGTGTCCATGGTGGCAGGCGCCTTTGTGGACCTGGCCTTGAATTTGGCCTTGATTCCGAGGCTGGGCGCATCCGGGGCGTCTATTGGGACGCTTATGGCAGAGATTGTAGTGGTGCTGGTACAGGGAAAAGCTTTAAAAGGATTCCTGTCAGAGCTTTGGCAGGGTCTGAAACTGCATTATTATATTGCAGGGCTCCTGCCCGCCGCCATAGCCGCCCAGCTTGCAAGGATGGCGCTAAAACCCATAGTGGATGGGAAATTTGCCTTGGAGCAGGGCTGCTTTGTGGTACTGGCAGTTACCGGGGCATTGTTTTTTGGAATTTACGGAATCCTGCTGCTTTTGTTAAAGGAGCCGATTACGATGGAATATATTTTCCCCATCCTGCAAAAGCTGGGGAAACGGAATGGAACAAGAAAAGACGAGGTATGAATGATGAAAAAGCGAATGATGGCGTTGTGCTTAGCGGTAATCCTGCTGTTTTGCACCGAAGCAGAAACTTTATATGCAATGGGAAGTGCCAATGGCCTGCAGGATGCTGGGGCAGGACAGGCTGTGACGCCTGGGGACAGCGGGGCGGCAGCCGGTGCCATGAGCAGCATAGGGCGTTTGGGGAAAACAGCCACGCCCGGGGATGGCAGCATAGTGACACCCGGGGATGGCAGTGAGGTGACGCCCGGGGATGGGGAGAAAACGTATACGGTGACTTTTGACTTTGGCGGGGGGACGGTACCGGGAATCCCTGGGACTTCGGTTCAGGTAACGGTGAAGGAAGGGGAGGATTTGCGTGCAAAGTTTCCCAGCCCAACCAGGACGGGATATAAAATGCTGTGCTGGAAGGATGGTGCAGGGAATGTATATAATTCGGCAAACCCTCTGCCCGTCCAGTCGGACATGGTATGGACGGCAACTTGGACGCCCATTGTTTATAAGATTAAATTTGCAAAAGGGGGCGGCACTGGCTCCATGGCAACCCAGACATTCCGGTACGACGAAAAGAAAAAACTGCCGAAAAATACATTTACACGCAAGGGATATGTGTTTACAGGCTGGAAATATAAAATTGACGGGGTACAGCGTACTTGCCTGGATGAAGCGTCTATCCTGAACTTAGTCAGCCAGGACGGGAAGACTGTCACCTTTACGGCTACATGGAAAAGGGGGACGTATACCATCCGGTTCCATGCCAATGGCGGGAGCGGGAAAATGAGTACGGCAGCAGCTACTTATGGGAAGACAAAGACGCTGCCTTCCAATAAATTTAAACGGTCAGGCTATACCTTTGCAGGATGGAACACAAAGCAAAATGGGAAAGGGACAACCTATGCAAATAAAGCGAAGGTAAAATCCCTGACTGACAAGAATGGGGCGACGGTAACGCTCTATGCCATGTGGAAAGGCAACCCTTATAAGGTAAAGTACGATGGAAATGGAGCCACCAGCGGGAGCGTGGCGGCCAGCAGCCATGTCTACGGTACGGCCAGCACCCTGCATACCAACAAATTTAAGCGGAAAGGCTATACCTTTGCAGGATGGACAACCAGAAAGGATGGGAAAGGCACCGTCTATAAGGACGGCGGCAAGGTGACAAAGCTTACCACCAAAAAAAATGGCACAGTTACCCTCTACGCCAAATGGAAAGCCGTGAAATATACCATTACATACCACACAAACGGCGGGAAAATGGCAAAAAGCGCAAAGAAAACATATACCATCACAAATGCATTTACCCTGCCAAGGCCGTCCCGTAGCGGTTACGATTTTGACGGGTGGTATAAGACTTCCAAGTTGACAAAGCGGGTTGGGGAGATAAAGAAAGGGAGCACCGGGAACGTGCACCTGTATGCCAAGTGGGTGCGCTGCACCAGGAAAGCCAAGGTTGGGGCGGCAAAAATTACAAGCTGCAAGGCAACTGGCACTGGAAAAGTGTCCGTAAAGGTAAAAATAAAAAACAGGATCGCGAGTTCCGATGATTATTACTACCTGGTGTATATGAACCCCATGAACAAGAAAATATATAAGGCAGCCGCCAAGGCTTACAAGAAAAAAAGCATTACCTACAGCTTGAAAACATCTGAAAACCAGGGCTATGCCACATCCATGTTTGGGGTTGCTGTTAAGAAAAATGGGAAATACAAGCTTCTCAGCAAGGTTTCCTATGTGGATAACCCGGAAAAAGCGGCAGGCAACAAATCTTCCTATAAGCCGGGAAAAACGAAAAAGGGAATCCAGTTTTCCACTTCCATGGAGGAAGTCCTTTCCTGCGACGCAAAGCAGAATTTTGTGAATTTTACGGCTGCCATGGTATGCAACGATGGGACAGTGCCCTACGTATACAATGGAAAAACTTATTACTTTAATAACATGGAAATGTACCGGGAGATTGTGGCGGAATGCAACCGGAAGGGGATTGTGGTGACAGCCCAGGTAATGCTGGAATGGGTGCCCGGCCATACAGAACTGATTGCCTCCAAGGCAAGGGCTATCGGCGCAGCACCATTCTATAGCTGGAATGTGACAAGCAACAAGTCACGGGAAAAAATGGAAGCCATCTTTTCCTATCTGGGCAATGTTTTTGGGAAAAAGAACTGTTATGTGTCCAACTGGGTATTGGGAAATGAGGTCAACAACCCCAAGGGCTGGAATTACAGGGGCAGCATGTCGGAAACTTCCTATTTCAAGACATATGCCTATGCGTTCCGGGCGCTGTATTATGCAGTGCGCAGCCAGTATTCCAACGCCCATGTGTTCATCTGCATGGATAATTACTGGAACACCGCAGAGCCGGGAGGGTTCAGCACCAAACATTCCATTGCAGCCTTCTACAAGCAGCTAAAGAAAATCCAGCCGGGGCTGAAGTGGAACCTGGCATACCACGCCTATTCCACGCCGCTGACGTACACGAATTTTTGGGAAGGGTATGGGATAACCAACAATGTGCATTCCCCCTACATTACCATGAAGAACTTGAATGTGCTGACAAATTATATCAAAAAGACCTATGGGCCTTCCGTGCGGATTATCCTGTCGGAACAGGGGTATTCCTCCACATGGGGTCAGGCAAACCAGGCGGCAGCCCTTGCATACAGCTATTATATTGCAGCCTGCAACCCGATGGTAGATGCCTTTATTATAAGAAGCTATGCCGACCATCCCGTAGAGATTGCCCAAGGCCTGAGGATGGGGATTTCCGGGAAAGAAGCCTTTAAGGTATATAAATATATTGATTCCTCCAAGCACAGCAAGTATACGAAAAAGTACCTTGCCATGATAGGGGCAAAATCCTGGAGCAAGGCTGTGCCGGGGTACAAGTCTTCAAGGATTACGAAAATGTACCGGAAAACCTGAAAACCAGCCCTTGGTGCCAAGTTCTGAAAAGTTGACAAGCTTATAGAGGTGTTATATAATAAGACCGATACTTTGGTTCTCTTATAGGAAATACCGTGTTACTGTGAAGTGCTAAAGTGTATGGATTTCCTATAAGAGAAAAACAATTATGCGCAGCTCGCGGAGAGGAAATTTATTGCTTCGCAATCCGCTCGCGCGCGGAGAATGCGCTGTGCGCATTCTTTTTTACAAAGATTTTGGCATAACACTGACAGGGTGAAGGGGAGGGCAGCCAGTGCAGCAGGCATTGGTGAAACCATCTTTATAGGTAGAATGCCAAATTCCGGAAAAATATTTTTTGGGAAAGGTGGATTATGGTTATGGGAAAAAGAAGGAAATTTCTCCAAAGGCTTTTCATGCCTGTGCTGGCTTTCACCCTTGTGCTTACAGGCGTGCCTTCACAGGGGATCCAAATGGCAGAAGCCGCTGAAATTGAGGAAGTAATCAGTGATTCTTCAGGCAGGGCAGATACCACAGAACGGGTGTTTGGAAATGAAGGGGAAACAGACGGGACGGAAGCGCCGGAACGGATGGACAGTTCAGAAGGGGCAGACAGGACGGAAGCGCTGGAGAGAATAGAAAGGGCAGAAAAAGCAGACAATACTGATACGGCAGGCGGCACATCCAGTACGGATACGGAAAGCCAGCCGGAACAGGCGGACAAGGCAGCCCTTGCAGCAGCCATCCAGAAAGCAGAAGGGATGCAGGAAGCAGATTATTCCGCAGAAAGCTGGGAAAACCTGCAGGAAGCCCTTGCAGCAGCAAAGGAAACCAACAGCAAGGCAGACGCAGACCAGGATGATGTGGACGAGGCGGCTGAGAACCTTGAGGCAGCTATGGAGGAATTAGTGAAAGTCCCAGGCAAGCCGGGTTCTGTCAAGGTAACCTGGAAAGGCAAGAAAAAGGTCAGCGTTACCTGGAAGGGCGCGTCCGATGCGACGGGGTATCTGGTATACCGTTCCTTTAAGAGCAACTCCTCCGGGTTTAAGCAGGTTGCAGAGGTAGGGGGAACCAGCTACACTGATCAGGCGGCAACCCCGGGCAAGACAGCCTACTACAAGGTGGTAGCAGTGAACGGCGATGCCCAGGGGGCGGCCAGCAGCGTGAAAAGCACGTATGTGGTAAAGGCGCCTGCCAAGGTAAAGGCAAAGCTTTCCAAAAAAACAGCTACCGTATCTTTTAAAGCTTCCGCAAAGGCTTCCGGCTATGAAATTTGGTCAAAAACAGATAAAAAATCTTATAAGAAGGCTGCTACCCTGACGTCAGCCAAGAGCGTGAAGAAGCAATTCAAAAACTTAAAGGGCGGTACTTACTACTATAAAGTAAGGGCTTACAAGAAAAGCGGCGGAAAGAAAATTTATTCGGATTTTGGGAAAGAAGTAAAGGTAACAGTTTCATTGGGCAACACCATTGAAAATACAAAATCCAAGCTGACAATTGAAGGGGATATTAAGCTTACAGGCACAGGGACAGGCTACCATGCAAAGCTTGTTATGCAGACGCCGACTTCTGCGGTATCCTTCGGCATCCAGTACGACCAACATGCAGAAGCTCCCTACACCGGGAAAGCCATGGCATTGATTGAGAATGTTTCCAATAATAACGTAGGCGGGCAGACATATACAAGGCCCGGCAACAAATCCTTAAAGTTAAATAAGACTTACCACTATATGATGACAGTGGATGAGCAGGGAAATGGGGATGTATATTTGGATTATGAAAAAATCGGAAGTTTCTCCCAGCCCAATATAGCAAAAGAACTGTGCTATTTAAGGATTGAAGCATGCGCAAGGTTAAATGGGGACAGCGTAAAAGCCACATTCTCAAACGTAAAATGTAAATGGAATGGGAAATACGACCCAGCTACTGCATTAGGCAGAGGGCAGTGGGCAGAATTTAAACAGAACCAGGGGCTGAATTATAAGTACGATAAGAAAAACGACAGCTTCCAGATTTATGGGACAGTCCAGGGGATCAATGGGGATTGGGATAGCGACTATGAGAGCGTATCCTATTGCCTTCAGTTCCAGGGGCCATATTAAGGCATAATTGAATGATAGGTTTATGGACAAGCATCAAGTAAGCAGCCGCATGGCTGCTTACTTGAAGCTGTTTGTTTTGGGAAAAATGACGTATAAGGAAGGATGGTCGCATCATGGAAGAATCGCTGGTAAAAAAGACGCTTCGTATATGGAAAGAGGAAGGCTTTGCTGTAGTTTGCGAAAAAGCGAAAAATAAAATAAAAAATATAGGGAAAGATGAAAACACAGAGATAGCCATGGACATATACAGCGCTTGGATTGCCGCAAATGAGGGGGATCTCCTGTCCACGGAAACGCTGTCCTACCACCCATTTTTTTCTGTGGTGATCCCAGTATATAATGTAGACAGTACGATGCTGTGCGAATGCATTGATTCTGTATTAGTCCAGACTTACCAAAACTTTGAGGTTGTTTTGGTAGACGATGCGTCCACACAGGAATCCGTGCGGGAAACGCTCCGCAAATACGAAGGCAGAAATGGGATTACCGTCATTTACCGGGAGGAAAATGGGAATATTTCCCGTGCCACCAATGACGGGATTGAGGCCGCAAAGGGAGAATTTGTAGCTTTATGTGACTGCGACGACCTGTATGCGCCAAATGCCCTTTATGAAATTGCAAAGAAATTAAATGAAGACCCAACGCTAGATTATATTTATTCTGATGAAGACAAAATCAGCGAAGATGGGGAAGTGCGCCGGGATCCGTTTTTTAAGCCGGACTGGTCGCCGGAAACATTTATGTCCTATATGTATACCTGCCACATTTCCGTATACCGCAGGACGCTCCTGGAAGAACTTTCCGGGCTCCGGCCGGGATTTGAAGGTTCACAGGATTATGACTTAGTATTGCGCGTGATGGAGAAAACTACCCGTATCGGGCATGTTCCCAAAATTCTCTACCACTGGCGTATGCGCAAGGAATCTACGGCAAATGCCATGACGGCCAAGCCCTATGTGATGCAGGCAACCATTAAGGCCAAGGAAGAAGCGTTACAGCGCCGGGGGCAGGCAGGGGAGCTTACCTTGCTGCCGGAAATCACACAGTACCGCGTCACTTATATCCCTCAGGGAAACCCCCTTGTTTCCATTATTATCCCTTCGAAAGACAACCCAGACGTATTGCGGGTATGCCTTACCAGTATTGCAGAGCATACAGACTACGGGAACTATGAAGTGGTTATTATAGATAATGGAAGCAGTGAGGAAAATAAGAAGAAAATCGAAGATATGGCCCGGCAGGCGGAACATGCAGGGGCAATGAAAAAAATAATATATTCTTATCAGCCGATGGAGTTTAATTTTTCAAAAATGTGCAATATTGGCGCCCAGAAAGCCAGTGGGGAATTGTTGTTGTTTTTAAATGATGACATTGAAATCAGCGGGGCGGTAAAACAGAACCCGAACCTGACAGCGCCAGTAAGCCAATGGCTTTCCATATTGGCAGGGCAGGCGCAGGTATCTTATACAGGCGCCGTGGGGTGCAAGCTGTATTATCCGGGCGGCATCCAATTCCAACATGCAGGCGTATTGAACCTGCCCATTGGGCCCGGGCATTGCCTGTACAACATGGGGGATGATACGAATTATTATTATGGCAGGAACCTTCTGGATTATAATTTCTGTGCAGTGACAGGCGCCTGCCTTATGGTAGAACGGAAGAAGTTTGACGAAGCAGGCGGGTTTGACGAGGAGCTTGTGGTAGCATATAATGACGTTGCGCTGTGTTTCAGCCTGCTGGAATTAGGCTACCATAATGTAATCCGCAATGATGTGGCGCTGGTGCACCATGAATCGGTGAGCCGCGGGCTGGACCGTGCATCGGAAGAAAAAGAAGAACGCAGGAAACGTGAAATGAAGAAATTATATGAAAAGCACCCGAAGTTTTCCGGCGGCTATGACCCTTGCTACAATCCAAACTTAGTACCGGATAAAGGGGATTTTTCCTTTAATATGAACCCACATTCCAAAAAATAGGGTATGCATCACAATAAACAAGAAAAGGGACATGATTGGCAGATGAATGGGAAATCAAAGAATATTATTTTAGAAATCATAGAAAACCGCAATATGATTAAAAATTTGGCAAAGAATGATTTCAAGACCAAATTCGCAGGCGCATATTTAGGGATTATCTGGGCTTTTGTGCAGCCGGTGGTTACCGTGTTTATTTATTGGTTTGTGTTTGACAAGGCGATGGGGGCGCGTGCCTCAATTCGCGGGGAGCTGCCGCTGCCTTATGTGCTGTGGCTGGTATCTGGCATTGTGCCATGGTTTTTCTTTTCTGACTGCGTCAGTGCAGGGATGGTGTCCCTTGTGGAATATAATTACCTGGTAAAAAAGGTTGTGTTCAATATTGATATCCTTCCGGTGGTGAAAGCGATATCGTCCATTTTTGTGCATATTTTCTTTATCGTATTTACGGTGGTGCTGTTTGGGCTGTTTGGGTATGCTCCGGATTTTTATATTTTACAGGCGGCCTATTACAGCTTAGGGGTGCTGGTCCTTGCGCTGGGCATTGCCTACCTGACCAGCGCAGTGTCCGTATTTTTCCCGGACGTGCGCCAGATGGTTGGGATTGCCCTCCAGATTGGGGTGTGGATGACGCCGATAATGTGGAATATTGATGATATGAAAGCAAGGATCCCAGATGTTATTATGGTGGTTTTAAAGTGCAATCCCCTGTATTATATTGTCATGGGATACCGGGAAACCTTCATTGATAAAGTGTGGTTTTGGGAACATCCGGGAATGACGCTTTATTTCTGGGGGTTCACAGCCTTAACCTGCCTGCTGGGCGTTACGGTATTTAAACGCCTGAAAGTCCATTTTGCAGATGTGTTATAAAGGCTGGCAGCCAAAGGCCCGTGCAGTCAGGGAAGGCGGGGAAATTTCAACGGATGGAGAGGAATATGCAAAAAGTAGCGATTAAGGTGACGAATGTCAGTAAAATTTATAAATTATACGATACGCCGGCTGCCCGCCTGAAAGATGCGTTAGGGCTTGCAAGGAAAAAAAATTACCGGGAACATGCGGCGCTGCATGATGTGACATTAGAGATTAAAAAAGGGGAAACCGTTGGCATTATTGGGACGAACGGTTCCGGCAAATCCACCCTCCTGAAAATTATTACAGGCGTCATCCGACAGACAGAGGGGGAAGTGGAAGTAGACGGCAGGATTTCAGCGCTGCTGGAGCTTGGTGCCGGGTTCAACATGGAATATACAGGCATTGAGAACGTCTACCTGCAAGGGGACATGATGGGCTTCAGCAGGCAGGAAATCGAACAGAAAATGGAAGATATCCTGGGATTTGCAGATATCGGGGATTTTGTCCACCAGCCGGTAAAGACGTATTCCAGCGGTATGTTTGTGCGCCTGGCATTTGCGGTGGCAATCAATATTGAGCCGGAAGTCCTGATTGTGGATGAAGCGTTGTCGGTTGGGGATGTATTTTTTCAGGCGAAATGTTACCGCAAATTCGAGGAATTTAAGAAGCAGGGAAAGACGATTTTGTTTGTCAGCCATGATTTAGGCAGCATCACCAAATACTGTGACAGGGCAATCCTCCTGAATAAGGGGCGGAAAGTGATGGAAGGCACCCCGAAAGAAGCGGTGGACCGTTACAAAATGGCTTTGGTGGAACAGGAAGAAGCAGACTGCAGGGAACATGCCTCTTTGTGGGAAGCCGGAGCTGACAGCGGCAAATGGCGGGAAAAGCTGCCTTTAAACCCAGATACCTTAGAGTATGGCGATAAAAAAGCAGAGATTGTGGACTTTGCCATTATGGACAAGACCGGGAAAGTGACAAATATCATTGAGAAGGGCGACCCATTCACCGTGAAAGTGAAAGTGAAATTTGCAGAGGATGTGGCGGAGCCTGTGTTTGCATTTACCTTTAAGAACCTGATGGGGATTGAGATTACCGGGACGAATACCATGTTTGAAAATGAGGGCGTGGAACCCAGGAAGGCCGGGGATGTGCAGAGCGTTGCATTTACCCAGCGCATGGTCCTGCAAGGCGGGGAGTACCTGCTGTCATTGGGCTGCACAGGGTATGAGCATGAAACGTTCCAGGTGCACCACCGCCTGTATGACGTTTGCAGCCTGACGGTAATTTCAAATAAGAATACGGTTGGTTTTTTTGATATGGAATCCACAGTATCTGTGGAAAGCGGTGCATGACAAAGGAAAACAGGGAAGCATCGGAAGGGGAAGGGAATTATGTATAAAATCGGGAATGTTTGTTTGGATGAAACGTATTATCCGGGAGAAGATTTATACAGCGACGGGGCTGTAGAAGAACGGCTTTTGGAGCTGGCAGAGGAATATGGGGACGGCGACTGCCACAAGGCCATTGTGAAGGAACGGGAATGGGCAGTGATGTACCATCTTGCCCACGAGCGCGGCAATATCCTGTCCTGGTATCCCTTTGGGGAAGGGGCGAAAATCCTGGAGGTTGGCTCCGGCTGCGGGGCAGTTACAGGCGCATTGGCGGCCAGGGCAGGTTCTGTAACCTGTATTGACCTTTCCAAAAGGCGCAGCACGATTAATGCCCAGCGCAACCGGGAACGGGACAACATTAACATCTATATTGGGAATTTTCAGGATA
>Ga0224737_10129_pt1 | contig 11748 bp, 24 predicted proteins | sample LIM_B_Water_Pos_FD_161632 | JGI IMG/M metagenome (GOLD analysis project Ga0224737, IMG submission 161632) | Enriched cells from gastrointestinal tract of the lab mouse from Pacific Northwest National Laboratory (PNNL), Richland, Washington... | ecosystem: Host-associated > Mammals > Digestive... | reverse complement strand
GATATTATCCGCATCAGGCATCTTGATAGGCAATTCTTTGTTAGCAAGGCACAATGCCTTACGTTTTTTACTCCAACTCTTAGGGACGGAAAAATATGCCACTATTTTGACATCTACAGGCTCGTCATTATCAAAGTACCCGTCAAAACTATTAATTGCCGTATACCTGACTAAATCTTCATACTGAGATGTCTTCTTTGGCGTATATGCTACTGTTCTAGTAACCCTAGGTCTAGCCTTACCTACTGGCGGTCCTTCAATCGTAAACTCTACTTTCACTGACTAACCTCGTTTCCGTCTTGGTCTACAGTGGTATCTACTTCTTTGATATATATCAATCTACTTACTGGAATTATCAAAGTCGTTACTTTATTCATATTTTTCCAACCTTTATGCGAATCAGGCAAATTAAGATAGCTGAAATAGCTAAGTTTAGTGCCCGTTGTATTAGTCCAAACTTTTAAGCGAATACATCCGGACGAAGTTTCCACGTGCTCAAAATTATCTGGAGAACATGTAATTTGTTCATAATTACCTAAATCTTTAAACGCAATTAATGATCTTATTTTTTTCATCGTATCGCTCCCACAACCAAAATAACTAATGCTAACAGAATCAAGAACGCTGCTGCATATATCCAATCTGACATTATTCCTCTACTCCTGAAATATCTCGGTCCATAGGGTATACTGTCTCGATTTTCGATGTATTAAAGATAACTTGCGTATGTCCTATAACATATGCAGGCTCTCCGTCACGATTTTTATAAAAATCATTTGACTCAGCATCTGCTAACGCACCACTAAAGCAAGGTAAATCACTCTTTTCTCCTTTACTAAACAAGGTATCTGCAAAGAAATAAGGCTCGTTCATTTTATTAAAGATAGTATCTACATCATCTGATACGGCATATATACATTTGGTTGTTTTAATAATTGATTTAATTTTCATCGCCTAATCTTCCTCCATCATTTCCTGAAAGCTTAGTACTTTCCATATTCCCAGGCCTGTATATAAGATCGGCGTCTTATCATCAGGGATTATAACTGTGCCATCATACGTATTGATCGCAGCTTCTACTCTGCTTCCGTTACTAAATCTATCTAAGCCTTTTTCATGTAAATAATATGGATTATAGATTTTAAAGAAATAATAGATTGGGGCGCTTGTACCCTCTAACAATCTTGGGGATATCATTCAATCACCAGCTTTGCGTTTACTTTGTGCCAAGTCGGGGAAAATTTTTTATATAGCTTTTCAACAGTTTCGCAAGAATCTAAAAAAATATCATCTTCCCTTGTGCTATACGCCCATTCCACACCAGGGTTGATATTCATCAAACAATATTTTTGATAATTATTTTTTACAATTAGACCTATATTGCCTGTATTAGTTACTAATACATCCCCAACATTCCAATCATTATTTCTTTCTGCTCGCTTATCAATTACTTTCATTGCCTAATCCTCCATTTTGTACAGTGTTAATCTTTGACTATTTTTCAGTGCGTTTCTGTGATATGCAGGTTTAGACAAGTACAGGAGAGATTGTTTCTTTTTGTGATACTTTTCAGCTAAATAATCTGCTGTACCAAGATCAATAAATGTGTCTCCTCTATACATTGCATACCACTTTGGTTTTAGCTGGGTTTTACTCATTTTGACTTACCTGCCTTACTACTCCATGGAGCTTCTTAGCAACTTTTGCTGCCTCTTTCTTGTCGATAAATATCGACTTAGCATACCCAGCCGAGCGACCTGTTGTGTCTAAGATCTCAACCATGTACATATCAGGGATTGAGTACCATCGGTACTCTTTTGCGTCTTCGATAATCTTTTCCAAATTATGGTTTTCTTCAAGCATTAAGCAATGTCCTCTCTCTCGATTAGTGGTAGAACGTCATTTTCTTTAAGCACGTCGTAAATCAAGCGTCTACCTTTTTGTTTCCACGCTGTAAGTGGCTTAGCATGATCTTTACCGTGTTTATCAGTGTAGGAATACATCTTTGTTGTTGTGTACTTTTTGCCCATATAAGCTTTATATAAGATCCATTGACCGTTAACTTTATGCTGAATTTTCATACGATTGAGTAACTTGTTAAACTCTCTAGCGCTATATCCATAATCCATAGCAATTTGTGTTGTTAGCATTGCATCAGTAGTCCCAAGAATGACATCTAAATAGCTAGCTTTCTTGTTACTCTCTTCTAGCTGTCTACTTAGACTCTTGTTTTCAAGCTTAAGTTGCAAGTTCTCACTATGAAGAATATCCATAGCACGTTGAATAACGTTTTGTGGATCATTCCACTTTCTTTCTAGTTCTAAGAAATACTCTCGATATAATTTTGATGTTTCTGTTCTTGCCATCATTGCAAGTTGTTTAGCCATTGAAATTGTTAAGGCATAGTCAACAATTTCTCGTTTAGCCCCGTTTCCAACAACCGTACTTGATGTACACTTGTAAAAATCTTCGTTTTCGGTATATAAATCAAAATTATTGTCTACCCATCTGCTAAAACGACCTTTTAGCCCTAATCCTTTATACAAATCTCTAGCACTAACTAGCTGTTGGTCATTATTAACTGTCACTTTAATTAATTCACTACTCATCATCTTCGCCCTCTCCAAGAATGTTTAGAAGTTGTGCCTTTATAAACTCCTTGGCTACCTTTTCTCCTTCTTCGTCATCATTAAGCAACTCTTTAAATCCATCAATTACATCTTTAGTGTTTCCAAATTGTAAGGCTGTAAACAGCTGCTGCCCTATTTGGCTACTAACAATTGCATCTAAAGAATTTTGATCGACTATTTTTGATACTTCATCAATCAGCTTTAAAGCTAAATTTTCATCTCCAACTGCTACAATTCCCAAGGTCTTTCCGATAAATTTTGCTAATTCTTCGCTGATGTGTTCTGTTCCTCTTACATATTTACTCATTTTTTAATCCTCTTCGTCCTCGTTTAGTACAATTTTTGCAATAGCATATAAGGCAATATCAGCTGGGTTAACGCCTAATTCTTTAATAAGATAACCTGCCACATTATTTCCTGCTTCATTCAAATACCGTTCAGCATTGTCTTTCTCATCAAACTTGTTAGCGGTATTCGCCTTAGCTATATCAGTTAATGTTTCTAGTAACAAGCCAACATTCTTCGGCTTTTCAGTAGCTTTATCTTTTTTGTCCTTTAGATTAGCAACAGCATCCTTTACCGCTTTAGCCCTTATTTTCAAAGTTAATGCTGTAGCCTTAAGAGCATCAATACACTCTTCTTTGTCAATCTCTCCTGATGGTGCGCTAGCAGTATCAAATCCAACCCACCATTCGCCGTCAATGCTTAAATTACCAGCATAGGTAACACCGTATGGAAAATTGGAAAATTCATCTAATCTATCAAAGTAATCTTCGTTTCGATTGTTAACTTGAGCGATCCATTCAGCAGGATCATCAAGCGGGTAAAGTTGGATATATCCTGTATAGTAAGTCCAAGGCTTAGTATGTTTAAAAACCATAATTCTTCTTCCGCTTACAACTTCGTTAAAAACAACATCTTTCATGATTTACTCCTCTAATCTTCTTAATTAGCTTTTGAAATTGATAAATAAAATTCTTTACAAAATGGGCAGCAGTTAACTTTATCGGCATCTTGTGACGAAATTCTAAATACTTTGTGGCATTCCAAGCATTCAGCTTGATACCAAATCTGATCCAGTCCTTGCAAGTAAGGCACTGATACGTTGAAATAATCTGCCAACTTCTGCCATGTATTTAATTTTGGCTCAGTCGTTCCGTTCTCGTAATTACTGAATGTTCCACGATTGATCCCTGTTTGTATTTGAACATCATCAAGCGTCAAGTTTCTTTTTTCTCGTAATTCCTTTATTCGGTTTTGCATGGTGGTTACCCTTCTTTGATCGATACATTGTTAGGCTCTATATTGCTTATACATTTAATTAGATAACCAATTGGATAATCTATAGCTCCAAATAAAGTTTTATCAACTGCTTTATGCAAAGAAGCTAATGGTTTTCCTCTAACTACTTGTGTTAATAGTATTCGTTCATGGTTAGTTATTTTGGGCATATCTACTCGATATTTTCTAGATTGAAATTCATAATAATTCAATAATTCATTTACGATTAAGGAATAATCTGTTTTTTTGGTCGTCCCTTATCTCTCTCTCTTTATTTATACTTGTATTATTAATACTTGTATTATTCTCTTTAAACTTTTCTTTAATAGGGTGTTTAAAGTTTTCTTTAATACCCTCTTGTTCTTTTCTTGAATAGGTATTGTCTTTTTCTTTAATAGGGGTATTATCTTTTTCTTTAACAGGAGTATCCTTATTTTCTTTAACGGGTTCAGCAACTGGATATAATTTTCTACCGATGATTTGGCTACCATCTTTTTCGAGATAGACTTTCAAATATCCTCTTTCTTTCAAGTGATTAATCCAGTTTGAAATAGTTGTCTTTGATTTGCCGTATAAATTAGCAAAGTAATTATTAGTAGCTGTGCAGTATCCGCTCTTATTAGCTAATGCTGTAATCTCACTAAATAATAGCTTTTCGTTAGCTTTTAGCTTTCTGTCGTATCTCACATTGGCTGTGAGAATTGAGTAGTAATTAGGCTGTTCATTATTCATGATTTCTCACTTTCTAGGACAATGCCTTTTCAATCTCTGCTTCTACTTCTGGATCTTTTGCGTAATCAGGAACTTTGCTTTCTTTTTTCTTATTAGCTGCTATAGCCATTGCTGTGAATTGCCTTACGGCTTCACCATCAGCAGACTCTTCTTCTAATTTTTGATGCCACCATTCGATTGGTACACTGGTTTTAGCATTTAGTCCCATCTTTTTCTGTTTATCGCATTCGGTATAAATAGTTACTAGAAACCTCTTTTTTCCGTTGTAGTTAGCCTGATACTCATATAGTTGATTTCTCGTCATTTTTTTGGGTTTACTCGGTGTTGATTGTCGCCGTGCTGGCTTTTGATTTTGAACAGCTTGCTGTTGATTCCTTTGATATCCATTGCTATCAGTATCTTGGGTATCATCAATTAAGAATAACTTGGCTAAGGCGTATTTAACTGCATAAGAACTTGTAGCCCCTGATATTTGACTATCGTCCATTCCTTTTTTGTTCTGGGCTTCTCTTGCCCAGCCTTGAACCTTAACTTCTTGCTCTTGATCCTTATAGCGAGCGGTTTCAACAAAATAAATCCGATCTCCAACCATTCGTACATCTTCATCGATGGTTAATGTTGCTCCATACTTAGCAAGTAGTGGCTTTAGAGCTTGTTCAATATCCTCAGCATTTCGATACTTATAATGACCAAAGCTGTTATACTGGCTCTTTGGCGCTTTTAATTCATTTTGAATTTGAGTTAAAATTGGAACTTTTACTTTTTCTGTCATGGTGGTTACTCCTTAGGCTTCTTACTCAATTCGGATAACTTTTGTTTTAATTCAGCGTTTTCTTGAAGTGCTTTTTTAAGTTCAATAGCTAAATTGGGGTTCTGAGACTCTTCTTGTTTAATAATTTCTTGACGTGCGTCTTCTGCTATTTCTCTTAAATAGTTAATTTCCGCTCCTAAACTTCCTCCGGGAAAACTATCATCAATTTTTGGTTTTAAACTGTTAATCCAGTTAATACTTTGCTGATATGATCTATGTTTTAAAGCTTCAGCAACGATCTTCTTAGTCCAATCACTGGCTTCTTTCTCCAGTTTGTATTGCCACGTCTTGTATTTTTTCTCGAACTCTGCATGTTTACTAGCCATCAGTAGTTGCCCTCCATACCGCCGAAGTAATCCATAACTTGCTCTTCCCAGAGGTCATCGTATTGGTCAACAGTAGCTAGATATTCTATTACTTCTTTTTTGTCCCAATCCGTTTTTTCAACAAAGTTATCAATACCCATCTCAAAAATTTGTGTAGTAATAAAGTGCTTAAAGTTGTAATAATCACAACTGCTGTCGCCGATTGTTACTAAGAACTGTCCTTCAAATGCTGAACTGATACCTTGTTCGGCTAACTTTCTTTGTTCTTCCAGCAGTCGTTGCTCTCTAAAAGTTCTTGCTTGTTCTTGTGTCATAATCTCAATCATTGTGGTAAAATACTCCTTAGAAATTTAATTTATAAACCTTTGAATTAGTCGTTCCCGATTGCAGTCGGTAACGGCTTTTTTTGTGTCATTAATGCAATTTGGAATTGCTTATCGTACTCATCAGCAACTAATGGTGACTTATCTTGCTTAGCGAAAAATGCGTTGCTATTACTGATTAATCTTGCTTCTAATGTCATCTTTCTCACCTCCTTTAAAGGAATATTCTCCAGAAGTAATAGCCCAACATAGTGATACATATAATTCCTGCTGCAATTACTTCTGAGCAAACAATTGCAACTAGCCAATCTGTCTTACGCTTCATTCCAGTAATCTCCAATCGTTACTAAATCCGCAAGTGCTGCGTTAATTTGCTTCTGTTGTTCCTTAGTGCCTATCTTCTTAAACATTTCTGCTAATTGAATGACACTTTCCAATGTATTACCTAGATAAGCAATTTCAGCCGATCCATTTTTGTTAACAACAATTTGTTCATTTTTAATGCCAATTTGATACTCGGCATCTTTCTTCAACTCGAACACTCCTCTTGATAGCAATTGTCTAATTACGTCAGAAGTTGTAACTTTAATCATTTTTCTATCTCCCATAATCTTTTTTTATGCTTGCATTCCAATCAATGCGGTGGTAATTTTCTTCGATCCACTTCTTAGCATCTTTTCTAAAGATGATTGTTTTCTTACCGTTGTGTGGGTTAACTACAAAACCGCCATTTTCGAAATCAATTTCCTTTTCAAATCGATCAAAAATATATATTCTTACCCACTCTTGACCCTTACCTCCGCAATACTTTTTTCGGAACTCATCAATATTGATTGTTGCGCCCTCTGCTTCTTCCTTTTCCTTATCAAATAAAGCTTTGATAATTGGTTTAAAGATAACTATGAGAGCATCTTTGTTAATTAGCTCAGGCATCTAATCACCCATATCTCTCTTAATCCTCAGCATGTTCAAGTTCAAATTAGATTTTCATTTTCTTGTATCTCCTCTACTTGTTTCCTAAATCTTGTAACTTTTATTTAAAAAAATGGAAGGTGAAATATTTAGAGCATCTGCTACACCAAAAGCAAACTCAGCTGTAAAACGTAATGTTCCATTCAAATATCCAGTTAAATTAGATGGCGACATATTCATCTTTCTAGCAAGATAACTTTTCTTAATTCCATGTTCTTTTAGATATTGATCTAAAATTTGGGCGCTATTCTCCTTAGTAAGACTTGGCATGTTTTCCCTCCTTTCAGTTACAAATATCTTGTAACTTTATACTTATATAATACTACATATTTTTAAAAATACAATACTTTCCTACATATTTTTTGTAAAAATATTTTAAAAATATAAAATTAAGTTACAATATAATTGTAATTTGATTGAGGAGGTCAAAAATATGACCGATTTTAGTGATAAATTAAAACAGCTTAGAGAAGGCAAAGGCTGGAGTAAAAACTAATGTTGCTAAACATTTAGGCATTGGACTTTCAACTTATGCTAATTGGGAATATGGCATTAGTGAGCCTGATATTCAAACTATTAATCAAATAGCTACTCTGTATGATGTATCTAATGGATACTTAATGGGTAATGACAACAGTGGAAATGAAGAAAATGAAACTAAATCAGTTGACTTAGAAAAAGACCCTGTCGTACTTAGCTACGGTGGTCGTCCTGTTTCAGATGAAGATATGGATATTATCAAGGCTATCCTTGAAAGACATAAGAATGATGGAGACGTTCACTACGAGTAACTATGTATAATAATGATTTACTACTATATATATGTCATTTGATTGAGGATCATAACCTCGGTGTTATACTTTCTCGCTTAGACGACAGACATTTCCGCTCTAGGTATCTTCCGCAAAAGAAGCTTATCATTGTCAATACAAACTGGTGGAATCCACCAGAAGTGCCGTTTATGGCTGCGCATGAACTCGGACATTGCATTAATGGCGATACAGGTGTTATGTACTATGCCCATGATTATGACTGGCAAGAACATGATGCCTTTAACCGAAACGATGACGCATTCAAGGAAGATCAAGCTGATTTATATGGATTAAATCTCATCTGGGATTATGCTTCTTCCCAAGGGTACACCTGCGAAGACCCTGGAGAGTTCATGCTACAGTTCGGGATTCCGGAAAGATTGAAAAAAGTCGTTGCCAAAAAATTTGAAAACAGCAATGATTTACTATTTTAGGCGATTTTATGAACAAAAAGTAAAAAAGAAACTTCAAAAACATATTGATGAGGAAAATAAGAATGAATAAAAAATGCTTAATGTGTGGAAAATCAAGTTTAACAAAGTTAAAACTAAAAGATGGTGTAGTTTGCTCAAAATGCCTAAAAAAATCTAATTGGGGTAAAGGCTGGGCAACTACTCCTAATGCTGCTTTATTTTGGGCTAAAACTTTGACATTTAATGAGTTTCAAGAATTCCTTGCAAATGGTGGTAATTATAAAACTGCAACTCAAAATTGGATAAAAAAAAAGAACAGCTAAAACTCAAGCTAAATCAGATAAAATTGTAGAAAACTCAAAGGAAAAATTGTCTAATATTGATAATAAGCAGGTAAATACTCATTCATTAGATGATGCTATGGCACAAAATGAAACTGAAAAGATCCAGAAAATGGATACTTCAGAAAAGGTTAAACAAGAACTTATTGCTGCTAAGGTATTCGATTTAACTTTCGTAAAGAAAGAGATTAAAGCTCTTCCAGAAGTATTAGATAATACTGAAACAATCAAATATGCTTGTTCAGGTGTCCTTGATGGTCATACTTGGCTAGTAGTATGTACCAACAAAAGAGTTATCTTTTTAAACAAGAATATGATTGTTGGAATGGATCAGAAAGAGATTCCTCTCGCTGTGATTAATGCAGTATCTTATAGCAAGCAATTTGTCTCTGGTACTGTATCAATCACTAATGGAGCTAATGTAACTGGAATTGAAAAAAATTAACGCTGTGGCTGCTCCTATCATGGCTAAAACTATCAGAGAACAAATGGCTGCAATTAAGTCTCCTACTCAATCTCAGACAGTAGTTCAATCTACTCCAGATGTTCCTGATGAAATTAGAAAATATAAGCAACTTTTAGATGATGATATTATCACTCAAGAAGAATTTGATGCAAAAAAGAAAGAATTACTTAATCTTTAAAAGCACATATAGGAGACATAAATGAAAGTTAAATTTAAAGCAGTAATTACCTCTATAACAGCTACAGTAATTTTAGGTAGCTCTTTCCCCTTGATTCAAAAACATAGTTCACAAATTGTCGAAGCAAAGCAAAAATCTACCCATCATAAGAAAAAGGCTAAAACTAAAAAATCTAAAGATACCTTATTATCTAGAGCAAAAAAATTAAAGTATGGAATGAAGTTAACTACAGTCAAAAAAATTATGAAAGTGAAACCAACTGAAGAAAATGAAGACGGTTTTGTAACCCTTACATATGGTAATGATAAAGTTATTCTTGGCTTTGATGAACATAATAAACTATCTAATGCTCCTGCAGGCGCCCCTCAGATTGCAAAACAAGGAGAAAAATATGCTCGTCAACATATAAGAAATAAGGATTAAAATGGCACGAATAAGAAAACGGGGAAAGAAATGGACGGCAGAGGTATCATGGTACATTAATAACGAGCGACAGTATAAATCCAAAGGTGGGTTCGAAACTAAGCGAGACGCTCAAAAATGGGCTAATGAGATGGAAGTAGCTAAAGATGACGAACAAATCTCTAATAAAGACCCCATTTTTGCTGAATATTTTAAAATTTGGTACGAAACCTTTAAAATTACTGGTAAATCAAATAATACTAAAAGACGCTATGCTAGAATCTATGATCTAATTAAGTTAAATTTTCCTGACGTAAAAATCTCTAAAATGAATCGTCTTAAATATCAGAAATTTATAAACGATTACGGATCTAACCACGCTAAAGATACTGTAAAAAAAACGCATGGATCAATTAGATCATGCGTTAAAGATGCAATCAGCGAAGGAATTATAAGGAAGAACTTCACTGACAGAATTAATTTAGTTTGGAATGAAGAAAAAAATAGAAAAATTGATTATTTAAACTTTGCCCAAGTCCAATTGCTAGTTAAATCTCTTTTAAATGGCATTAAGCCATCTTATATAAGCAGATATATGCTTCTAACTATAATTTATACTGGAATGCGTCCGGGAGAAATCAGAGTGCTTACATGGCATGATATAGATTTTAAAAATCAGCAAATCCACATAACTAAGTCATGGGACTATGATAATAATAAAATTGTTAATTATGACTCAGACGAGATTAACAAGGAAACTAAAAATCGCTCTTCTACCCGTGTTATAGCTGTAGATCATAAGTTACTTGATATTCTACTCCAACTTAAAGAAAATGGAACTGAGAGACTATTTATTAACAATGATGGCACTATTCCAACATCAACTGCTGTGAATAAAGTTTTACGCAAACACTTAAAGAAACTAAATATCGAAAAAGAAGGTTTTCACTTCCATAGTTTGCGACATACACACGTTGCAATGCTACTTTTTAAAGGAGTGGATTTATATTCTATCAGTAAACGGTTAGGACACTCCAATATGAGTATAACTGCTTCCACTTATGCATATATGTTGGACGAACTAAAACAAAAATCAGACAAACAAATAATCAATATTTTGGACGAAATTTAGACCTTAGCGGTCAAATGGCGGTCAAGATAAAATAAAAAGCCTGTAGGATCAATACCTACAGGCTTTTATTAATGGAGATGAGGGGAATTGAACCCCTGTCCAAACGTATTTCGTCGTTAACATCTACGATCATAGTTATATTACTTAAAATTCGCTTTGATAAAACGCCATATAACAGGGCTAAACTATCAAAACTAACCTAAGAATCTTATTTCTAACTATTAAGGTAAGTAGTTAAACGTAGCTCGTTAAATGGTAAGACCCGTAGATAGACACGAGCAATCCATCTTTGGATCACGCAGGCTGACTAAGCAGCTACTGCGTAAGAATTTTCGTTATTTGCAGTTATAATTTAACTGTGACGTTTTTAACGTAGACGTGACCTACGAATCGCAGTCAACGCGAATCTACGCCTGTCGAATCCCAAAACATCCCCAGATGTTTCAATGATATCACAGTCCCTATTAAAATGCTATAACTTTGATTTTAACCTTATTTGTTTAACTTATCTAATTTTGCTAAACGAACAACATCACGTGCAATCATTAATTCTTCATTTGTTGGAACAATCATAGCAGTAATTTTTGAATTTGGTGTAGTAATCACACCCTCATGATTAGCTTTGTTGGCTTCTTCATCATATTCAAGACCAAGCCAAGTAAGACCATCCATAATTTGCTTTCTTACACTTGCATCATGTTCCCCAATGCCTGCTGTAAAGACTAAAACATCTAATCCGCCCATTTCAGTCATGTAGGCACCAATATAACGAACAATTCGATTAATGAATATATCTTTTGTAAGTTGAGCCTGCTTATCACCATTTTTGATAGCTTTTTCAATATCTCTCATATCTGGTGAAATTCCTGAAAGACCCAATAAACCAGATTCGGTATTCAACATCTTGATAACTTCGTTAAAACTAGTGA